>Ga0115002_10005399_pt1 | contig 15103 bp, 15 predicted proteins | sample ArcticOcean_MG_C_8_FD_89576 | JGI IMG/M metagenome (GOLD analysis project Ga0115002, IMG submission 89576) | Marine microbial communities from western Arctic Ocean - ArcticOcean_MG_CB11_86 | ecosystem: Environmental > Aquatic > Marine > Oceanic | place: Arctic Ocean: Canada Basin | collected... | reverse complement strand
AAGCGGCCGGTGGTATCGATCAGCCTGCCCCCCGCCATGACTGAACTGCTTGCCCTCGGTCTGCCGCTCACCGACGTCGTCCGCATGGTGACAGTAAACGCGGCCCGAATGATTGGGCGGCAACGCGCCCATGGATCTCTGCGTGTCGGGCGCACCGCCGACGTAACCGTGATGAACGTTCGCGAGGGCGAGTGGACGCTTCACGACTTCCACGGCGGCTCCGCGCCAGCGACGCAACGCTTGGAACCGGCCTTCGTCATCCGCCGTGGCAAGAAATACAAAGCCGACGTGCGGGTCGCTGAGTCCGTCGCCAGCGAAGCCACCACGCCGCTCTACAAGGCCTTCGCCGCATAAATATGACCGCGCCTTGGTATCCGCTCCCCAGTCTCGACCTGCCGGTCGATCGCACCGATTCGCCGGCCACCTCAAGGTTCGTCGAAGCCAACGGCATCACCGTCCACGTTGCCGAGGCCGGCGACGGGCCGCCGCTGGTCCTACTTCATGCCCTCGGCTGGGATCACCGCCAATGGGAGCATCATTTCGCCCACTATGCGGCAAACTACCGCGTGTTCGCGATCGATGTGCGGGGCCACGGCAAAACCACAGTTGCCCCCGGACCCTACAGCCTCGAGCTGTTTCGCGACGACTTGCTGGCAACCTTCGACGCCCTCGGCCTGGCCAGCGCCGCTATCGTTGGGTTTTCGCTCGGCGGCATGATCGCCCAGTATTTCACGGCAGCTGCGCCAGCCCGTGTTGCCGCGCTCGCTTTGATCAGCACGGTGTGCCGGACTGATCCGGCATTGCGTCAGGTGATGGAGGAGCGGATTGCCGCCAACCAGGCCAAAGGGCCGCGCGCCGCAGCTGAAACCGTTGCCAAGACATTGTTCTCCGAACCGTTTCGCGGGGCCGAGCCTGAATTTCTCGAAAAGTTCTACGCTTGGCGCGTAGCCAGTCCGCAAGATCCCATCTTCGAATCGATGCGCGCTACCTTCTCGCTCGACATCTGCGACGCGCTGCCTGCGTTCACCATGCCCTGCATGGTCGTAGCCGGCGCCGCCGATGCGGCCACCACCCCGGACAACGTCGCCCGATTGGCTGATGCAATCCCCGGCGCCACCTTCCAAACAATCCCCGATAGCGGCCACTTAATCCCAATCGAGCAACCCGCCGCCTTCCGTGCCTGCCTCGACGGCTTTCTCGCTCAGCACTATTCGGCAGATTGAAACTAGCTTAGGACGCGCGTTTGCGTTTCTTCTTTGGCGCCGCTTGAGCCGCGCGATAGGCATCGCTCGCCCACGGTTGTAGGACCGCCCAACTCGTGAACGCATTCTTAGGTGCCCCGTAGTAGGGCATCTTGCCGTATTTCGTTAACCCTTCGCGCTCGTAATCTGGGCGGTTTTCATCGTCCGCTTTGAAATAGAGTTCGCCTGCTCGTGTGATCAACGCAAACATCGAGCCCTCGCAAAACACGCCCAAACCGCCGAACATGGCTTTGCCGGTCACCGCGCCAAGTGGGGCGCACAGCTTGGTTAAGGCCGCGAGAACGTCTTCTTTGGTCTCTGTCACGCTCCCGCCGTTAGCGGTTTTCGAGAAGCTCGACTTCGATGAACACAAACTCATAATCGTTGGCGTTGATGACGTCGTGTTCGACACCGGGCGGGCGATTGTAGGGCCGGCCGGTGACGAGTTCAGCGTCGCGTTCACCGTCGGGCTCGACCAGGCGCAACGTGCCCGTTGTCATCGGCACCACGACATAATCGTATTGGTGGGTGTGATAGCCGGTCGCCGCGCCCGGCGCGAACCGCCATTCGGTCACCCGCACCCGCTCGTCTTCGAGTTGAACCGTCGGCACCGCTTCTACTGTACTCATCCCGCTATTCCTCCCTCAGTCCATAGCTCGCTTGAAATCCTCTATAGCGCCGATGTGCGCAGTCGGCGACTCCAACCCCGCCTCCATGGTGTGCAGCGAAACATAGGTCGCGCCGTGCCGGCGCCACCAATTCGCATCCGCGACCCACGCATCAAGCTCACGGCCCGCGATCGGAATCCGCGCTTCGATGCCGATCTCATCGATCGACCGTCCAGCCTCAGTCGTGTACCGGCGTAGATCGTCGATTGCCGCCGCACTCTCGGCACCGGGTGATCCCAGCACATACCAACCATCGCAGAGGCGCGCGACCCGCCGCAGCACGGGCTCGGCGTGGCCACCGCACCAGATCGGAATCGGTTGCTGCAACGGGCGCGGGTTAACACCGGCGCCGCCGATGCTGTGCCACTCGCCGGCAAAGGAAACCACGTCCTCGGTCCAATACCGCCGCAGCAGCTCGATTTGCTCGTCGATGCGCCGGCCGCGGTTGGTAAACACAGCCCCGAGCGCCTCATATTCGAACGCATTCGGGCCCACCGCGACCCCAAGGCGCAAGCGTCCCTTGCTCAACACATCGACCTCGGCGGCCTGTTTGGCGACCAGCGTCGTCTGCCGTTGCGGCAACACGATGATGCCGGTGAACAGCTCGATACGCGACGTAACCCCAGCGAGAAAGCCGAACAGAACGAACGGTTCGTGGAATGCGTGACGGTGGGTGTAGCGAGCGCGCTGGCCGGCTGCGCTGCCGGCATTGGCGCCAAGCACGTGGTCGTAGGCCACCAGATGGTCGTAGCCGGCCTCCTCGGCCGCCACCGCAAACGCGCGAATCGCACCCCTGTCGTTATCGATTTCGGTGGTGGGGAAAACCGCTCCGATCCGCATAGCGCCTCCACAGGCCAGTCTAGTCGACGCGATCGTTCGTGTCAGGTCTGCTGGCGACGGACCGATTGCCGCAGCCCATGGCGTGGGACATAATCAGCAAAATCACAATCCGCGACGCCAGCCACGGATGCTTCCTTGCAAAGCTCTCCGTCGCGTGTCGCCCATCTGGGACGGACCCTTATGAAAGCAGTTGTTGGTCGCTCGCTCACCTATATCGATGGCGAATGGCTCGAAGGCAATCCGCCGGTTCTCGGACCCATGACCCACGCCACTTGGCTGGCGTCGTTCGTGTTTGATGGCGCCCGCGCATTTGACGGCTACGCCCCCGATCTCGATCTGCATTGCCACCGCTGCGTTGAGTCGGCCGAGAATATGGGTCTGAGCGCGGTGGTTGACGCCGTCGAGATAGAACGCCTGTCCTGGGAGGGCATTCACCAGTTCCCCGACGACGCCGAACTCTACGTGCGGCCAATGTTTTACGGCACCGAGGGTTTCATGGTGCCGGAGCCTTCCGCCACCGCCTTCATGCTGTCGGTCTATGAGGCGCAAATACCCGATGGCGAACAGGGCTTCACCGCCTGCCGCACGACGCGCAAGCGGCCGCTCCCCGAAATGGCGCCGACCGATGCCAAGTGCGCCGCGCTCTATCCCAACGTCTCACGCATGTTTCGCGAGGCCACCGCAAAAGGCTTTGTTACCGCGGTGGTGTTCGATCACTGGGACAACGTCGCCGAGTTCGCCAACGCCAATCTGTTCATGGTCAAGGACGGCATCGTTCATACACCTGAGATCAATGGCACCTTCCTCAACGGGATCACCCGGCAACGGGTCATCAATTTGCTGCGCGAGAGTGGCACCGAGGTCCGCGAACGGGTGATAAAATATGAAGAATTGCTCGACGCCGACGAAGTATTCAGTTCGGGCAATTGGGCCAAGGTGCAAACCTGCTCGCAGATCGAAGAACAACATTTTCAGCCCGGACCAATGTTCCGCAGCGCGCGCGAGGGCTACTGGGCCTGGGCGCGAACAACACCGCGTAAGTAACCGCAGAAAGGCGGCACTTGATGGGAGATAGTCTGTCCGGCCGAACCGTCGTCATTACCGGAGGCGGGCGCGGCTACGGTGAATTCATGGGCGTAGCGGTCGCCCGCGAAGGCGCCAACGTCGTCCTCACCGCGCGCACCTTGTCCGAGTGCGAGGGCGTGGTAGCCCGGATCCGCGCCGAGGGTGGCGAAGCGCTCCCCGTGCAATGCGATGTCGCATCCGAAACCGACATTCAGGCGATGGCCGATGCAACGATCGCTGCCTACGGCAAAATCGACGTGCTCGTGAACAACGCCGGTCACCCCGGATCGGTAGAAGCGTTCGTCGACATTTCCGCGACCGATTGGGGCGACACCTTCGACGTCAACGTCAAAGGCATGTTCATGGGCGCCAAAGCCGTGCTGCCGGCAATGCTCGAGCGCGGCGATGGCCATATTATTAACGTCACCTCGTGGACCGCTCATCCCGGTTTCCCGTTCGTGCGCAGCATCCCCTACACCGTGTCGAAGTTTGCGGTCGATGGGATGACGCACGTGGTGTCGCTCAAGCTCAAGGACACCGGCGTCCGCTATAATGCGTTTTCGCCGGGGCTCGCCGAAACCCGGTTCCTGTCAGGCATGCCGCCGGGCTATCTCTCGGGACGCGAGGTGCAAACGCCGGAACATGTCATGGAGCCGATCGTCCACATGCTCACCTCGCCCGACATCGGCAATGGCGTCATCTTCGACGTCCTCGGCTGGCTCCGTGAACAGGGGCTATACGACAAATACAGCTTCATTCACGACTAAGGAGCACGGTCATGGGTCTCAGTGTCGACGACGTACTCGGGCAGATCGCTGCCTGGCATGGCGAACGTCCGCTCTATAAGGAACGGATGTGGGCCGCTCTCATCAGCGGCGAACTGAGCCTCGATCAACTGCGCGAGTTCGCGCGCCAGTTCGGCATCATCCCGATGCACAATCACAATTATCACGGCCGGCTCTACGTGATTTGTCCGGATCCGGTGTGGCGTTCAAAGATTGCCGAGGTCTGTTACGAGGAAGGAACCGGCCGACTCTATGCCTATGGTGTCCCCCACTGGAAGCTCTTTATGAATTTCGGCAAAGGGCTTGGCCTCAGCGAGGACGAGTTGTGGAACCCGGAATACATTCCCGCGGCCCGCGCGTTCAAACCCTATTACAGCGCGCTCTGCGAGAGCACCTTCCTCGAAGGCGTATCGGCGCACATGCTCGGCGGTGAGGCGATGGCACCGGGAACGTTCTCAAAAATCGCCGAGGGGTTCCGCAAAAATCACGGCCTCAACGATGAGCAACTGGCGTTCTGGATTGTCCACGATACCGCTGACGCCGAGCACTCCGATGTCGGCCGCGATCTGCTCGAAGAGTTCGCCCCGACCGAGGCCGACCGCAAACTCGTGCTGCTGACGGTGAGGCGGCACATGGGCGTGGCCTTCCACCTCTACGACCAGATCTACGAGGCCGTCCAAACCATCAATTAGGCGGCACCAACCCCCTCACCCTAACCCTCTCCCCAAGGTCGCGCTGTGCGCACGCAAAGACAAATGCCCTCTCCCATGAGCGGGAGAGGGTTGACTGACTCCTACATCCCCTGCCAGTCACCCGCTTGCTCGAAGGCGTGAGCAGCCCGGTAGATCGTCGCTTCGTCGAAATGCTTAGCCACCAGCATGGCGCCAATCGGCAGACCGTCGACCTTGCCGCACGGCAGCGATAGCGCCGGATGGTGGGTGAGATTGAACGGCGGCGTGTTGACCACGCCCGCGAAGGCGATCCTGGCAAACACTTCGGGCGCAATATCCGCGGGTGGTAGTTTGTTTGGCAACACCGTGAAGGTCGGCAGCAACAGCAAGTCCACCTCCGACAGCGCCGCGTCATAGGCTTCGCGCAACCGTCGCGAGATGTTTAGCGCCTTGGCGTAGTAGCGGCCGTGAAACGCCTGCGACACGAAGTGGCCCATTAGCAGACGAATCTTCACATGCGGCGGAAACGAGTCACCGGGTCCGTCCTGCCATCCCGCCAAGGCATCGATCACGCTGGTGACATAGAGGCCGCCATGGTCGGTACCAAACCCGTTCCGCATCCAGATATTGTGGTAGTAGCCCTCGCCCGCGAAGACACGCCAGATATACGCGCCGACCCGATGCATCGGTACCGACACCGGGCGCACCTCGACGCCGAGTTTCTTGAAGCGCGCGGCGGCATTGCGGACCTTGGCATCCACTGCGGTATCCGAATCGTCAAACCCAAAGCCCTCCTCGAGCACGCCGATCTTTAAGTTCTTCACATCACCCGTGAGTGCCTTGGAATAGGCCCGCACCTTGGGCGCGTGCTGGCGCGGATCGATGCCGTCATCACCGGCCAGCACCTCGAGCAACAGCGCATTGTCAGCCACCGTGCGGGTCATCGGACCGGCGTGGTCGACGTTATATTCCTGCGACAGGATGCCGGTGTAGGGCACCAGACCATAGGTCTGCTTCATACCGTAGAGGCCGCAGGCCGACGCCGGAATCCGCAGTGACCCCGCTTGGTCGCAGCCGATCGCCATATCGACTTCACCGGCCGCAACCAGGGCGCCGCACCCCGACGAGGACCCGCCGGCCGACCAGCCCGGCTTGTGCGGATTATCGACCGGGCCGAGCGCGCTGGTGTGGCTGCTCGCGGAGAGTGAAAAGGCTTCGGTATTGGCTTTGCCGAGGATCGTGCCGCCTGCATCGAGCATGCGCGTGACGATGGTCGCATCAGTTTCCGGAACATAGCCTTCGAGCGCCGCGGCCCCATTCATCATCGGCACGCCCGCCAGGCAGATCGTATCTTTTAGCGCAATCGTCTTGCCCGCGAGCTTGCCGCGCTTCTTTCCTTCGACCCGGCTTTTGACATACCAGGCGTTGTATCGGTTCTCGTCGCCTTCGGGCCGGTAGCCCGGAGTCCGCGGGTAGGTCACCGCCGGCAAATTATCGGCGAGCGCATCGACAATGTCGTAAGAAATCATCGCGTCGTCGATGAATCCAGCGAATGCGGCGAAGTCGCGGTCGCTGAGATGAAAGCCGAGCTCGTCGGCCAGCACCCGGAGCTTGACGACAGAGGGGCGTGAAACAGCCACGATCGAGATGCCGCGCGGAGTCTAGGTTGCCGCCTTGAGTTCGGCGACCACATCGCGCGAACTCGTATAGCCACGCGCCGCCAACCGTTTCGCCGCCTCGGCCAGATCCGCTTCACTGCCGGAAAGGCCAGCCCCCTGCGCGATCCGGGTGACGAAGTTGAAATGCGCGCAGATCATGATGGCGTGAATCACCGCATCGTCGTCCCAGCCCGCGTCATAAACCGCCGCCGCATCAGCATCCGTGACATCGCCCGGCGCCAGGGTGAGTTGACGCACATAGCGAAGCACCGGCTTTAGGCGTTCCTCGACCGGCGCGCTGTCGAGATCCGCCATCACCGCATCAAATACCGCTTCGCTGATGCCGAGTTCTGCAGCCGCCAACACGTGTGCCCGGCAGCAATAGTTGCAGCGGTTGAGGCCGCACACATAGCCGCTCAGCAACTCCCGCTCGGCCGCTGAAAACGGCGAGTCGCCCCGCATCAAGCGGTCGAGAAAGTCAGGCAAATGGTTGGTGAGCTCCGGATAGGTTGCGTAGACGTTGATCAACGTCGCGGGCTCAGGCAGCGATCGCAAACGGGTCATGGCATCTTTTCCCCTCGTGCTTAACGTGATCGGCTCGCGGACGCGTTATCAGCCCGCAAGGACATGTCCCAGTAATAGGTCTCGTCCGAGCGCCGCACTTGGGTGGCAATCATGACGGCACATCCCGGGCAATAAACTCGAACGCCCGCGCTTTATCGGGCGCGGCAAAACGGTTCCACTCACTGAAACTCGCCACCGGCACTTCCCGCACCAAGGCAAAGTGCTTGGGATCGGTTTCGATCGGACCATACGTGGTTCCGCAATGGCTGCAGGCGTGAACGGCGACCCCGTCGTGCGTCACCCGCGTGTAGCAAGTGTCGTGATCGCCCGACAGGTCGGGCAGTGGCGCGCGCCCGATTCCATTTGCGACGCTGGCCACGGCTTGGTCGGCCGGTGATGCCGCGGCCAGCCGCGTCGCACGCAGCGCGTGCCGCCGTTCAACCGTCGCGGTCGCATTAACCCCGCCTTCGTCGTCAACCACCACGCCGTAAACATCCTGCGCCGTGGTCAGCGAACACAGATTGAGCAATAAGTCTCGGCCTACCGCCTCGGCATCACGCAACAGCGGATCGCCGAAACCACCGCCGCCATTGGCGACCGCGAGCAGCGCGTCGCCGTGGTTCAACACCCCGCGATCTTTGGCCGCGAGCACCAGCCGGTCGGTAAACCCAAGTTCCTCATGCGATGTCGGCAGTTTTCCACCGCCAAACTGGGCGAACAAATCGGTTTCGCGGAACAACAAATGCGCCTGCACACTGCCCGGCGTACCCCCGAGCAAGCCCGCCGATTCAGGATGGGCCGCGCCATGGCAGACGACGGTGAAATCGAGCGGCCCGGCGCTGCCATGTGCAATCAACAGTGACTCGGTGCCAACGCCGCCACGAAAGCGGCCGGCGCCGCCGGTGTCGCGACACTGTTTGCGATAGATGTAGAGCAGTGGGTATTGCTGCTCATAACGCTCGACATTGGCTATTGCCTGACTCGGAGAACCCGGGATGCCACCGCTATCGGTACCGTCGCGATCAAGCGACGCGCCCGCACCGCCGGCTTGATCCATCAGCATCGCCGCAAACCAGTGGCCGCCCCGGCCCGGACCACTCACCCCGGTCACTTGCGCCGACGATGTCCAGTTAGCCTGGGCCTCGCGGCGCAGGGCCGCGTTGTCCGCGGCCGCCAGCAGCTTGACGATCACCGCATGGGCAACGTGCTGGGTCGCATAAACCCCGCTGATCGTCGCGATCCCCACGGCAGCCGGATAGTTCGCATTATTGATCAAGCCATCTGGCGCGCGAATCTCAAACAGATCGAAGAAAGCACCGGGCGCCCACGGCATGTCGTAGCACAGCGTTGACAATACCGCCGAGACCACCCCGCACTGCATCCCCACCCACGAGCAGTTGATCGGCCCCTCGACCTGTTCGCTAGTGCCGGTGTAGTCGAAGATCAGGCGATCGGCATCCTTGGTCAGGCTTACCCGGATCGGATAAAGCGTGTCGTTGTTGCCGTCGTGATCGAGGTAGCCTTCGGCGCGCCAGGTGCCGTCCGGGCATTCGCGCAACCGCCGCGAAAGTCCGCGCCGAACCAGCGCCAGGATCTCGCGTTGGGTGCCCAGGAACACGTCCTTGCCGTATTCGTCGACGATGTCGTTGATGCGCTCCGACGTGCGGTTGACCGCCGCCAGCCGGGCGCGGATGTTGAGCGCGTTCAGTTCCGGCGTGCGCGAATTGCGTAGCACCAGCGCCTCGATGTCCGGCCGCACCACGCCGCCTTCGACCAGGCGTACCGGCGGGATCAGCGGTGCTTCGTCGAACACGGTGCGGGCGCCGACCGTGAAATTACCGGGCGTTGGCCCGCCGACATCGACATCGTGCATGGCAATGCCGGACCAGGCGACGCACTCCCCATCCGCGAAGATCGGCGCCAGCACCATAAAATCGTTCTGGTGGCCGGCGCCGGTCCAGGGATCGTTGGTAATATAGGCGTCACCCTCGCCAATCCCCGGCGCTGTGCTGAAGTGCTCGATGATGTATTTGACCGCGACATCGGCGCACAGCGCGACGCGCGTGGTGTAAACGCCGACGAACAGCGAATTGCCCTCGGGCGTCAGGATCGCGGCGTTGAGATCTTTGCCTTCATAAACGGTCGGCGATCCCGAGATCTGGATCGCGACCTTGCCCTGCTCATCATTGATCGTCCACAGACGGTGACGCAAGACTTCCAACGTAATCGGATCGACCGACGTAGAGTCGACCGTCGCCGGCGTCTCTGCGGTCGCTTGCTCTGTTAGTGCTGGATTCGAGAGCGCGGTGGTCACCGGCTCGGCCCTTCAAGTGGCGCGAGAATCACGCGCGATTTACACCCGAGAAGAAAGGCGGGCGGCAGAAGGCCGCCCGCCCATTAGGCTTAGCTCATACCGTCGAAAAACTTGTTGGTGTAGAAGTCGGTGGGTTTCGCACCCGGCTTGACGACGCCGGAATCAATCAAAAGCTTGATCGCTGTCGCCCAATCCTCAGGCGCCTGCCAACCGGCTGGCTTACCCTTGCTGGCAACGGTGTCAATCAGCGGCAGATAGTTGTCCCATTGGGCCTTGATATAATCAAAGGTCGCTTTCTGTTTGGGCCGCATCGCCATCATGATCTTGATGCCTTCGACCGCGTTGGCATCGCTTTTAAGCATGTGATCCCAGGCTCTTGAGAACACCTTAACGATCGCAGCCAGCTGCTTGGGCTTGTTGGCGATTGTGTCCTCGTGGGCAATCACGCCGTGATCTGGGATCTGCAGGCCGACCGACGCGAACGAAATGGCATACGACGGCTTCTTAACATCGAGCACCGGCGCGAAGAACGGAATCGACGTGACCACGCCGTCCGATTCGCCCGCCAGATATAGGCTCATCTTGGCCTGGAACTCGACGTTCATCAATTTGAAGTTGGCGACGTTGCCGCCGCCACTCTTGATGAATGCATTCATGAACGGGCCTTCGAACGAGCCCTGCGTGAAAGTAATGCGGAAGTCGCCCTTCTTTTCGGCATCCCGAACCGTTTTGATACCGCTTTTCTTATCGACCCAAAGGCCGATCGACGGCAAGCGAACCGGGTTCATCAGCGATTTGATCGGCATCCCCGCCTTGTCACGGGCGATCGCCATAGCGCCGGCATTGGCATAACCAACGTCGTAATTGCCCGCGCCAACCAGATTGACGGTCAACGACGAACCTTTACCGTCCTCGAGATCGACATCAATGCCCTCGGCCTCAAACCAGCCTTTTTCAATCCCTACATACCACGGGGCCTGGATCGCAAACGGTACCCAACTCAAGCGTACTTTCATGGGTTCGGCGGCGGACGCTGGCGTCGCACCAAGCGTCGCGAACACAAACGCCGCGAGCGCCGAAGCGCCCGTCAGTAATTTCAACATCAAATGCTCTCCCTGTGTTTTTCGCTAGTAGGAATGTTAGGTGAGCCCCTCGCTATTAGCAAAGGCATAGGCACCCGCCCGCGCGCAAGAGGACACAGGTGAGTGTCAAACCTTGGCTGCCGTGACGTCGACCTCGATCAGCAATTCCGCTTTTAACAGGGCCGGCACATAGATCGCCGCCGACGCCGGCTTGTGGTCGCCCAGGAACTCACTGCGTATGTTGGCATAGGCCATCATGTCGCAACCGGCGACCACGAACGCATGCATTTTGACGATGTCGCTCGCGCTCATGTCCGCGCTACGCAAGATTTCGATGATGTTGGTCCACACCAGCCGGCATTGAGCCTCGAAACCGGCGACCACGGCACCGCTGGCATCGACGCCTACTTCGCCGGCCGTAAACAGCCACCGAGCGTTCGGCGGCACCTCCATGCCATGGCAATAGGACGGCGCCAACGGAGCCGCGATGGACTTGGGATTATGCACTTTCAACATATCGTCCTCCTCGTTTTACTACGCGCGATTAGCCTAGGGTCGGAACACCCCGGAAGATCGTGAGCGCACGGACAACGATGTCAGCTAAACCGCAAATCTTGACGCCGCGTCGCGCCGCTACCAGCCGATCGGACTAGTCGGTGTTGCCGACACCCGGCGCCATACCCTTATCCGTAAGTTCCTTGATCGCCTTTTCGGTCTTGGCAAGGTGCGCCAATCCCATGCCGTGCAACACGTTCGGCGCTTTGGTGAACTGGATGTCGCTATAGCCGATGATTTCGATGCGGTTGCCCCAGGGATCGATAAAGTCGAGAAAGCGGCCCGGCAGGGTCACGATACCGGCCTCGGCCAAGGCCGCGCGCACGGCTTCCTTGTCATCGGCCACACGGCCGACATGACGGCCGTCATTAGCTGCCTGGTTGCCGCCTTTTGCAGGGCCAGGAACTGATCGCCGAGATCGATGAAGGCACCGGTTTCGCTCTTGCCGCGCAATTCAAAATCAAACAACAGGCCGAAGAAACTCAACGCCGCGTCGATGTCGCCGACCTCGATAGCGACGTGATTGAAACCGACGGCACGCGCCTTTTTTGCCTGTGGCATTGTGCCCTCCAGCTGGCTGCTGCCCATGGAACCTGCTGCCCACGAAACATCGTAGGGCAAGTTAGCGAATCCACAAATGCCGCACTGAAGAGTGAGCGGCGCAGCCGAGCTCAGACCTGCCCCGGCTCGCTGGACGCCTTGCGTCGCCAACCAACGACCCCGAGCCCGGCGATTCCGCTTAGGAGTAACACCAGTGCGGGGGGGTATTGGATTTGAAATGACGGTAGATTCGGAGCTGCCCCTGAACGCAGCTGATTCGAACCTGATCACCTGACCGCCGGACGTTTTCAGAAACGACCACAATACGGCGTCGCCGATAAACGTCGATGATAGGCCGGAAAAATACAGGGTCTCGCCGGTCGCCAGAGGTATCCAGGCGCCATCCTTGAACGACGTCTTGCAGCCGATCCCGCTGTCGCAGAGACTAAGGGTCGGGCCCTTGAAAGTTCCCGTTGCAAGTTGGGCGAAGCGATCGTTGGCGTCGCAGTCCACGTCCAGTCACCGAACGCACCGTATTGCCCCGTTTCCGACTGCTGGTTGCCAAAGTCAAATAGTCGAATTGCTGGCCGGCAATCCAGGTGCCGTCGTTGTTGTCGAACAAAACGGCAAAGTCGTAGGCCCACAGCGAACCGCCTGCATCATTCGCGTATAGGAAATGCTCATGGGCGCAGCATTGCCGGTAGCCCAACTCATGCAGAGCAGGACAGCCGCCACAGCACCAAAGCCAATTCGCCTAAATCTAGTCATCCGTAGTATTTGCTCCGAGCGATTGTGATTTTAGCCAACACGCCCGAATACCGCAGTGATCACCGTCACAGCTACTAACGCTAAGGTTGCGTGGCGAAATCACACCTACTGAGCCAAAAGCTGGATCGTACCCGGCAAACACGCCAACAATCGGCGTTTCCCGTGTTCTGCCGACCAGCAGATTGATTGACTCGCGGGTTCGGGCTGGTTGCAGTAACTTTCAGTCGGTCACTAGAGTGAGGACGATGACGGTCACCGACAGCGCGATAGAAAAATCAACCCCGTTCGCGAGGGGCGCGCAGGCGCCGCTTACGCAGGCGAGCCATCTCCCGGGCTACGTATATTCGTCGCCGGAGATCTATGCGGCCGAAAAAGAAGCCATCTTTATGAAGGATTGGCTCTGTGTCGGCCGCGTTGAGGAAGTTGAAAACCCGGGCGACTACACGACGCTGCGTATCACCGATGAGCCGGTGGTTGTCGCCCGCAACGCGGCTGGAGAACTCCATGCCTTCGCCAATGTCTGCGCCCACCGCGGCGTCGAAGTCGCTGCCGGATCGGGCAATACCAAAGAGTTCAGTTGCCCCTATCACGGCTGGCTCTACGATCTCGATGGCAAGCTGGTCGGCGCACCCTACATGAAAGAAGCAGAAGGCTTCGATCCCACCAACTGCCGCCTCAAGCCGCTCCAACTCGGCACCTGGGCAGGGTGGATTTTCATCACCTTCAACGCTGCCCCGCTGCCGCTCGAAGAGCACCTCGATCCATTTATTCGTGAATGCAGTTTTCTCAAGATGGAGGATGCCCGCGTCGTCGATAAGGTAGTGATGGATCTTGAGTGCAACTGGAAATTCGCGGTTGAGAACTCGCTGGACATCTACCACGTGCAGGCCGTCCACCAGGCCACCTTCGGGAATTTCGTAAATCCCGAGGGGTTCAACTTCGATCTGTGGGATCGTGGCGCTTCGACGGTCGTCTATAAAGCCGCACCGCACACGCCCGACGGCAAGCCGTTCTTCGGGGTTATGAATTCGCTGGCCGGAAAGAGCGATGAGAGTTTTGGGGTGACCGGCTATGTCGCACCCAACATGCACTTATTCGGCCGCTGCGAGAATTTCCGACCTGCCGTTCACTGGCCGCTGTCACCAACCCGCACCCGGCTGGTCTATTACAATTTATTCCCTAAGGAATTTCTCGATCGCCCCAACCTTGAGGTCGCGCGCGAGACCTATCGCAACTACTACATGCAGGCGATTGTCGAGGACGAGGCGATGATCGAGTCGCTGCAGCGCGGCATGTCGAGCCGTGCCTACCAACCGGGGCGCATGTCGACCCTCGAGGTCGCCATCCACCACGCGATCAATTACTACGTCGAACGCATGGCTGCGTATCTCTAGAAAGTGGCACCACGCCGACGGTTCCGCGAAACCAGCGCCCTCTTCGATGAATAATAGCCCCCCTTTCGATAGCAGCTTCGGAAGCTCGCTACCGACCATGCCGGCGCTACGGCCGCCTTTGCTCGGCACCCGTCATATGGTGGTCGCCGGGCATTATCTCGCCGCGCATGCCGGATTCACCGTTCTCGAGGCTGGCGGCAATGCTATCGACGCTGGCGTCGCAGCGGGCATCGCCTTGGGCGTGTTGCAGAGCGATCTTGTCAGCATCGCCGGGGTCGCACCGATCATTGTCTATCTCGCCGATCGCAACGAGGTGCAAACCATCAGCGGACTTGGTACCTGGCCGCGCGCGACCCGTCCTGACCAATTCGCGGCAGCTGGCGCGATCCCGATCGGCGTGCTCCGCACCGTAGTCCCGGCCGCGCCCGATGCCTGGATCACCGTGCTGGATCAATTCGGCACCATGTCGTTTGGCGAGGTTGCGGCGGCAGCCATCCGCTTCGCGTCCGAAGGCTTTGTGATGTACCCGCTGATGGCGGAAATCATCGCCGCTAACGCCGGCGGCTACCGCCGCTGGTCCGAAAACGAGCGCATCTATCTACCAAACGGACGTCCGCCGCTACCAGGCGAACTGTTCGTTCAGGCCGATCTCGGACGCACACTTCAATTCATGGCCGACGAAGAAAAGGCCGCCGCCGGAGCCGGGCGCAAGGCAGGACTCGCAGCAGCGCGCGCCGCGTTCTACACCGGTGATATCGCCACCGCGATCGTGCGCCATCAAAAAGAAAATGGCGGCCTGCTCGACGCCGAGGATATGGCCTCGTTTCACGTCGCGATCGAGCCGCCGGTGTCGATCGACTTCAACGGCACCACCGTTTATGCCCGCGGACCGTGGTGCCAGGGTCCGACACTACTACAGGCGCTCAAATTGCTCGACGGCATCGACCTCCCCGCGCTT
>Ga0115002_10005398_pt1 | contig 15103 bp, 11 predicted proteins | sample ArcticOcean_MG_C_8_FD_89576 | JGI IMG/M metagenome (GOLD analysis project Ga0115002, IMG submission 89576) | Marine microbial communities from western Arctic Ocean - ArcticOcean_MG_CB11_86 | ecosystem: Environmental > Aquatic > Marine > Oceanic | place: Arctic Ocean: Canada Basin | collected... | reverse complement strand
GAACTGTCTTCTCGGCACTTCTTTTCTTTCTCATCATCGTTTTCCTCTCGGGTTGACGATGAGCTAAAAGTACCTCTTAAGCAATGGGCCAATTATGTCCAACTAGGGCTGACGGGGTACAGTTAGCCAATTGGGCTGCGTGTCTCCAGCCAAGTATTTCTGTGCTCGAAATACCGTATTTAATAAAATGCGAGGGTGCTACTATTTGAGGGCTGGCCTTGGTCCGATGCATATAAATAGAACTTGGCAGTGACGACTCTTTTGGATTTCCTTAGCACAGAACAAGTTAAAGCATGCCTCGCCACTCTCTGATTATTATTAGTTATACCTCTATTTGCTTAATCATTGGGCTGATTCTGTTCAACCTTAACAATGACACGGCACTAATATTGCAGAAATATATGGGGGATGATGCCTTTTTTACCTGGTGATAGCTAAAAATATTAGCCAGGCCGGATTCTCCAGCTTTGATGGACTTCATTTTACCAATGGCTATCACCCACTCTGGCAATTGCTCGTATCCGGCTTGTCGTATGGCGTTAGAGATGACTCGAGCTTATTACTCGTAACCATCTTGCTGGGGATCATTCTATCGATTGTCAGCTTGCTACTCATTTATCTCTTACTAACTAAATTCAGGATCTCCCCTGAATGGAAAGCAATCAGTCTTCTGCTCGGAGTATTTTTTATCCTTCTGCCAAGCTGGTATGCATTAGAACCTTTTCTGGCAACCACGCTATTTCTATGCAGCCTGTACTACTATTTCCAGCGTTACCACGACACCTCTCTGAAGTCTCAATGTGTCCTGGGCTTACTATTATCAATTACGGTATTAGCTCGCCTGGACGCAATATTTGTTACCCCCTTTTTTCTACTTTCTCTTTTCATTCGGACTAATAAAAGCGATCTTAAAAAACTTGTAGCTCTCTTCTATTTAGCTTGCTTCTATGCTATTCCAATCCTTATCTATGTGGGCTTAAATCTCTTTTATACTGGGCATCTAACACCCATAAGCGGGGCAATAAAGTCAAGCTTCCCCGAAATTACAATATCAAATCTGCCTTTACAGCTGGGCTATCTGGTGCGCGTGGCACCTCCGGTGATTTCCTCGCTATGCAACACGCTCACTCTGGTTTATACGCTAGCGAACCAACGCCAGAAAATTCCACCTTTGTTGCAAGATTTACTTCTCATTAATATTGGTGTGCTTTGTTTTAGTGGCTATGAGTTTTTGTTTCAAAAAGATGCAATGTGGGGATTAAGGCCATGGCATTTTGCAATACCTAATATTGTTATGTTGCTTTCCGTCGCTCCCGTCGTCTCCCGGTTTTTACCAAAGAGCTTACCCGTACTTATTATTCCTTTGCTGATCCTGGTTAATTTGATTGCAGTAAACCAAAAATTCCTGACACCGACTGCTACCAACCCAATCAAATCTGATCTATTTGCAACTGCGAACTGGATAAGACAGAACACAACGGATGATGAAGTAATTGCTGTTACGGATCCGGGAGTCATCGCTTTTTTTAGCGGACGAAAAACCATTAGTCTCGATGGTTTAACCAATGACTTCGAATATCAAAAGATAGTACAGAAACAAAAGTTACAGTCGTATTTGAATGAAAATAATGTGAGCTACATTGGCATATTTGCTCGAGGCCACGATACCAGCCTTCCAGTGAATCACATTCAGCTAAAAAGTCGCTTGTTTGACAGCTTCGATACGCTGATTCTGGAGGAAGGAAACCGGGTTTTCACATCGCCATATGGTTCTTATTCAGTGTGGAAAAACCAAATAAATAGTCAAGAAAATTCTCTTCAGTAGCTACAATATTGATCTCAAGACGCTGACTGGCAAGCAGAAAAATATTCTTCACTTACAATGAATCAGCCTGAATTTATTGGGGCAAGCGAAAAATCGATCGGCTGAAGACTATGTGCTCGGTACCAACCTGGGAGCTGCCTTAATCAGGAAGTGGTATGCCTCGTTCCCGCAATACCTCTGCGAGAATCCGGGCGCCATTGACGCCAGAAGGGAAGCCGGCATAGAGCGTCACCTGCGCAATTAACTCCGCGAGTTCTTCCGCGGTCAGACCATTGTCCAGCCCACGGCGCAGGTGTGCCCGTAGTTGATCGGATTGGTAGGCGGCCTGGGTCACGGCGATAGTTACCAGGCTGCGGTCACGCGCCGACAGTTGCTCACGAGTCCAGGTTTCACCATAAACCAGACCGTCGATGAGCTCATCGAGATAGGGTGCGCCGGGAAAGCGCTCATCGGCAAGCGGTAATCCTCTGTCCTCAAATACCTCCGCCGCCAATCGCGCGGCATTCACAGCGGTGGGAAACCCGGAGTAAAAGCTTACGTGGGTGATTACTTCGGAAATCTCTTCCTGGGTGACACCGTTATCCAGTGCGCGGCCCACGTGATAGCGTACTTCACTGGAGGCGTAGAGGGCGGTACCAACGGCGACCGTAATCATACTGCGGTCACGCGGCGATAACTCCTCTCGCTTCCAGGTTTCGGCGTAGACCAGCTGATTGAGCATATCGCGCAGGTACGGTGTTTGCGGGAATGCGCCCGGAAATTCCGGCTCGGGATCAACTGGTGGTTGTCGCGATGATGCTCCAGGCGGAGTGACGGGCAGGCCGCGTTCTTCGAAAACCTCTGCCGCAACCCGGGCCGCATTGACGCCAGTTGGAAAACCGGCATACCACAGCACGTGGGCAATGATCTCGGAAATCTCAGTCTGAGTGACGCCATTATCCAGTGCCCGGCCCATATGCAGGCGCAGCTCGTAGGTAGCGTATAGTGCTTGATTTACCGCGACAGTAATCATACTACGGTCACGGGCTGACAGGCCGTGACGTTCCCAGATATCACCGTAGACATAGTTATTGCGGATTTCCCCCAGGTAGGGTGTGGCATCATAGGCGCCAGGTGGTGGCGGGGGCTGTTGGGCGAAGGCTGTTGGTAACAGCAAAACCACAGCAAGCGCGCCCAGCGATCGAGCGCAAAATATGTATTTAAAACTGAATTTAGGATCTTGCATTGTCTGTCCTTCCTGTGGTTTATAACATTAATACCAAGTTTTTCGTCACTAAGAATTATTTCAACGCTGCAACCGTTGCTTTCATAGCAGTTATTACCTGGCGTAACTGTGAATCTGAAATGATATAGGGCGGCATGCAGTAGATTAATCTGCCAAATGGACGTAGCCAAACACCCAGTTCCGTGAACGCGGACTGGGCCTTGATCATATCAACAGGGTGCTTCATTTCGATAACGCCGATGGCGCCAAGGCAGCGAACATCAGCGACTTCAGGTAATGTTGTAAGCGCTAGAAGCTCTTCCGAAAGCGTACTCTCGATGCTCTTAACCCGCGCTTGCCATGGCCCATCTAAAAGCAAATTGATGCTGGCGATAGCGACGTTGCAGGCGAGGGGGTTGCCCATAAAAGTTGGCCCATGCATTAGAACCGGGGCGACACCCTGGCTAATGCCCTCACTTACTCTGTCGCTGGTAAGCGTCGCTGCCAGCGACATATAACCTCCGCTAATTGTCTTGCCCAAGGTTAGAATATCCGGGGTCACGCCGGCATGATTGGCAGCAAATAATTTCCCCGTGCGGCCAAAGCCGGTGGCGATCTCATCGAAAATCAAGAGGATATTATATTCGTCGCATAATTTCCGCAGCCCTTGCAAATACTGCGGGTTATAAATGCGCATGCCACCAGCACCCTGCACAACGGGCTCGATGATGAAGGCCGATATTTCATTATGATGTCTGGCAAAGAGCTCTTCTATTGCGGTGATTTCGGCTGCAACTATGGGCTCCTGAAAACCAGGGTTTGGGGCTGGTAGAAAATGAACTTTTGGCAGCACTCCGGAAAATAATTCATGCATGCCGTTGACCGGGTCGCAAACAGACATGGCCGCAAACGTATCGCCATGATAGCCATTTCTAACAGTTGCGGATCTGCATTTCTCTGGCTTTCCAAGGCTTGCCCAATACTGGATGGCCATCTTCAAGGCGACTTCCACCGCGATAGAACCCGAGTCCGCGAGGAATACCTTGCTCAAGGGCTCCGGCGTGATATCCACTAGTTTCTTGGCCAGAGTCACTGCCGGTTCGTGGGTTAATCCTCCGAACATGACATGCGACATTCGCTGGCTTTGATCTGCTAAGGCTTTGTTAAGCACGGGATGATTGTAGCCATGAATGGCACACCACCAGGAGGCCATGCCATCGATCAACGAACGGCCGTCTTCCAGATGGATTTCTACGCCCTCGGCACGGGCAACGGGGAGCGGCGCGACAGGGGGGGTGAACGATGAGTAGGGGTGCCATACGTGGTGGCTATCCAGGGCACAGATTCGCTCCAGGTTTGAGGAATAGTGGATGGCGTTTGGCTTTGAGTTTGTCATTTTTGCGCTGCTAATAATAACAGAATTAACTATTTTAATATGACTGCTAAAACATTACCTACTCTGTTATAAAAACGGCAATTTGACTAGATTTCACGATGCCTCTAAGATGGCCCGCCTCTCATTTTCAAGGTGACGTGAGCTGACAGATTGTTGAAAAACTCTCAGTCGGCACCATACTGCGTTAAACTCCTTATCGCACTCACCTGAGAATAAAATCAAATTGCCAGGATCCGTAAATGTCCAGTTTTGAAAAAGCGCTTAGGCAACAACTTGAACAAATCAAAGAGGATTCTCTGTATCGCCAGCGCAAGTCTCTGCAGACACCGCAGCAACCTGATATCAAGATCGACGGTAAGAAATTTCTGGCATTTTGTAGCAATGACTATCTCGGTTTGGCTAACCATCCCGAGTTGGTCGAGGCGATGGCATCGGGGGCAGAGGACTGGGGTGTGGGCAGTGGCGGATCCCATCTGGTAGTTGGCCATCAGCAAGCTCATCACGATTTGGAGCAGGCCCTGGCCGAGTTCGTGGGCTACCCGCGGGCCCTGCTATTCTCCAACGGATACATGGCCAATATTGGCGCTATCAGATCGTTGCTGGGCCCGCCTGACGAGGCCTTCCAGGATTACTTGAACCATGCATCCCTGTTGGATGGCGGCTGGTTAAGTCGTGCCAGAATTCAACGTTTTGCACACAATGACTATGACGATTTGCAACAGCGCCTACTGGCTTCACGGCAATCTTCTGCCGACAGTAAGCGTCTAATAATTAGCGACAGTGTGTTCAGCATGGATGGTGAGATTGCCGACATTCCAAGGCTCTCGGCCATAGCCAAACAAGAGGATGGGTGGCTAATGGTTGACGATGCTCACGGTCTCGGTGTGTTGGGTGAAAACGGTAGCGGTGCCCTCAGCCACTGGGACTTATCGAGCGATTCAGTAGAGGTTTACGTGGGTACCCTAGGCAAAGCATTTGGTTGCTTCGGCGCATTTGTGGCTGGTTCTGAATTGCTGATAGAAACCTTAATCCAAAGAGCGCGAACTTATATTTTCACGACCGCCCTGCCTCCGGCGCTTGCTGTTACTAATCTGAAAGCGCTCGAAATTGTGCGTAAGGATCAATGGCGGCGCGATAAACTGGCAGAGCTGATCGATGAATTTAAAACCGGCGCCGAGGCATTAGGCCTGCCTCTTATGTCGTCGACCACAGCGGTGCAACCCTTAATGTACGGGTCAACGGAAAAAACCTTGCAGGTGAGCGCGGCACTGGCGGAGCAGGGAATATTGATTACTGCCATTCGACCACCCACCGTGCCGGTAGGCACTTCCCGGTTACGCGTAACATTGAGTGCGAGTCATTCCAGCGAGGATGTTCGCAAGTTAATTAAGGCGCTAGCCAGGGTAAGCTAGTCAAGTTGCGATGGTGTAATCTGGAACTCATGAAAAAGCGCTTTTTTATCACAGGTACTGATACCGATGTGGGCAAGACTCTGTGTGCGAGCGCTTTGCTGTATCTTGCCCAACAGCGGGACTTGAGCTGTTTGGGTTTAAAACCGATCGCGGCCGGTTGCGAGGACGGGCACACTACCGCAGCTGGAGAGCTACGTAACACGGACGCCCTGTCGCTCATGCAATTCAGCAGCATTAAGTTGCCCTACGAACAGGTCAACCCGGTGGTCTTGTCTGCTTTTCTGTCGCCTCATATAGCTGCCGAGCGGGAAAATCAGCAACTGACAGTAAAGCGACTAGTGGAAGGCTGTATCCCCGGCCTTGAGACAAACGCACAGTTCACCCTGATCGAGGGCGCGGGCGGTTGGTATGTGCCGATTAATTCGCAGCAAACGCTAGCCGATTTTGCCGCTCAACTTGGCGCGCCGGTTATTCTGGTTATTGCTCTAAAGCTGGGTTGTATTAATCATAGTCTGCTTACGGTAGAGGCGATTGAGCGCAGTGGACTTAAGCTGGCCGCTTGGATCGGTAACACTATCGACCCGTCAATGCAGGAGAGGGACAGGAATATTGCCACCTTGACTGATCGGCTTAATGCGCCGTGCCTAGGTGTCGTGCCGCGAGTAAGCTGTGTCGAACAGGCGGCACCACACCTTGATTTATCGCCACTTCTTGTTTAGTCGTTGTTTAGTCGTTGTTTAGTCGGTATCTGTAGCAGCGCTGGGATTAATGCTGCGGGGCGCATCTGGTCTCAGTTTTTGACTGAGTATTTAGTCCCAGTTTTTTAAACAGGGCCAGGTCTTCAGATTCCTGCGGCAGATCGGTGGTTAATAACTTTTCCCCATAGAAAATTGAGTTGGCTCCGGCAAGAAAGCACAGCGCTTGAGTTTGCTCACTCATCTCTGTTCGACCAGCCGAAAGTCTGACGTAAGATCGGGGCATGATAATTCTGGCAACCGCAACTGTTTTAATAAATTCGAAGGCGTCTATGTCGTCTTCGTTCGCCAGCGGCGTACCTTTTACTTTTACCAGCATATTGATGGGAACGCTCTCGGGATGGGGTGACAGCTTCGCCAATTGTTGTAGCAAGCCAACCCGGTCTTCCTCTTCCTCGCCCATTCCCAAAATACCACCACAGCATACTTTAATGCCTGCATCACGCACGTTTTCAATGGTCTGTAACCTGTCTTCGAAACTGCGGGTGCTGATAACATTGCCATAGAATTCGGGTGATGTGTCCAAATTATGGTTGTAATAATCCAGTCCTGACTCGGCCAGTGCTTGCGACTGCGAGCTATTGAGCGCCCCCAGAGTCATACAGGTTTCCATCTCCAGATCTTTTACTATCTTTACCATTCCCAATACTTTAAGGAAGTCCTTTTCGCTGGGATGTTTCCATGCAGCGCCCATACAAAAACGCGTCGCCCCGCCGTCTTTGGCGGCTTGGGCCATCTCCCTAACTTTTTCCAGCTCCGCCAATTGCTCGGTCTCCAAACCAGTATTGTAATGGCCACTCTGGGGGCAATACTTACAATCTTCCGGGCATGATCCTGTCTTGATCGACATCAGGGTACTTAGCTGAATTTTGTTGGGGTCGAAGTTAGCTCGATGAACAGACTGGGCCAGATGGATCAGGTCCATAAAGGGCAATTGAAAAAGGCTTCGAATATCACCTCTATCCCAATCGAAGCGGACATCCCCCCAGTTTTTTTGGGTATTTGTGTTAACGGTAGAAGCTGCTGGTTCGGTCATTAGTGCCATTTCTGTCTCATTTTGGTGCTCTGGAAGGTACTGACGAGTTAACTCATCCTAAGCGACAATTGTCCCATGAAATTATCAAAAACAATATACAAACGACACCGATTTGTGCCTGAAATTAGCCAAGGCTCTAGTAGCCATTGAGATATCGAAGCTATGCTGGCCCAGCGAGCCTTTAGAGCTATATCGGGACTATGCTAAACTCTCCCGTCAAATAGCTAATAAAAACGGAGCCCAGCCATGGGTAAGCTGTTCGAGGAATTAAAGAGGCGCAAGGTCTTTAAGGTAGCTGTGGTGTATGCCGTGGTGCCCTGGCTGCTGGTTCAAATCGTTACCTCCATCCTGCCCACCTCTAACAAAAAAGTGCCAAGTGGTGTTAAATTGCACCTATATCTGACCCATTATTCCCGTATATATGCATCAAATTTTGACCCATACAGATTGTCAGAAAGCCCTGAATTTACCCGGTCTGGCCGAGCCAACCATCGATGCAAACCCCGGGTCAGGTCCCAACATTTTTACTTAGGAGAAAGTTATGAATAATATTGCTTGGCGTTTTAAATCTGAGTTAGTTGTGACAGCACTCGTGGTTGCGTTGGCAGGAGTCGGATTCGCGAACGCTCAGGATTCGGCTTCAACCTCGCTTTCCGGCCAGGATTACGAAGAGATCAAAGCGCTTTATGCACGATACAATCAGGGCAGCGATTTTCGGGATGCCGAGCTGTTCCTATCGGCATTCGCTGAAGATGCGGTGATGACGAGAGGTGGGCGGGATATAGTAGGTATGGACGCACTAAGGGCTGATCGTGCCGAACGCTATCAGGGGAAAACTGGCGATGTAGGCAGACGCCACATGAATGGAAGTTTCCTTATATCAGCGACCGAAAATGGCGCGGAGGCGCGAGCCTATTACTTATTGCTGGATGTTACGGCACGACCACCGACGATGATAGCGTCTGGCTATTACGAGGATGTTTTCGTGCGCACCACTGACGGGTGGCGCATGCAGCATCGCACCTTGTTCAGCTATGAAGGGACCCAGTAGTCTTTGGAATCAGAGACGAATGTTGGCTGTTGGCCGAAAGCAGGTATTAAAATAACTATTTTTCAAATACAATCTACTTATTAGACGCTTGCCACCTCATCAGCAGAGTTAATGGAGAAATTTATGTCCAAGGGTCAAGATTCAAAAAAATCAGCTAAAAAGAAGCCTGAAAAAACATTGAAAGAAAAACGCAATAAAAAAAGATTAAAGAAGTTGAATAAATGATAGATATGGGTTCTTTAGAAATGAGGTTGGATTAATCATACGGTGATTCTGATATCCGCGGTTGGCCGGAAGCAGTCTTAGGCTGAGGTTTATTTCGAGTCGATTGACCACGAAAGTGGTATAAAATCACCCCTGTTATTCAAAGCGTTATGTGCTCAATCAGTTTCAAGTTCTGTTTTGTAATGGTGATAGCCAAAGCAGATTTATTTTTTCACCAAAGGTAAAGAGTGTTATGAGTAAAGGTACAGTTAAGTGGTTTAATGCAGATAAAGGTTTCGGTTTTATTACTCCAGAAGATGGCGGTAAAGATTTGTTTGTTCATCATTCAGAAATTCAATCGGGGGGTGAATACGCAACATTGAATGACGGCCAGGCCGTTGAGTTTGAAGTAGGTCAGGGTCAGAAAGGCCCCTGCGCAAATAAGGTTGTTGCTGTCTAATTTAGTACGCATAACAACCAGGGTAAGCGGATGCGCTAGGCGCACTCGCTTACCCTGGCGTTACAATGGTGTTGAGCGTCCGCTGTTGGCCGGAAGCAGACATAATGAAGGAGCTTGGTGGGGTTGGGCTGAGTGACCGCTTTCGCCTGCGAATTACATCCATCGTCCAAAAATGCCTGAGATTTAGTCCAAAATGGCATTTAATCAAGGCATATGGGTGCCTCTGTTGGCTCTTCGTACTAATAAAGAAGCTAATGCTGGTAAAGAAGAGGACTGAAAATCTTCGTGTCGGTGGTTCAATGTGAGAGTGCCCTGACTTCTGTGTAAACGCCCGTGACACTGTTTAAAGATGATCGGTTAGCCGTTCACCAAATTCTATACTAAACCGATTTAATGCCGGCTTCCAATTTCTTATCGGCATACTCCATTTTTTTGATGACTATTTCTCTAAGTAATACCGACAATATATGAACTGTATTTAAGACATATATTAATTAGATCTATATCTAAACCAACTCCCCCCGCCGCAGCCGTATATCCGGTAATGGATATTACTGGAAGATTCATATCCGATTGACAGTAATTTGAATCCGACCTTTGGCACCATCTCTTAAAACTACTGTATTTTTACTCTGACCCCTTTTTGGAGAGTCGCAGTCTTAATCAGGCAGCCTGTACGCAACCAAGCCTCCAGGAAAATCTGTACGCGTGCTGCCGATCTGCACGACGATATACTGCTTGCCCTGATGCATGTAGGTCATCATGCCGTACTGACCCGGCGCAGGTAGTGCTACGCTGCCGACAATCTCTCCGGTAAATTTGTCTCTCGCATTTAAGGTCAATGGCGCGTCGGGAAGTAATTGCGCCATACCGTCGCTCATGGCGCGGGTCTGCACGAGAAGATCGTCCACCACCATCTGTATGGACCATCCAACGCCTCCAGTTTCGGGCACATCGACACCTTCCAGGAGTCTATGGTTCTTAATCGAATCGGGAGTAGGACCAACTGCCATCGACCAGGTCTTATCGCCACTGTTCATCTGATACGCAGTCAGTCGATTGTCCATCGGCTTAAATAGCCGCAGGCCATCTATAGTCGGAAGACCGCCACCGGAGCGGCCGGGCAAATAAGCCGCGACTGTCGTCCCAGTAGTCGGCGTACTGTTCGGTGTCGCGCCACCCTCGCCCGGTACCGGGTAATTTGGGTTGTCTCTATCAACACCGTTGGTCGCACGCAGGAATCTCGGCGCGAAACAATTACGCGAGTGCGCGGCAAACATTAACCCGGTGCTCGGATCAGCAACCGGTTGGTGAGAAATATTAACGCCGCCAATGCAGCCGATGTTATTGATGTAGTCATTCTCATGTTCTTCCGGCAGGGGTGGCACATACAGACCGCCAACGCGATAACCGTTTAGAATTACCAGCGCCTGTTCTTTTAACTCCGGCGTATAGTCGATGACGAAGTCTTCGGTCAAACCATCGGTGACGATTGGGTCAAGTGGTTCCGGCCTGGTAGGAAAGGGCTGGGTCGGCGCCGTATAATTTCCGGGCACCTGTGTCTGAAAAACCTCGCGCTCTTCGATCGGCCAGATGGGCTCACCAGTCTCGCGATTGAATGCGAACACTAGGCCCTGCTTCGTATTCTGAATCAGCGCGGGGATAGTTTGCCCATCCACAGTTAAGTCCATCAACATCGGTGGCGTCGGTAGGTCGTAGTTCCACTGATCGCTATGATGTATCTGATAGTGCCAACGGCGCTCGCCAGTTTGCACATCCAGCGCCAGCACACTGCCGCCAAATAAGTTGTAGCCTGGACGATGACCTGCATAGAACTGCACAGTCGATGCATTGGTCACCATGTAAACAAGACCCAGCTCAGGATCGGCCGAGGCAGGTGCCCAGGTTGAAATGTCACCCGACCACTTCCAGGCGTCATTTTCCCAAGTCTCGTGTCCAATCTCGCCCGGTCTTGGAATGGAGTGGAATTTCCAGAGGAATTCACCGGTTGCCGCATCGAAGCCCATGATGTCCCCCGGCACATTCTCGACGCGAGTCTGGCCGTAGCCAGGCTGGTGTCCAACTAAGACGACTACAACACCGTTAACCACAATTGGAGGAGAAGAGGCCGTAACCATACCCATCTCGCGGGGTATGCCGTAGTCCGGATCGTATCTCCCTCCGGCGACAACATAGTCCTGCCATGGGCCCCAGTCTTCTACCAACTTCGGTATGAGATCGATGACTCCGGTCTGACCGAAGCCATCGAGCGGCACTGGTTCTCCCCAATTCTCCAAAGGTCTGCCGGTCTTGGCATCGAGTGCCCAGAGGAAAAAGCCCGGCGTCGTGATATAGACAACGCCCCTGCCATTTACCTCAGCATAGGCAACGCCTTTACCGTAAGCCTGCCGCGGCGAGCGCTGGTGGCGAATAGTGGAGGGCTCGCGGAAAGTCCACAGGTTCTCGCCTGTCGCCGGATCCATGGCTATTACTTGTCGGCGCGGAGTCGCTACGGTATACAACATCCCATCCACATAGATCGGAGTGGAGCGCGAAAAGTAATCCAGATTCGGGCCAAAGTTATCGCTGCGCCAGATCCAAGCCTGCTCTAGCTCGGAGAAGTTTGAAGCATTGATCTGGTTCAGCGGCGAATATCGCGTGTTGCCTGAATCGCCGCCAAGGTATCGCCACTCCCCATTCTCCGTGCCGTCCAGGCCCTGCGCCAGGGCCTGGACGGAAAACAGTAAAGTGATTGAAGAAAAGAAGAACGCGAAGATTTTCAGAGATTTGATCGAATAATACATAAGCTTTGGCCCTATGATGGATACCGCCATAGTAAAGGGGTCAGAGTAAAAATACAGTAGTTTTAGATGGATTTTGGTTTTGGGCCGCGCTTGTGCGGTAAGACTCGTTGTCCGGTCAGAGCCTCTACCTCGGATTTGAATTTTTCAGTACCTGGTACCAAGCCAGCTCTGATTTAAGAGGCATATTTTCCCATCCATACGAGCCGATGTCGCCACTGATCCTATGGGGGCATAACCACCGTACCACTCTAGAAGATACAGCCCTCAATTACCGTCAACTATGAACTAATCGCAACCACGAAACCTTTGAATTGCCTGATCTTGATTTGCGCTAACCAGGGGTTGTTGGAGTAAGATCAATAATATTGGAAACAATTTGCACACTCTGTTCATTACAACCCCCTTACTATAGCCACTGACTGGTTTTCGGTTGTGGAGACACACTCTGAGAATATAGATCAGCCCCACGATATGGAAGATCCTGGTTAGAACAATGGTCGGCTCCGCCTAGACGTTATTTTGTAATTACAACACTTGTCAATTTGTAAGTTTTTTAAAGTACTCTGACCCCGTTGATTTTCTTTACATTTTTGGATAGTTAATCTGGCAGGGAAAACACCCAAAGTGTTGCTCCGGATGGTGGAAGATTAATCTGTGCTGCGCTCTTCATCGTGCGGGTATGAATGCCGCCGACATTTGTCGCGACGGCCACATACTGTTTTCCATCCACGCGGTAAGTAATAGGGTAAGAATTCAGCGCATTGTCGAGTCGTCTTTCCCAAAGCACTTCGCCGTTGTCTTGGTCTAATGCCTTAAACCATCGATCCACGGAACCAATGAATAACAAGCCTGTTTCAGTTGTTAGGTTGGCACTGGCCTGCGGGCCAGTTTGTCGCTGTGACCAAACCACTTCCTGAGTTGCCAGATTGACGGCTTTTATGATGCCGTAGCTTCCATCTGTGGTTCCGTCAGGGTACTTCTGCCAGCGTTCGCCAGTATCGTCGTCCAGGCAGGTATCGGAAATTGGGATATAAAGCATTTTGGTGTTGGGGTTGTAGGCCGTGGACTGCATGTTTCTTGCACCTAACCAGTCGGGACATATACCCGGCATGGAGAATTGGCTAAGCACTTGATCCAACGCGGGAATGGCGGCGGGGTTGATAGCTTTTCTGCCAGTCTGCGAATCAATTTCCGTCACCACATTTTGCATATCCAGGTCGAAGGAAAACAAATACTCGCCAGTGGCTGCATCCAGCGCTTCGAAGATAGCTAGCTTGCCGCCGGTTACTACCGCCTTGTGATTCACGCCATTGACGGGCAGTTCCATTATCTGCCTTTCGAAAGCCCAGTCATGATCCAGCTGATCATTGGACAGATGTTGGTAATGCCAAACCAATTCACCGGTATCGGCATTTAAGGCAACAGTGCTATTGGAATACAGTGCGTCATTGGTGACGTTAGGGTCAGCAGAAAGCTTTCTCATCGGAACGGTATCGTAGGTGGGGGCAGGGCCAAAATACACTAGATTAAGATCGGCATCATACGAGCCCGGTATCCAGATAGAGCCACCATTACGTTCTTCCAGAGGCAATCCGTTCCAACTGTTACCGCCGGGTTCACCAGGCTGGGCAATGGTATTGAAACGCCAGACTTCTTCGCCACTATCCATATCGACAGCGAGGATAATATTGCCACCCTCGACAGCAACGCGGCCTGTCAGACCGATAATAGCTTTACCGTTGGCAATTAGCGGAGCGCTCCTAAATAGATGGGCATCTTCTCCGCCTACATCTACTTTATGGTCCCAGATGATTTTCCCTGTTTTGATATCGAGAGCGATGAGATGAATATCCGAAGTGGCGATAACAATCTTGTCGTCATAGATGGCTGCACCTTTTTTGGCGCCGGGAGTTCTCTCGGAGTCGAATTTACGCTGGAAGCTCCATAACAATTCACCTGTGCTTGCATCTATCGCCTGCACCACATCGCCGTAACTGTACGCAAAAAGAACACCGTCGTGGACAATGGGGGTCATCATGTTTGCACCTGCCGGTAGCGACCAGCTCCAAGCGAGTTGCATGTCTTCCACATTATTTTTAGTGATTTGATCTAGCGGACTATGACCGTGGGCATCTCTGGTGCGACGCCAGTTTAACCAATCATCGGCCGGCGGGTTTAGCAACATATCATCTGTAACTGGCGTGAGATTATCCAAGCGACTGGAGCTCACAATTGGACCATCGCTGTTATAGAGTAGCGGTGCAGATGAACTGCTTCGGGCAGTGCTTAGGGCTGCGGTTGGAATCATTAGCCCAGCCAATGATGCGCTTGCATCTGGTAGTGCCTGGCTGGAGGCGGCGATACCATTTTGTTGCAATATATAGGCTAATATATTGGTGTAATCAGATCGAGCCAGACTGTCTTCCTCGCCTGGGGGCATGCGGCGAACATTGGCCGCCAATAGATCGGCTGTCTTGTCTCCCCAACGGCCTGCAAAATAACTTCCGCTCAAACCCGGGATTAGCCCAAAACCTTCCAGGTTAAAGCCATGGCAGGAAGCACAATTTTCATCGTAGGCTATTTCCCCATTACTTGCCTGAGCCTCAGTAAAGGCCACGGCAGTGCTGTCATCCGCCGCATTTAGTTGCATGCTATAGAGGCTTAATCCAGTCAGGACAGTACAAATAGTGAAGGCTTTGCTAGATAGTTTCGTTATCATGATTGTTCCCAGGCTTGCGCGTTCGACGGGTCAGCAGGACCTATATTGTTTAGTGATTTGCTGCCTACTCTACAGGCGATTGTGGAAGAATTAAACACTCGATGTAGTTAGGTGTTGTGTACCCCGTCAGCCCTAGTTGGACATAATTGGCCCATTGCTTAAGAGGTACTTTTAGCTCATCGTCAACCCGAGAGGAAAACGATGATGAGAAAGAAAAGAAGTGCCGAGAAGACAGTT
>Ga0115002_10005394_pt1 | contig 15108 bp, 18 predicted proteins | sample ArcticOcean_MG_C_8_FD_89576 | JGI IMG/M metagenome (GOLD analysis project Ga0115002, IMG submission 89576) | Marine microbial communities from western Arctic Ocean - ArcticOcean_MG_CB11_86 | ecosystem: Environmental > Aquatic > Marine > Oceanic | place: Arctic Ocean: Canada Basin | collected... | reverse complement strand
TCTAGAGCAGATAGCAATAAAAAAGTGGATGAAGCTAGGGGATTTATTGAAGGATTAACATCATCAGATTGAAGGATTATAAATGGGTAACGTAAGAGCAATACGAGGAGCAACGACAGCCGATCAAAATTCGAAGGATGCGATTGTAGATGCGTCAGTTGAATTACTTACTGAATTAATAAATGCTAACAATCTTGGTGATGCAGATGTCATCAGTGCTTTTTTTACTACGACACCTGATCTTAATGCACAATTTCCAGCAATAGCGGCGCGTAAAATCGGATGGGTTAATGTTGCATTAATGTGCGCTCATGAAATAGCTGTTCCTGATGGTCAAAAGAGATGTATTAGGGTAATGATATACATTAATTCAGACAGGTCAGTTGATCAGGTGAAAAATATTTACCTGAAAGAAGCTATTAATTTGAGACTCCATGGCTTTGAAGAGTCTAATTAGCTTTTTGGATGTTCTAAAAATTGGATAATATTATTGTCAGGGTCTAAAAATGAAGCTACAATTCCTCCCCATTTTTCCTTTTCCGGTTCGCGGATAATTTCCACATTGTGTGATTTTAGACGTTTGATTTCTTCATGAATATCATCAACATTGAAGTTAATCATTGTTCTGTATGAATCATTTGATTTTCCAGATACTTCAGGGTGACTGCCTATACTAAACTTAAAATCCTCCCCATTGAAATTCCATGAAAAAACAATATAGTTAGGTTTTATGGAATTTGGTGTTAGTTTCAATATATTTGTATAAAAATCAGATAAATTTTCTAATTTCTCTGTCCACAAAATTATTCCAGACACATTATTTATCATTTTTAAACTCCACTTTTGCTAGACGATACAGGTTACAGTTTATAATATAAATTAAAGGCGTAGGGGGAAGTGGATATATGAATTCAGTAGGCCTTTATTAAGGAGGTAAATCGAATTGGATTATTATAGTAGGAGGCTAACTAGGTAGGTGTTCCTTGGGACGCCTCCGCAAACTTGAGATCTTCCTGGTATATCTGGGGAGATCTTTTTAATTTAGGTTAGAAAAAAAACGATATGGATTTGATATTACGAGATCTTTGATTTGCTCTAAAGACACTCCAGAATCTTGTAATGTTGGTAGCACATGATTCTTTATAAAAAGATAACCATCTGGGTTATAGACGTTTCTTTTTTCTTCATTTTCTTCTGATTCAATGGCAAGTTTTACTGCCCAGTCATGCCCGAGCATAATTTTTTTTCCGTATCCATCTAATATTAAACTTGCGAGTATTTCTGTTCTTTTTTCCCAGTTTGGGGTTTGCCCCTGCCTACCTCCAGGATATCTATCCATTCCTAACCAAGCACCTTTTTCTATAATCCCTTTTAAATACCCTATGTCAGTTGAGTCGTTACTGTGACCTATGTAAACACGGTTTAAGTCAACATTTTCTTCAGAAAATATTTTAATTTGGTCTTCTCCAATTTTTTTGGGAGCCCACGTATGAGTTGAAATAGGTACTCCAGTTTCTATTTGTGCTCTCGCTGCTGCTCTCAAGATAATTTCTCCTTCTTGAGTTACACCTTCTGAGTCGTTTGCAACTTTTATGATTCCTGCTTTTATTTGAGTGTCTTCTATACCTTGTTTAATTTCTCTAACGTACAGGGATTTTATAGAATCTATAGAAGCGGACCAAAAGGCCCTTGGGATATCACGCCACGTTCCAGTAGCACAAACTATATTTATTCCCGATTCTTTAGAGACTTTTTGTAATAGATGGATGTCTCTTCCTAAATCTATTGTTGTGAGGTCAACTATTGTATCAACCCCATTTGCTTTAACTTTTTTTAATACTTTGATGCTTTGGGTTATACTATTTTCTCGTTGTATGAATTCAGGATATATTTGAGGTATGCCGGCTGAGCTGACAACGACATGTTCATGGGAAAGAGTGAAACCTAGTTTTGAAGTGTCAATTGGGCCCAATACTGTTTCTATATTTTTCATGATGGATATGTTAATTACCCGATATTAGACGTATTTTCTCTTTTAATATAGGCAAAACTTCATTAGATACGCGGGTACATTCTTCAACATGAGGATATCCCGATAAAATGAATTCATCTATACCTAAATTCCAATATCCTAACAATTCATCTGCTACCTGTTCGGGGTTTCCAACTATTGCTGTACCGCAATTTACTCGTACTGTTGAGATTCCATTCCATAAATGTTTTCCAACACGATGATCCTCGTAATGTTGAGACTGAGATTTTTGTCCAACCATTGGGGTGCCTTTAAATGTTGTTTGCCTTTGGTCTTGGACAGATTTATCTGATAACGACAATAATTCCCTTGAAGCTTCCCAAGCTTCCTCTTCATTGTCTCTAACAATAATGTGTGTTCTTATTCCAAATCTTGCTGGGCGACCAGCTTTTTCGTGAATCAACTTCGTTTTTTCAAGATGCGGACCTAAAATTTCCTTAGGAAGAATCCACGCTAAGTATGTGTCTCCTTGCCTAGCAGATAGGTTCAGGGCACTTTCTGAAGCCCCACCAATGTAGAACGATGGGTTGCCAAATGGGCCAGGAGAACAGACAGCCCCATTTAAGTTTATCGAATCACCGGTAAAGCTAATGGGCGATGGGGCTTTCCATAATTGTCGACAAGCGTCTATGAATTCTTCTGCTCTTTCATATCTTTTACTATGATCTGATTTTTCTCCGAATCTTTCGAAGTCTCCCTGTATTCCTCCTGGTACAATGTTTATGTCAAGTCTGCCTTGAGATATTTGGTCTAAAGTTGCTGCCATTTGGGCGAATAATCCGGTGGAAATAAATCCAGGTCGGACAGCTACCAGAAATCGAATTTTTGTTGTTATAGCAGCCAGTGCTGTTACCATAGTCCAAGTTTCTGCTAGTGGAGAATTTTGATCGAAAAGGCCATTTGCGAATCTAGTTGGAATTAACAAAGAATAAAAACCTTCTTTTTCTGCTGTTTGGACTACCTCTTTTAAATATTCAAATGTTGGAGGTCGCTCTGCTACAGCTGTTCCAATATGATGCCCGTCTCCATCAATGGGAATAAACCAATCAAATTTTGGGGTTTCACGTTTTGTTGCCGATATAACCATATGTTCCTCCGATGCGATTTGTGCGTTTAAACTTATACTTGCGAATATTTATGAAACCCAATTAAGTGCCTGAGAAACAGTAGGAAATTGTTCACAGAAGACAGATTTCACTTCTTTCACAAGATCCATATGTTCCCTTTGTGTTCCATGAGCAGATCGTAAATTAATATAATGAATCCATGATCTTACTGAACCAGTAATAGAGCCTAGTAGGAGTAGCAAGAGGAAGCACAAACCTTGCACACTCTTTTGCTATACCTGCATGGAGCATCTTCTTATAAAGATCAATTCCTTCATCAAAATGAGATCTCATTAACTTATTAAACTTGTCAACTATTTCTGGATCTACATCATCAATACTATTTTGCCTGTTTTTATCATCTTGACGACGTAATTCAGGTAAAGGAATCTCTTCTTTCAACATAGATGCATCAGCATACCTTTGAGAAAATTCTTGGAAAGTAAATGATCTATGACGTAATATCTGTGCTGCAAGTCCTCTAGTAGTATTAATTTCGACTGTCATGTGAGCTTGCTCAAAGATGCTCCAGTGGCCATGTTTAATACAGTACGATAAAAGCCCGGCAACCTTAGGGTTGTCCTGGTTCTTGGGGTTACTGACACGAGCCACATACCCCATAGTTTCTTCTGCTTTAGGGGTTACAGTTACTAATTTAACATTCACTTTATAAGATACCCACTACCTTCAAGATCAAAATACGATTGGTAATTTACTGCTCTAATAGCTTCTGGGATATGCGGTACATGGTTGTCTTCAAAAAAAATGACTGTACTATTCCAATCTAGAGAAAGATTTGTAACTAGATAAGCACTTGAGGTTTCCTTAAATGACATTTCCCACTCCATCAAGCAATAATTATTTCAGTTTAACACCTTACCTTTTCTAAAATGGTTCAGAGGTATGGCTTTGCCATCCTTTAATTGCGGCTTCGCCTCTTGGGCTAACAGAATTTTGAATACGTATATTAAGTAAAGTTGGCTTATTAATTTTAAAGCCTCTTTCAATAGCCTCCGGTAGGTCTGCGGGGGATTCAATTAACTCTCCGTGCCCTCCTAGCGCTTTGACTACTTGGTCGTACCGTGAGGGTAGTAAATCAGTTGCAACCGGTTTACCGAAAACTTTGACTTGAATATGCCTATCTATTCCCCAAGCTGAATCATTTCCCATGATACCCATGATAGGTAAATTGTGCCTTACCGCGGTATCATATTCCATACCATTGAACCCAAATGAACCATCTCCTGTGAACATTATCACTCTTCGGTCAGGAAAAGCTATTTTTGCAGCCATTGCAGTTGGTAAAGCTTGCCCTAACATTCCTAAAGGAGGAAGGTACCAATGTGACTTTGGTGTATTTGCTTGATAGTGAGCTCTTCCATGGTGACAAAAATCGCCCCCATCAAACACTAATATATCTTTATCTGTTAAATTTCGAGACACGGTTTTGTGTACAAATGAAGCATGCATAGGATTTGTACTTTGTGCTAATTTTTCAATATTGGTTTCTTGTTTGTATTGCTCACTGGATAAAACGTTTAACCAATCAGATTCATCCCAAGAATATTTAGATGCTTCATTTGTTAATTGTTTAGCAATTTCTGAAATATCGCCTACTATTCCAACGGTCACTCCACGATTTCTTCCGATAACAGATCCGTCTGGGTCAATTTGGATTATTTGTGCATTTTTGGATATTGTAGGTTCTAAAGCATAGCCTATAATTATGTCTTGACGTTTACCCATCAATATAACTAAATCGGCTTCTTTGATTTTACGCGCTGCCATATTTAAACCGCTGTCAAAGAATCCTCTGGAGTATGTATGATTGTCAGCGATAAGCCCTCTAGCATCTCCTTCAGTCATAATAGGGAATTTTATTGTTTCTATAAGTTTTTCTATTTCCGTGCCACTATTAGAATAAGCAGCAGCGCTACCAAGTATTATTAAAGGACGTTTTGCATTTCGCATCACACTTATTGTTTTTTCTATATATGTTTTTGATGCCAATATTGTTCTTGAGGCACGATATTGAGAAGAATCATAGATGTTCACTTCATCTTTTGGGATTTCCATTTGCTGGATATCTACAGGAATTGTTAAATGTACGGGGCCTCTTCTTCCGTCAAATGCAACTCTAATTGCATGAGCAATCATATCAGGGATTCTGTGAGGGTCAGTAACCATCCAGCTTCCTTTTGTTATTGGTTGTGCCATTTCAACTTGATTTATTTCTTGCATTGCTCCTCGTCCCAATTGATGGAGCTCTGCAGATCCACTTATTGACAGTAATGGACTTTCAGAATGAGTAGCACTGGCTATTCCGGGTATAGCATTCGCAAAACCTGGCGTTGTGTATAGAGATACTCCCAAACTTCCTGTAATTCTTCCCCAAGCATCGGCCATATGGGTAGCAGCTTGTTCATGTCGTGTGTCATATATTTTAAATCCTTCGTCATGCATCGTGTCTAATGCAGGAAGAACATGATCTCCTGCTAATGTAAATATGTTTTCGACACCTTCCATTTTTAGGGACTGCGATATTAATTTCGCTCCACTGATCATGTTTGAGTTGCGCATTATTTGTGCCTTCTATTATTATAATTGTTGAAGATTTTACACTATGTTGTATGCTTGATATTCTTTGCGTGTTATAAGCATATGTCAATACTTAAGCACATATGCTTATAGTAATCTACTTTCTGGTAGGTGTTTTGTTGTTTGATCACTGATAGGCGTGATATAATGTAGTGCGGTGAAATTTAATTTAGTAGGAGTTTTTTGATTGTCTGAACGAATAAGAAATTATGAATTAATAATTACATTATCCCCTGTTGCTAACGAAGATGAAGCCTCCAATATATTGGAAGGCATATCTGGGTATATCAAAGAACAAGGGGGAGAGGTAGAAAATCAAGAGATATGGGGTGTTAGAAGACTTGCATTTCCTATTAATGATTACCAAGAAGGGAATTACGTTAAGACTCAACTGAAATTGGATTCTTTAAAAGCTCAAGATTTAGATAAAGTTTTGAAAGCCAACCAAGAAGTTTTAGTTCATATGCTTACGAGGGTTTAGTTTAAGGATATAAGGATTTACTTTGACACTTAACAAAATACTTATAATAGGAAACTTAGGATCAGATCCTGAAATGAGGTATACCCCAAACGGGAACCCTGTAACTTCTTTTACAGTAGCTACTAATAGAAGATACAAAACTGCTGAAGGGGAAGATCGAGATGAAACCGAATGGTTTAGGGTAAGTGCTTGGAATAGGCTAGCTGAAAACACAAATCAGTATTTACAGCGTGGCAGTAAAGTTTATGTTGAAGGAAGATTGTCTAGTAGGACGTATGTTTCGGGTGATGGTGAAACTAGAGTCTCATTAGACGTTAATGCTTCAGAGGTGCGCTTTTTAGATAGCCGTAATTCTTCGGCAGCTTCATCAAAACCATCTCAAGATACTACTCAAGGTACTACTCAAAACACTAATAGTCAGATTTCACCTCCTTCTGAAAATTCTGAAAGTTTTGATGAACTGCCTTGGTGATTTATAATTAATAAAGAATAAAAATTGATTACGGAGATATATTAATTGACTACTCAAGATGAAAGACCTCAGCAGAAAAAAGCACGTTCTAGATATTTTTCAAGACGTAAAGCTTGTCAATTTTGTGTTGATAAAGTTGACTATGTTGATTACAAAGATACGGATAAATTGAAGAAATTTCTTTCTGATAGATTTATGATTGAATCCAGGCGTAAAACTGGGGTTTGTGCAAAACACCAGAGATTTTTGGCAAGAGCTGTAAAAAGAGCAAGGCAACTTGCTTTAATCCCTTTTACTTCTGCTCATAAAGGATCGTTTGCTATTAACTACAAACCAAGGAGTTAATAATAATAAGTAATAGATTTCAGGTGATCAAGTACCCGAATTCATACTATTGTTGTTAAAATTTTGAGCGTGCCAGACAATAAAATTGTGCATACTACTAATGATGTTAAGGATAAGCGTTACGCTGAATTGCGTCGACCTGGGTTAAAGAAACGCCAACGCCTGATCATATCCTTTATGATTACGGCTATAGTTGTCATCATTTCTGTATTTATAGTCGGATACATTATTGCTTTTGTCATGCCCCCTAGGCAATTGGTTGTTAGAGTTAATGACGTTGAATACAATCGAGGGGATTTGCTGGAGTTGATTCGCATTGAGCAAAAGACTACAGAGTTTATGGGAGGGCAATTTAATGCATCAAGTGCGGTTTTCATATCATTACAGCAGACGGTAGAAAACGAGATCATACGACAGATAGCCCCTTCTCATGGGATAATTATTTCTGAAGAAGAAGTTGATTCTATAATTAATAACATGATGAGACCATCGGATAGCCAATCGTTAGGTAAATCTGAGAAACAAATATTAAGAGAAACAGATGAGAAATATTTATCATATTTAAATACGTTACAAATAAGCGAAGAAAAAAACCGTAGCATCATTAGAAATGCTGCACTCCGAGAAAGATTTCGACAATATATTGGCGACTCAGTTCCCTATGTTGCTGAGCAAGTTGATCTTTATAGGATTATCTCACCACTAACAAGTGCGATGGAGATCATGGTCATTAAATTTGAAGATAATACTAGGAATGTTAGTGACCCTGAACAACTAAAAGAGATATATAAATCAATAGTTCGAGAATTTTCTAGAGATAATTCAGAAATCATAAGGAATGGAGGAGAAATAGGATGGGTTCCTAAGAATGTTCTATTAAAATTCGAACATGTTTTTTTTGACCTAGAACCTGGAAAATTAAGCGAGCCCGTTCAGAATCCTAAAAACGATTCGCAACTGATATTTTTTATGATTTCAGAGAGAGAAAAAGCTAGGAATTTATTACCTGAAACAAGAGATGAATTAAAAACTAAAGCTTTACAAGATTGGATAAATACAGAACGTAAAGAACATGATATATACGCTGAATTTGATTCCGATATATATGATTGGATATTTGAACAATTAAGACTTACTACTATAGAACCCACCCCTACCCCAGATCCTTATAGGGGGGTTTTGGAAGGAATATAAATGAATAAAATAGGCGTTGGATTGCTGGGACTTGGGGTTGTAGGGGGGGGAGTTGCTAGTGTAATTAATAGAAAATCAGATTATATGCAAGAACATTTAGGTGTTTCGATATCTTTAGAATCTGTACTGGTTAGAGACCGGACTAAAATTAGAACTATAAATATCCCAGACAATTTATATGTAGATACAATTGATGATATTTTAAACAATTCGGACATTGATGTTGTTATTGAAGTTATGGGAGGCGAATTTCCTGCATTTGATTATATTATGCAAGCTATCAATAAAGGTAAAAATGTAATTACCGCAAACAAAGAATTGATTGCTAAACATGGGCCAGAGATTTTCCAAACAGCGCGAGATAATAATGTGCGTGTTCTTTTTGAAGCAAGTGTCGCTGCCGGTACCCCAATTGTATCTCCTTTAATGAGAGATTTAGTGGCGAATGATATTAGGTCTATAAAAGCTATTATTAACGGAACCACTAATTATATGCTCACTGAAATGAGCAAATATGGATATAACTATGAAGATGTATTAAAAGAAGCACAATCTCTTGGGTACGCAGAATCAGATCCTACCAATGATGTGGATGGATTTGACGCGGCATATAAGTTAGCAATTTTATCTACGATAGCCTTTAGGTCTGTTGTAAAAATTGAAGACATTTACATTCAAGGAATTACTAGTTTAGAATCGCAAGATTTTGAATATGCTTCAGAACTCGGGTATGCGATTAAATTGATAGCAATTGCTACCTTAGATAAAGGAAATATACAGGCTAGAGTACATCCTATTTTAATTAATAAAAATGAGATGTTAGCAAATGTTGATGGTGTTTTGAATGCTGTAGAAATTGAAACAGATTTAACGGGGAAAATCTTATTTCATGGTCCAGGCGCTGGCTCTATGCCTACTACTAGTGCCATTATTGCAGATTTGCTTAATATATCTAGGAATTTAATTGATGGTGTACCATTTACAGATCCATTAAAATTATCTGAAAAACTTCCAGTACAGTCAATAAATGAATTGACCAGCAAGTATTATGTTCGTATTGAGGCAAAAGATCAATCGGGAGTTATTGGATTTATAACAACTATATTTGGAAACTACGATATAAGCATAGCTTCATTTATTCAGAAAGAATCAATCTCCAATCAAGATGACGCTGAAATTGTTATAATGACTCACGCATCACGAGACGCATTAATGAATAAAGCTATTTTAGATATTCAAAATCTAGGTGCAGTTAGAAATATCAATAATGTTATTCGCGTCATGGATTGATTGGAGTATTGCTATGAAGAAAGTAATATTCTATTATTGGAATAAATGAACTACTTGTAAAAAAGTAAGAGCGGAGCTCATGCGTGGTGCGGATGCTATATCTATAATGGATAGAGATTTTTTTTCAGAACCCTTTTCTGTAGAAGAATTGCATGAGTTATTTAAATCAGTAAATCTCAAAGATTATTTCTCTACTAGAAGCCCGTATTTCAAAAAACTAAAAATTGAATTGGCAAATTTAGATCGTGCCGAAATGTTAAATTTGATGTTTAAAGAGCCTCGATTGATTCGTAGGCCTCTTATTTTTATAGATGGGCATTTAATTGTAGGCACAGATAAATCGTGTATGAGAAATATTATTTAATAATTTGGAGGGTACGTAGATGATAGATCTTACAGGTAAAATTGCAATTGTTACAGGAGCATCGGGAGGTATTGGTAAAGGTATAATCAAATCATTATCGTTAGCTGGGGCAAATGTTATCGTTACTGATCTGGATTTAGATGATGCTACTAAAACTGCTGATTTGTTTTTATCAGTAGGAACTGGTGATAAATTTGCTATGACATTGGATGTTACGGATGATTCTTCAGTTACTGATATGGTTGAAAAATCTATCAATGAATTTGGACGAATCGATATTTTGGTTAACAATGCTGGCATTATTGGTTTTGGAAAGTGGTGGGAAAGAGATATTCCTAATGATGATGATTGGATACATGTCCATGCTGTAAATGTAAGAGGAATGTCTAAGGTTACCAGAGCTGTCGCAGAATATATGAAAGAACGCCGATATGGAAAAATTATTAACATAGCATCTATAGCAGGAAGGCAAGGCAGTCCGGATATGCCACATTATAGTACTTCTAAAGCAGCTGCCATCAGTTTAACTCAATCAAGTGCTCTTGAATTAGGTCCATACGATATTAATGTGAATGCGATTTGCCCAGGTTTATTGTGGACTCCCATGTGGGAAGCTATTTCTAAAAGAAGATTACATCACGGAGTTGCCGATAGATCTTTTGAAGAAACTGAAGATCTTAGTGAGAGAGAATTTTTTGAGCAAACTGTAGAAAAAATGATACCTATGAAAAAAGAACAGACCCCAGAAGATATTGGGAATTTAGCGGCTTTTTTGGGTTCCGATTTGGCGCATAATATAACAGGCCAAGCTATTAATGTTGATGGAGGATTTAGGACTAATTAGAGCGTGGAGGCTTTACGAACAAACAAGGTATTATTGCTATTAAACATATGATACTACTTGCTATATAGAAATTACTAAATAGAGATATTCCTGCTTCGATTAATGAAGCTTCATATTCGGTAATTTGCCTTATTGGTGTTGCTTGATTAGATGTAGCTATATTTATACCTGATATCAACTCTTGGAATTTCCCCGCACCCCACACAGACAAAGCAGCTATCCCTAATGCCATTCCTAAAAATCTACTAGCTATTATTAGCCCCGATACAGTTCCTTCTAGTGCTTTTGGAGCATTATTAATAGCCCCAAGTGTTATCGGAGCTATTAATAATCCAAATCCTAGCCCAGCTAAACCTAAATGAATACTCATTAAAGGGTCGGATATAGTTTCTGTCCAAGTACTCATCAACCAGGCAGATATTGAACATAGGACCAAAGAAGGAATCATTATGTAGGATAATGCGTATTTTCGCGATAGACCCCCCCCTATGATTGCCCCAATTGCTATCATAATAGTCATTCTTGTTAACATTAGCCCTCCATCCAGATAGGTTCCCATTAACACTGTGTTTGCCATTAAGGGCACGGTAACCATTATTATAATTAGACTTGATCCGTATAATATATTTACTATTGATGCGGAAGATAGTGAGATGTTTTTGAATATATGTATTGGTATTATGGGATTGATGCTGTTTCGGGACATTAAATAATACAATGTAATAGAAATGCCGCTAATCATAATAAATATGACCATGAATAAATTCATATTGCTTATTTCCGAAAACCCTATTATTAATGTTGAAATAAATAATACTATCAACAAAGATCCTTGATAATCTATTTTTGATTTTATTGAGGGCTTTGAATTAATGGACGTTAATACTAATGTTAATACTATTAAACTTACGGGGACATTAAGCCAAAACACCCATTGCCACGATAAGAATTCAGTTAATATTCCCCCATATAAAGGACCGATCATAGCGCCAGCTTCAGCGGCTCCACCTGCTAATCCAATGGGGATTCCTCTTTTAGAAGTACTGAAAATATCACTTATGATTGCTATTGATACTGGCAATAAAGCCCCGGCCCCTATAGCCTGCAATATTCTGGTTGCTATCACCCACTCGATCGTATTGATGTTACTGATTAATATATTTTCAGAATTATTCATAGATCCGGTTAAAGCAGTTCCGATTGATCCTATAATAAATAGAGTCATTGCAACGGCATAAATTTTTTTACGTCCAAATATGTCAGAAAACCTTCCCGCTATAGGCATGATTGCGACATACCCTATTAGGTAGCCTGTTATTGTCCAAGTAGCTTTTTCTAATTCGCCTATTCCTATCCGGAGATCCAACATTATCTTAGGCAAAATAGTTACCACAACAGTTTGGTCATCGGATGCGAAAAATAAGCCTATTAATATTGGGATTAACTGGACGTAAGGTTTATGAATATAATTAGACATTTTATTTTAGTTCAGGGTTTGAAATAGTTAAGGGGTTATTGAAGTTTGAAATTGTCAATTTGCGAATAATTTCAGGCGCATCATATTTAGATGCTGGTCCAGATATTTCAATTTTGTGCACAAAATGAGTTTCCCGATCTATGTGTAATGTTGTAGATAATTGATTGGTTAAAGTTTTTTCTAATAAAAGAGAGAATATACTAGATGATACGAATCCTTTGATCACATAATTATTTGAATCAGAATAATCTAATTTTGGGTTTGTTATCTTGCCAATTGTTGAGAATAATATTTCATTTAACCCATCTGCGGCTAAGGCTAAAGGGTGTGAATCATCATTGATTTCTTCCCATTTTTGCGTAAGAGGATTTAAATAATATGACTGCGATTTAGTTCGAATATACTCTGTTTTCAAGATTAAATTTCCAAATAATAAAGTTGCTTCAATGTGTATTTCGCCAGGCATTTTTATTAAAGCCGATGCTTCTAAAAGCTTTAAACCAGTTTCTCCTATAGGCGTTCCGATTCCGGTTATGTGGGTTAAATTCAATTGATAAGAATTTAGAGATGCCATTGCAGTATTGGATTTTTCAATAATTTGATTTAAATCGATATCTGCAGGAGTTGAATACAAATTAGCATTTTCAGAACAAGATGTAGAAAATAATATTATTGTAATTAAAGATATCGTATGTACGATAGTTAAATTTTTAAATAACATCTTATTATTATATCGTTAGGTGCGGATAAATTAAAAAGGCATGTTGTCAAATGAACAACATGCCTTTTTAATTTATCTAATTTTATTTTAATAAATATTTAGTTTCTATTTTTTATATAAACTAATCCACCAAATCCAATCATTACTATTGAGAATACAAATCCTAGTTGTAACAGCAATGAAAGCATAGGATCTCCAACATTAGGTAAGCCTAGGTTCAAAATGTGATTGGATATTTCCAATTCCGGAGCATCTTCACCCGAAGTTATGTACATAGTTGCCATGGATTGCCCAGTAGCATACGCTTGCGTTGAACCACCTTCAGTAGCAGACGCAGTTATTATTCCACTGTTGTCTGAATCCCATCCGTTTATCGCAGCTGATATGTCGAAAGCGATTTTGGTTACATGAATTTTGGATATTGCTACCTCTGACTGAGCGATTACATTATCGGTTGCATTTGATGTTACGGAATCAACCCAATTATTTATGTTTGCGGTAACTGCGATAATAGCAGTTGAGGATGCCGTTACGCCTAAATCGTCAGCTGCAACAGAAGCTGCTGTTGCGTGAGCATCGATTTTCGCTATATCTGTGCCTATAGAAGAAAGAGATTCAACCATTGATGTGATATTAGAATTTATTGTTGAAGAGTCAGTAGCTGCCTTGGCAGACTCTGCATAGGTTAAAGCAGTGCCTAATGAAGCGCTTACTGAATTTATATCATCTAACATTGCATCTATCTCAACAATAGCTGTCGAATTAACATGTCCTGCAAATGAAATCTCATCTCCTTGCGTGATAGTAACACGGCTATAAGTTGATATCAGATTTGCGCCAGTATAATTTTCAGACGAACTGTTGAATGACAATGACCCCGATCCCGTTGATTGAATAACCCCGTGCACTACATCAGCGACAACAGAGATAGCCCCTAAGCTTAGGGCTTGCCTACCATCGTTTGATTTTAGTGTAACTTGATAATCCGACCCTTCTGGAGCAGGAGCGACCCCTGACAAATTAATGACAGCGGAATCACTTTGGGACTGATCTGTTTGAATGAGTACATTCCCTACGACAGGTGATGCAGCTTCAGCATGCATAGCCATAGTAGGTGCCACGAGCGTTAGCAGCACAATGGCCATAATTGCTATTATTTTGGTCCTGAACATGGCTTGTTCACCGCCTCCTTAAGACCAGTAGTTATTACTGGCGTCAAATTTAAAATAAACATATGCAAACTAAAGACTATCATATTCAGGTACTATATAAAACTATATAAAGCACAATTTAAATAGTATTTTGTTTTAATTATTAAATAGATTTACGAACATGCACTTAATATGCAATGACTATAAATACATTTAAGATGCATTATACATTTTTTATCAGAATTAATAAATAATGAAATACAATAATGGAAATTAACAATTCTTTGATGAATCATTTTGAAGAATCTCTTTTAACCATGGGATTTGCGAATCGATTAAATTCGATTGAGGAATTTTTACAATATCGTGACTTGTTGCAGCAATGGAATTCTAAAATAAACCTTATATCATCTACTACAATGAATGATATTTTAGGGAGACATTTTTTAGATTCTTTATCTATTACATTGATCAATAAAATAGGTTTGTATGATTTAACTACAGAGCCGCTCAGTATTCTTGATGTAGGGACAGGTGCCGGGTTTCCGGGGATACCTATGAAAATCATGTATCCAAAATTAGAATTAACACTTTTGGATACAACAATTAAGAAGATAGATTTTTTAAAAACGGTTTGTAAAGACTTGACATTTTCTAATGTGAATTTCATTTCCGATAGGGCAGAAAGTGCCGCTCACTTAAAGCCGTATCGGGCAGGGTTTGATTTGGTTGTGGCTAGAGCGGTTGCGGATTTAAAGATACTTGTTGAATTGATGTTGCCATTTTGCAAGGCTGGAGGAGCTTTAGTTGCAATGAAAGGGGCTAAAGCGGAAGAAGAAATATCAGATGCTTCATATGCTATTGCCCTTTTAGGCGGTGGTGAGGTAGAACTTATAAAATGTTCAGATCATTATCCTTTTCTGAAAGGATCGTTAGTTTTCATTCGTAAAATTGGGATTACTCCAAATAACTATCCTAGAAAAATCGGGATTCCTAATAAAAGACCTTTAAGTAACTTGAGATGCTAGCAAGT
>Ga0115002_10005393_pt1 | contig 15109 bp, 10 predicted proteins | sample ArcticOcean_MG_C_8_FD_89576 | JGI IMG/M metagenome (GOLD analysis project Ga0115002, IMG submission 89576) | Marine microbial communities from western Arctic Ocean - ArcticOcean_MG_CB11_86 | ecosystem: Environmental > Aquatic > Marine > Oceanic | place: Arctic Ocean: Canada Basin | collected... | reverse complement strand
TTCGGCAATAGAAGAAGCGCGAGAACATATTAAGAAGGCTTTTGGGGCAGACTACGTCCCTGCACAAATTCGGTCTTACGCGAAAAAAGTAAAAGGCGCACAGGAGGCCCATGAAGCCATTCGGCCTTCATCGGCTTTGCGTACGCCGGATCGACTACGCACCTTCCTGAACTCAGAGCAACATAGGCTCTACGACCTTATCTGGAAGCGATTCGTGGCCTCGCAAATGGAAGACGCCAAGGTGGACAGAACCACCATAGACATCCACGCAATCAGCGCCAAGTCCAAACAGGCGTATCTCTTCCGTGCCACGGGGTCTGTCCTTAAGTTCCCTGGTTTCCGTGCGCTGTATCTTGAAGGGCAAGACGATGGGGACGAAGACGAGGCTGCGAAGCTCCTCCCCTCCGTTGCCGCAGGAGACCCGTTGCAAAACCTTGGACTGGAATCCAAGCAGCACTTCACAGAGCCGCCACCTCGGTACTCAGAGGCGTCTCTGGTCAGGTCTTTGGAGGACAAGGGAATTGGAAGGCCAAGCACATACGCTGCCATTGTCTCCACCATTCAGGACAGGGGCTACGTCCAGGCCGACCGTGGACGACTGACTCCATCGTTGCTTGGGACGGTTGTGAGCGACTTGCTCAGCAACTATTTCACCCAAATATCAGATTTGAACTTCACGGCCAAGCTAGAAGAAGAGCTTGACGAGGTAGCCCAAGGGGAACGCAGCTGGCGCGAGATGCTCAGCACGTTCTACGGCCCCTTCTCCGCCAGCATTCAAGAGGCAGCTGAAAAGGTTCCCAGGATGGACATCCCAACGGGTGAGATTTGCGATCTCTGTGGGAAGCCCATGAACTTGAAGAAGAACCGATGGGGTTCTACCTTCCTATCCTGCAGCGCGTTCCCCGAATGCCGAAATGCGAAATCCACACAGGTGAAGACGGGCGTTTCATGCCCGGACTGCGGTGGGGACCTCATGGAGCGGAAAGCCAAGAAGGGGAAGCGCCGTTCGACGTTCTACGGCTGCTCCAATTACCCCACATGCAATTTTGCAGTCAACCAGAAGCCTCTACCTGACCCTTGTCCAGAATGCTCAGGAATGATGGTTCAACGTGGCAGAAACACGGCAAAGTGCACCAAGTGCGCTTACTCTGAACCTATGGGCGCATCAGAACAAACTGGTCAGGAGCAAGAACAGGAACAGGAGCCGGTGGAGGCGTAGCGTGGTGAATCACGTTCCATCGGGGTCATCAGGTCTTCCTGGCGATCCCGGTGACGGGCACTGGGCACAACCGCTGTTCAATCGCTTGAGGGTGCACCTCCAAGCGCAGCGAGGATTGACTCCTTACACGGTTCGCAATTACATGACGGACTTGCTTCCGTTCTGGCATTTCTTGGATGACCATCAAACTCAGGAGCTTGGGAATATTGACCGTACGTTCTTAAGAACGTACCTCCATTGGCTAATGACAGACGCTCGGCCAATGACCGGCGGGCGCGGAAATGCCCCTTCACCACGCAAAGTCGCGTTAGGCTATGTGGCGCGGAGTGTGGCACGCAAGCTGAGCGCGTTGCGGGTGCTCTTCGGGTTCTTGGCCCATGAAGGCGATATCACGTCCGACCCAACCACCATGCTCTCCACTGCCCGCGCAGCACGACGCCTACCGACCTTCCTCGATGTGGAAGAGGCAAATGGGTTGATGAGCGCTCCGACACCAACAACGCCTGCCGGACTTCGAGACCGTGCCCTGCTGGAAGTGTTGTACGCCGCAGGCCTCCGCGTCAGTGAGTTGACCGGCCTTGACGTTGCAGACCTGGAACTACCCCAACACCAAGCACGCGTGACTGGAAAGGGCTCCAAGCAACGCATCGTCATGATGGGCATCCACGCCATCAACGCTGTTGAAGAGTACCTTCGGAACGGGCGACCGCACCTGCAAGCCCGCAGGGACAGCGGAGCGTTGTTTCTCAACCGTGGCGGAGGACGATTGACCCCACGAAGTGTGCAGAAGTTGGTACGCGCCTACGCAGCCGCATCCGGCATTGAAGCCCCAGTCCATCCCCATACGCTGCGGCACTCCTTCGCAACACACCTGCTGGACGGGGGCGCGGATTTGCGGGTGGTGCAGGAACTCCTTGGTCATTCCACTCCCACCACAACGGAGATATACACCCATGTCACCCAGGCCAGCGCCCGTCGCACGTATGTTGCGGCCCACCCCAGAGCAACCAGACCTACCCCTACTTCTGAACCTACATAGCGCATCAGGGCAAGCGCACCCTCTCATTAACTCCGCAAGTATCCACTCCAAATCCTGTTGACTGCATTATTCCGTATAGCTAGACTATTTTTACAGTGGATAGAAAGCACATTTCAGCCTCACAACCTAAACGCATCATCGTCCCTTTGACGAGCCCTCAGAGCTTACTGTGACGCTCTTCGCCGCCATGGAGTCCACCTCACTACAGAGCGTTTTCGTGGCGCTTGATCTTGAAACCACAGGCCTTGATTCTGACCAGGATCAGATTATCGAGGTAGGTGCCGTCAAATTCCGAGGCTCTGAAGTGCTGGATACTTTTTCCAGCTTGGTAAACACCAAACGCACGCTTACCCCCTTCATCCAGAGACTGACGGGTATCAATCCGCAGGAAGTGAAGGAGGCTCCACCCTTCTCCGCTGTGGCGCCCCTGTTCACCAATTTTGTTGGTGAATCACCTGTCGTTGGACATAACGTTTGGTTTGATATCAACTTCCTCTCAAAGGCAGGGGTTCGGTTCACAAGCCCCGTTTTCGATACCCGTGAGCTAGCTGCCATGTTGCTCCCGAATGGGAATTACACCCTTGGCATTCTTGCCAAGGCTCTTGGCGTACCTGAATGGGGGGCACACCGGGCTCTGGGGGATGCGCAGGCTACACACCTGGTTCTGGACAGCCTCATCCATCGAGCCCTCGATATGGACCCGGGTGTCATCGCAGAACTCGACCGACTTGCAACCGTGGCCAACTGGCCACTCCGACATCTCCTGCGCGCCATCACAAAGGAACAGGATGCGCAGGGAAAGCAGTCAGCAATGGCCATGGGGGGCGTAGACCTCACCACGGTTGAACGACGGATCCATCCAGTGAGATCAAAATCATCCGCGAGGCCACGTGAAGCTTCTAGCGAAGCTGCTGCATCGCCAGAGGAAGTGGCTAGCGCCCTCGTCGGCGCAGGCGGCGCATTAGAGCGCGTCATACCAGGTTTTGAGCACCGGGCCGAACAGGAAAGGATGCTTGTGGCAGTTGCCCAAGCATTTGCAAACGAAGAACACCTGGTTGTTGAAGCAGGCACAGGGGTTGGCAAGAGCATGGCATACCTGCTGCCTGCCGCTGACTTTGCGCTACGTAACAAGACAAGAGTGGTGGTTTCAACCAACACCATCAGCCTCCAAGAGCAACTCATCCGCAAAGACCTTCCCTCCGTGGCGGACACGCTTGCAGAAGCTGACGTAGCAAACGCAGCAGACCTGCGGTTCACCTCGCTAAAAGGGCGGGCGAATTACCTCTGTCTCCGGCGGTGGTCCCACCTGCGCTCATCGGCAGACCTCAGCGTTGACGAGGCCCGCTTTATGGGGAAGCTGACGTGCTGGCTTCAAGAGACTGATTCCGGCGACAGGGCCGACTTACGGATGAGCAGGCAGGACAACGGGGTGTGGGAAAAACTCTCCGCCCAGGGTAGCCGAGAGTGCCCGCTTTCAGAGGGAGCATGTTTCCTCCGTTCCTCCAGGGAGCGAGCTGATGCCGCTGACGTGATTGTTGTAAACCACTCGTTACTGCTCTCAGACCTTGCCCGAGGCGGCGGGCTGATCCCGGACTACGACTACCTCATTGTCGATGAGGCGCAGCACCTGGAATCAGAGGCTACCAATCAACTGGGATCCAAAGTTGCTTACGCCCAGTTCACGGAGCACCTTGACGCCCTCTCAGGCCCACGAGGACTGGCAACAGAGGCGGTGAACGCCTACAGGACGTCCAAAGCAGGGGAATCACGCAGACAAGCCACGGAACAGGCATCTACACACCTAACAGAAGCTGTGACCAGGGCGCGTCAACGTCTTGACGAGATGTTTGCAGCGTTGAACCGGTTTATACGGAACCGGGACGGGGGTAACGGAGGCCAGCAGAACCAGATGCGAGTCACCTCCGCAGTCAGGACACAGCCTGATTGGTCTGAGTTAGAAGTCGTCTGGGAAAACCCCAGCGCGGCACTCGCTGACGTGGTCCGCGCTATCTCTGGCCTTCGTAGTTCGCTCGACGGCCTAGAAAAACTCGACCTGCTGAACTACGACGGTCTTCGTTCCGATCTATCCGCCCAGGAAGAGGCGTTGGAAGAAAACCGAGGGCAGGCAGACGGCTTCATGCTCCGGCCAGACGCATCCAACATTTATTGGGTTGAAGGCAATCAGCAAAGCAACCACATCCTTTGTACCGCGCCCCTCCACGTTGGAGAAATCCTAAAGCAGAAACTCTTTGATACAAAGAAGAGTGTTGTGTTGACCAGCGCTACTTTGGCTGTTGCTGGGAGCTTTGCTCCGCTGCGGGAACGCTTGGGAGTAGAAGAGATAGAAGAACTGCTTCTGGGCTCTCCCTTTAACTACCCGAGGGCGGCGCTCATCTGCATTCCGCAAGATATGCCGGAGCCCAACAGCACTGGCTACGCCGCTACAATAGCCAAGACCGTGGCGGAACTTGCCCGAGCCGCCGATGGGCATACGCTGGCCCTTTTCACCTCCCATGCTGCCCTTCGTGCCGCCGCAGAAGTTGCTCGAGCCGCTTTGGAGGCCGATGACATCCGAGTGCTGGCCCAAGGGGTTGATGGCGCGCCCAGAGCGCTGATGGACGATTTCCTGTCCAACCCTCGCTCACTGCTGCTTGGCACTTCCAGCTTCTGGGAAGGGGTAGACCTAGCGGGCGATGCCCTGACCGTTCTGGTTCTGGCGCGACTCCCCTTTGATGTGCCAACAGACCCGGTTTTTGCAGCACGATCTGAGGGCTACGAAGACCCTTTCCGAGACTACGCCGTACCGCAAGCCGTCCTCAGGTTCCGACAGGGGTTTGGTCGACTTATCCGCACGGGCACCGACCGTGGTGTTGTAGCAGTCCTGGATCGCAGGCTCACAGCTCGTTCCTACGGCTCTTTGTTCCTCAAATCGCTGCCAGACTGCGCCGTTGAGCGACCGCAACTCAACGAACTCCCTGGGCTGGTCACTGGTTGGTTGGCCGCGCCGCCGACTGACTAGCAACACCTGCATCGCAACCCCAGCATCTGCGTCTAAGCGTATAGAGGCTTACACCGTTATTCCCGCAATGAAGGCGTCGTTGGCTTATACTTCAGAGCACATTATGAACACACCAACTAACACCGTCAGAGTAGAACTTCCCATAGACCAACCTCTTAACCTTGCTCTCACCCTTACAAGCGGACAGGCGTTTCGTTGGCATGAGGTGAAGGGTGTTTGGAGTGGCTTCATTGCCGGGGAACTGGTGACGCTGGAACGGCTGGATAACGTGCTGGCCGTTGAATGCAACGTTGAGGCATCCGCAGGCATTAGCGATGCCGTACACCGGTACTTCCGCTTGGACGATGACCTCTCTGCCATTTACGACCAACTCTGCAAAGATGAGCGTCTATCCGAGGCCATTCATCTGAACTGGGGACTGCGCATTCTCCGACAGGATCCCTGGGAGTGCCTCGTCGCTTTCATCTGCTCTCAAAACTCCAACATCCCGCGCATCGCATCAATGCAGGAGTCCATGGCAAACACCCTGGGAGAGACCTACTCGATGGGAGACATCCAACGACAGGGTTTCCCATCGCGTGAAGCGCTGGCATCCGCAGGCGAAGACACACTTCGGAAGCTGGCCCTTGGATATAGAGCCAAGTACCTGGTAAAGACGGCTGAAATAGTGGCTTCTGGCGGTCTTGATCTCGACGCACTACGCGAGGTTTCTTATGACGAGGCGAAGGCTGAACTGATGGCATTACCAGGGGTAGGTGCCAAGGTTGCTGATTGCGTCCTGCTCTTTGCTTTGGACAAGTTGGAGGCGGTGCCCATAGACCGATGGGTACGGCGGGCCTTCGAGGAATGGTACTTGGATGGGGAGGAGCTGCCCTACGATAAGCTTCTAGCGTGGGCACTCCAGACTTTTGGCTCAAACGCAGGGTACGCTCAGCAGTACCTGTTCTTCCGCCGTCGCCAGGTCAAGGACTAGTCAGATCTAAGCCCGGGATTCACGTTCCTACGTGTACCGATGGGGATGACTTAACCTAGCAAGCCTGCTAAGGACTTCTCTGTTGCGCCTGGGATGAGCTGTCCATTAATCACGACGATAGGTCGTCGGATGAGGCGAGGTTCTTCAACCATCAACCTCAACAACTCATCATCACTGAGGGTATCGAGGTCCAAGCCCAGTTTCTTCACGGTAGGGCTCTGCGCAGCAAAGGCGTCTCTGGCCAGAGTACCGCCCAGCAGGGTGCGCAGGCTTTCCTCTGTGAAAGGCTCTGCAAAGAAATCGCAGTCTATCGTTGTCACTCCTGCTTGTGAGAGAAACTCTCTCATTTTTCGACAGGTGGATCACTTCTTCCACCAATAGAGTTGTATTTTTTTTGCCATTGGGTTCCTCGTTTCTCAGAGGTTGGAATACCAACGGGCACCTATCGTGCCCTTCCTCAAACGACCATCTTTAGCGCATCTCCTCAAGTGGAGATGCGACTCCGAACGAACTCTTCTTCCGCGTCACGGCTGACTATGATGTCATCGAGTCGGCCATTCAACAGGTCCTGTAGTAACTTGCCAATCAATGGCCCTTGGGGCACACCCAAGGCGAGCAGGTCATCGCCAGTCAAATAGGGTTCCACTGATTGCCATTTCATCTGGAAGCTGAGCAGGAGCCGTCTGGTAGCCTGATTAGGCGCAAGGGCGCTCCACGCGAGTATTGATTCCGGCGCCAACCCTGACAACCTTGCATACACCGCACTTGGCAGAATGTTAGTCCCGGACAATGATGGCAACCTCACCCGCAGCGTGTAGGTATCCCTAATCACCTTGGCCCAGGAAGCCGGAACATTAAGCCTACTTACAAGCGTTTCAGCATTGCTCTGCGACAGTGGCAAGGAGAGCAATGCAAGGAAGATTAAGGGCGTGGTTTCATAACCTGATTCACGGAGGGCCTGGGCGGCTCTGGTCAATTCAGGAGTCCATTCCAGGGACGGAACCAGGGTCTGAAACAACACGATATCGTCTGCCCTGGCAAGCCCAAGCTCTGGCTGAGGCTCATCGAACATTCTATCGAATTCATGCCTGATTCGGTCGCCGCTAACAGACTTTAAATATTCGACATCACGGCGAGCTGCTGCTTCTGTCTCTGAAGACATCCGCAGACCAAGACGAGTCTCATAGCGGACAGCGCGAAGCAACCGTGTGGGGTCATCCTGGAAGCTGCGGTCATGGAGCACGCGCAACACGCGCTGATGTAAGTCGGCGCCACCGCCGAGGAGGTCAAGCAGTGAACCAAAGTTGTTAGGAGATAAATCCGCGGCCAGGGTGTTGACCGTAAAGTCACGTCGCGCCATGTCATCCTCTATGGTAGCGGGGTGGACATCCGGCAACGTGCCAGGGAAGGCATAGGTCTCCTGCCGAGCAGTGACCAAATCCGCCTGGAACCCACTGATCTGAAGCTTGACGGTGCCAAACTGCGAGCGCGATACCACCTGCCCACCAAGAGCCGTTGCCAGGGCATCAGCATGGTCAGGAGCATCGTTCATCGTAGGGGTAGCTGCCTGCACAAGCAGGTCTGGGTCTAGCGTGGAGCGAGCTAAAAGCAAGTCACGCACCATGCCTCCGACAAGGAAGAGCCTGAAGCCATTACTGGCAGCATATTCTCCGGCAGAGCGCAAGAAAGTCTGCATAGGCGAAGGAAGCTGTTCAGTAACCTGAGGGGCTATCGTGGTGGGAACAGGCACTCTTGCGTCCTTTCCTTGTCGAAGAGAAAACAAATCAAATTTGAGGAAACGAATCAAATTTTAGCTTTCATAGTTGCCATAACTATCGTATTTTGTCATTCGTTTTTTTGATTCACACTGCCCACCCTTTAATGATTCCTTCGATATGCTCGGGATGAGTGCGCTTTTTTCCGAACGACGCCAAGTCGTTGCACAGAATAGCACGGTAGGCGCAGCTAGGGCGATGAAGGCGTGGCGTTTAGTGAGTATTTCAGGCAGACACCCCACACGGAGCAGGAAGAGGGGAAGTCTTGCACCGTCCACTACAATGGGTATATGGGAAGAGCGAAATTATTCCTCGTTTTGGCAGCAATGGCAGCATTAGCTGCGTGTGCAAGCGAGGTGCCCATTCCCCCAATTCCGGGAACAGCAGATGATTCATCTGTGGCTGCGACCAGCGGGGCCGCGGCACCTGTACAGCCTACGGCCACAACATCTGTGCCTGTAGCAGGCGGGACTACGCCGTTTCAGAGGCCAACCTCGACCTCGACACGCATCGCCTAGGTCGAGGTAATAGGGTCACCGGAACCCCTGCAACCAAACGCAGGGTGACTGGAGAACCCGGACCTGACCTACACCCACTTCTACACGGACATGGACCAGGTTGCGATGATCAACCCCATCATTGTGACCAACAGCAGCTGGCTGAAGAATCGCCAGTACCACACGATGCCTAGTGACTCCAATAACGTGGCCGTGGCGGTTCCGGTCTACGCGCCAACGAATGCTGTAGCGGTTGAAATCACCCACTACCTGGCAACCATGCAGCCCCGGAATTCGGATCCCTACGTGGCATCGCAGTTCGACATCCGGCTTCAGGCGTCCTGCGACGTCAAGTACTGGTTTGACCACGTATCAACACTGGCAGAGCCCTTTGCCAATCAAGAGCGGTATGAGAAGACAGGAGAGTTGAGCAGCCTACTTCACGCTGTATGTCCGTACGATTACTACAGCGCAGAAGTGTGAGCAGCGTTTATGGCGAAGTTCGGCTGGTGGAACGGCAGCGCTCAAGGCCCAACTGCATGTGGAGCATCCGTTGACGTGATTGAGCCCGATGACTCGTTTCCGCCTGCTGATTGGGGATTCGTCTCAAAAATCGAGGCAGACGGCTCGGTATATCTTGCAGGGCCTAGCTGGGGTGTACGAACCGACTCCGATAATTCAACGTTTGTCGACCCAACCATCATGACCACGGAGCACTGCTACCAGCATTATAGCAATCCAACATCGTGGGCCTATGTGAGGATATTATCGGATCTGGAGATAGCCGCCGCTCATGGCGAGGGCACCTGTCCAGCCACAATGCCCACTGATAGCATCATCTACTATCGGTAGCTGCTACAGACAAAGACTACTGCCTAGCCCTTCGGACAGCGGGCTGAACAATCAGCACCATCACAATGAATCCCAAGCCAATAAGAGACGTGAGTCCTAGAGCTTCCGCAGCCCCCATTAACTCTGCTAAACCACCTACAAAGGCCATCCCCAGAGGCAGCACACCAATTCCCAGCGCCACAGCACCCATTGCTCTGCCACGCATCTCCGGGTCTGCCTGTGTCACCGTGATGGTGGTCTGCATTGCCGCGAACCCCGATGTCCCTAACCCAACGAGTACCAAGAAAGGCATAGCCAATTGGTATGTTGGTGCTTGGCTGAAGAACAACACCCCTACGGCAAAGATCAGTGAGCCAACGGCGAACACCATGCCAAGCCTGACCAATCCAGTTAGAGAAGCCAGAACGAGTGCCCCTATCAGGGCGCCCAAACCATCCATGCCGCTGATAAGGCCTAATAATCCGGGGCCTACTCCAAAGATGTCCCTGGCGAACACTGGAGTCAGTTGGAAGTAGGGAGCAACAAGGAAATTGATAATTACCGTGACAAGGAGAATCCCGCGCAGTGCAGGATTTCGCCAGACGTAAGAAAGTCCCGCAACGATATCGTTCAGTACCGATGGTGAGCTTTCAGACTGCGATGGTTCTATCGTTTGCTCTGGTACTCTCAACAAGAGAATCAACCCCAGAGCATAGCACACCACCAGGAAACCATACGCCAATGGCGGGCCAGAAGCCGCGAGGAGTCCACCACCAATCACTCGCCCTACCAAGGCCATGCCGAAGAGGGACGCAGCATCAATAGCCATAGCGTTCACGATTGTACTGGCAGGAAGCAGGTCTCGAATGAATGCACGTCTAATCGGAAAATCTATGGACCATGCCGACCCGGTCAAGAGAGCAACTACGTAAATCAGCCAGACTCTCTCAAGGTCTAACAGGAGAACCACAGTGAACCCAACAGTGACGGTCAGGTTCAGTAGTTGGGCAATTATCAGCAATTTCCGTTTTGGCAGACGGTCGCCCAAAGAGCCCGCAAGGACACCGAGAACCCCCATAGGTATGAGTCGACACGTACCCACTAGGGCAACCAAGAAGGGGGAGTCCGTAAGTTCCAGCATCAACCAACCAAGGACGATAAGATCCATCCAGAAGGCAAGGTGCCAAAGGTGCCCGGCCATCCAAAGGATTCTCCAATCTCGGTTGCCCAAAGAACGAAATGTAGACAGGTTGGCCAAGGCATGGAACATGTACGGTTATCTCCCCTGGTTATTTATGCGCAGTGACAATGAAACACCTGCACCACCTAGGTGGTGCAGGTGTTTCGCAATTCCATAGCGAACCCTGGGCAGCAGCTTCTTAGCTGCCGATGATGTTTAGCAGCGCCTGTCGCTTCTCCACCTGAACTGCGTGGAGTGCGCGCGCAATAGCCGCCGGAATTTCTGCCGGGTCGTCCACGCGCTCGCCATAGCCGCCCGATGCCTCACAGATTTTTTCGTATGCGAAGTCCTGATCAAGGGCAGTAAACGTCCAGGTATCCGTCTTTGCGGCAACACCGTCCGGGACCAGGTTCTTCGCAGAGTTCTTGACTGCGTTCCAGATGCCGTTGTTCCAGACGATGAACAGCACTGGCAATTTCTGCATATGTGACGTGATGTGTGCGGCAGTTGGGACGCCAAAGGTGTAGGAGCCATCCCCTACGGCGCACACCACGGTCTTGTCCGGGGCGGCCAGCTTTGCCCCAAGGGCGGCGCCAAGAGCCCAGCCAAGGCTACCGGCAGGAGAGTGGGAGTACGCGTCTCCTGGTGTGTCAAAGGTGAATTGGCTGACGTCCGCGCCAAGCTCCGATATGAATATGGAATTCTCGTTCAGTTGCCTGGACAGTTCACGGCTGAAGTAAGGCTTGCTGATTGGTGTCTGATTTTTGCCCGCCTCGGCACGCGCGTCGTTGGCCTCTTTGCGCTCTTCCCGTGCTTTCGCCCACTTGGCCGTTCGCTCCTTGACTGCACCGGCATCAACGCCAATCTTCTTGATTGCGGCCACAAGGGCGGTAATGGTCAGCCGTGGCGAACCAGCAAGGGCAATGTCTGTCCTAAAGCTGCGAATGGGAATTCTGGAGTAAAGGGGGTCCTGGCCAATGGCGATGATGGTTGCATTCTCATCTGGTGAGGTCACCTTCTGCGTCCAAGGAACGTCCGTCTCCAGCAACAAAATAGCATCGGCAGTGGGGACAAGGGATGCGGTGTTTGCGCCGGCATGCAACACATGGCTCTGGGGGAAGTTCACATACGCGGCAGCCCCCTCAAACACTGGCATGCCCAGAAGCTCTGCTAGTTCAATCAAAGGCTGCTGGCAACCAGGGTCTCGGCCAGCATCACGGGTAATCAACATTGGGGATTTGGCAGTGGCAAGAATGTTTGCCGTCTGTTCTATCAACTCGGGTGAAGGCATGGTGTCCTTGGCTGCAACCATCCGAGGGGCCTCACTGTAGGTGAAATTCTCTTTCTTCGCAGCCAAGACCTCTCGTGGAAGGGTGATATACACAGGGCCGGCCGGCTCCGACTGGGAAATGGCCAGCGCGCGGTCCACAACGCCCTCAAGGTCTGCAGCTTCTCGAAGTTCATAGTCCCACTTCACCCACTCCCTAACCATGGAGCCCTGGTCAAAAGACTCCTGGGCGTAGTGGATGCCACCGTCACGGGAACCAGGCAAATCGCCTTCCGTTATGGGTGTCCTACCAGCGGTGAACAGGATTGGTATGTTTGCCCGAGCTGCGTTCAGTAGTCCGCTTACGGAGTTAGCCGTCCCCGGAAGGGTATGCACCATAACCACCTGGGGTTTGCCAGTCACCATGGTGTACCCGTGAGACATGGCTACTGCGGTGATTTCATGGGGTACTGCAATGGGCTTGGGAAGCATCTCTTCCTGGCTGATGCGTTTGGCGTAAGCTTCTACGATGGGGCCAAAGTCCGTTCCACCGTTGCCGAAAAAGTAGTCCACGCCCCTGGCTGCAAGAAGTTCTATGTAGGCCTCTGCTAGTGAATCAACCTGTACTGTTTTCAATTGTTTCTCCTGGAACACAAATTGGGAATTGGGGCACCATACCACTAATTCCCTACTTAGTGGGAGTGGACACCTCAACCTCAGAAAGGGGAAGCGCGTTCCTCCAGGTTTTTACTTTCGGTGTTGGGATGTGATTAACACTAGCTTGGTCGGGCCCTTCCAGCTTGAAGGGGAGGTCATAGAGCTCCACCACGTTCTTCACTGTCATCTTCCATCGTTCTTCCGGGGTGCAGTCAGACAAAATCTCGCTCAGCACCTGCTTGGAGTTTGGGAAGACCGAGTCACCGTGGGGGTAGTCATTACCCCACATCAAAGTATCCACGCCGATGAAGTCCCTGGTCATGATACCTAGCGGGTCGTCCTCAAAGGTGGCATAGAAGTTGCTGCGCCAGTATGAACTTGGGAGTCGCGGAAGGCCGAAAGTTCTCATTCCGCCGCCACGGACATACGCCCAGTCCAGTCGCTTGAGCACGTGGGCAATCCAGCCGGTCTCAAACTCCGTCACCACAAATTTGAGGCCTGGGAAACGCTCACAGACGCCGGACTGGATGAGGTCTGCAACCGTCATCCCGACACCGGCAAAGGACATAGGCCCGTTGGCCCTGCTGCTGGAGTCTCTTGGAGCGAGGCCGTGGTTGGGAGTGGCTCCGGTGAAGATGTGCATGTTCAAGGGCATCTTCAAATCCTGAGCTGCGGCCCAGAATTTGTCATACCAACGGTCTGTATACAGGTGCTCCGGCGGTGCTGTTGCTGCAATGGATATGCCAACGTGACCCATCGCCTTGCACCGTTTCATCTCTTTGATGGCTTCATCCAAATCAAAAAGCTGGACGGACCCAAGGGCAAAGAGGCGTTCTGGCTGCTCCTTGCAGTAATTACCTACCCAATCGTTGTAGAGCCTGAAGGTTGCCTTAACGATGTCCAAGTCCTCAAGCTGGTAGACGTTGAACAGCACACTAGGGTAAAGCACCTCTGCATCCAGGCCGTCAATCTCCTGATCCTTCAGTCGCTCCGCCGTGTCATAGCAGCCGGGACGGGCAAGCTCATAACCTAATCGCAGCGACTCACGACCTTCCGGCGATGTGAAGTCCACGTTCTGCTGCAAGAGACCGGAGATGGATATCCCCAGGCTGCCGTTGCCTAGGTCAAGCTTGGGCCCTAGCGCCGGGTCAGGAGTAACCACTCTAGGCGCTCTATCGCCGAACATGTCGGCCAATGGCTCAAAGAATTCCGCTGACTCCACTACGTGGGAATCGGCTGAAATGCAGAGTAGTTTAGCCATCAATGTCCTCCTACTGCTGAGTTGCCATCTCTCTAAATTTCGTTGCGCGCAAGCATTCTACGCGCAATACTATGCATTACACAACGCTATGCAACATACCCGCATACACCTAGATCTTCTTCTCCCCCAGAGCCTCGCTGCGCTGTCGGTTCTGCGTTGCGGGGGTGGTTACTGCTAGGCCAGCATCGACGGGGAGCATGACGCCAGTGACCCAGCGAGCTTCTTCGCTGGCAAGGTAGACGTTTGCCCATGCGATGTCCCACGCGGTGCCCTCTGTGCCCAGAGGCGAAGTCTCGACCCTCATGCCCCGCAGACCTTCAGTCATACGTGCCTCGATGCGAGGGGTGAAAACCTGACCGGGGGCGATGCAGTTCACGCGGATGCCGTCCCGTCCGTGGTCAGATGCCATGGTCTGGGTGAGGCCGATAACAGCGGTCTTGGACACGGAGTAGGCCAGGGGCGAGTGGGCACGACGACCAGCGATGGACGAGAGGTTGGTGATGGCTCCGCCACCTACCTTAATCATCTCAGGGATGGCTGCTCTACTGGCAAGGACGACGCTCTTCACGTTCACGTCCATGACTTTGTCCCATTCGGCCTCATCCAGGGTAAGCGCGTCACCCTTTGACGAAATGCCGACGTTGTTCACCAGGATGTCCACTCGGCCGTACCGGTCTACGCAGGCCTTCACCATGGCATCGCACTCTTTGGCGTTGGAAACGTCAGCCTGGAAGGTGGAGGCCTCCCCGCCTTCTTCAAGTACCATCTTTAGGGTTTCTTCAGCGGCTTCTAGGACAATGTCCACCAGCAACACCTTTGCGCCTTCACGAGCGAAGAGGACTGCTGTCGCTTTGCCGTTACCGACGCCGGGGCCGACGGTGCCCGCTCCGGTGATGATGGCGACTTTTCCATCAAGCCTGGGTGGTCTATCTGGCATTGTTTTCTCCTTTAGCAGTTGATTAATAGGAGCAGTATACCTGCCTAGGAAGGGGTGTGGGGGCTGGGGTTTACGGAAAGCAGCTAGCCAACCGGGGCATCGCTCATCATTCTTGGGCTTTTCCTCACTCACAATTCCATAATGGCAATAGAACATTAGCTATTTAGGTATTGACAATACTTGTCATAAAATCCATCTTTACTCGATGGAACAATGTCAACAAGGTTAACGTGGAATTCAATGATGATGTGAGGCGAGTGTTCCATAACTAGCGAGTGAATCGCAAAAGCTAGAAAGCACAAAGGAAAGGAATTTCATGTTAACTCAGTCAGATAACGAACTCATCTGTAGGACCGGCCCCGGCACTCCTATGGGGGAGTACCTACGGCGGTTCTGGATTCCAGCGCTGGTTTCAACCGAAATTGCGGAACCCGACAGCGCTCCGGTGCGCGTG
>Ga0115002_10005390_pt1 | contig 15112 bp, 28 predicted proteins | sample ArcticOcean_MG_C_8_FD_89576 | JGI IMG/M metagenome (GOLD analysis project Ga0115002, IMG submission 89576) | Marine microbial communities from western Arctic Ocean - ArcticOcean_MG_CB11_86 | ecosystem: Environmental > Aquatic > Marine > Oceanic | place: Arctic Ocean: Canada Basin | collected... | reverse complement strand
TTACTCTTTACGGTTTTTTACTTTTTTTGATGCAACTCTGTCGTCTTCAGGTCGTGGTGGTACGATTGTTACCTGTGTACTCTCTCCTTGACCTTGAGTATGTGCGTAACTTGCTCCTCCTCCCCTTATTCCTGAACCAACACCAATCATTTCTTTCGTGAGTGCTTCTAACGCTTTTTTCAATTTACCTTCTGCAGTGTATTCAGGTGTAAATATTCTACCATCTACATCTGGTTGATTCATCATACTATCATCATCTCTATACTGACCATAACCTGCATGTGCTTGATATTGATTATTATTTTCAAGTTGTATAGACATATCTGTGTCCATTTCTTCATCTTCGGTATAGTCTTTAGGGTGTTTAGGCATTTTACCTCTTACTTCATTTAACTTCATTAATGCATGTACCTTGTTTACCTCTCTAGTTGCTTTCTTTTTTGCATTTTGTCTAGATGTCAATCTTGTAGCAAGTGATCTATGTCCACCCCCACCTTTTTTACCTTTAACATTTTCAGTTTCTTGTTCAATAATTTTATCTAAATCTATATCATCTGCTTTATTATTCAATCTTGAACCGTTAGGTGCATCTTGATTGTATGCTCCACTTGTTCCTGCTGAGTTTGTGTTAGTAATATCTAATCCTTTACTTTTACATTTATCACAACAATTACATTTATCATTACGTGTACAGTCTTTGCAATCACAATCACAACCATTGTTATGTCTTGGGTTGTTTGTACCTTCACTGTCAGTGGTTAATGTTCCACCACCACTCATAGAACCAGCACCTAGTGAATTTGATCCGCCACCCATACCATTTCCACCTGCTGATTCCTTATGGACGAATGATCCTACAATCTTCTCTGCTGATTCTCTTGACTTACCTTCCCTGATTAGTGCTTGTACCTTTTGTTCAAATGTTTGTGATTCGTTTAGATCTGCTGCGTTTTTACCATTTTTAATTGGATTGGCTATAGTCATGTTAGGTAGTTCTTCTGATAATGTTCCTTTAGTTCCATTGAATTGTCTTTTCTGACTCACAAGATCGTTTAGATCTGTACGGTTATTTCTATCCTCAGTGTTTGTAGAACCATCACCTTTTTCAACTCTATCTTCATTGATTTTAGCTTCTTCAGGATTATCTATTACTGCTGTATCCATTTCTTTTTTCTCCATGAATTTTTCTATATCGTCCCTAATCTCACCCTCTTCATCATGATAAAATTCCTCGTCTTCTTCATCATCTTTGTTAACTATACAACCCATGTTGTCACATTGAATTACCATCTTACCATCATCTCTAACAGTTGAGTTAAAGTTTGCTTTAGCAATCTGATTGAAATCAGTGATGATAGCCATTGGTACTGCAGGATCTTTACATACAGCCACCTCATAATGTTCCAAATCACTTAACGCATAAGCAGTACTTCCGTCTTTCATTTTGATTGGGGATCTTGCTGATCTGGTTGCACCACCAAATGACAATCCCTTGTACTCATTGTTTTTAATTTTTTCCCAGATAACATTATCTAATTCGTAATTTTTGAAAATCTTTCCTGTTATTTTAATTGCAGGTAATACTGATCCATCATCAGATTTTACAGTTGTTCTAGAATAGTTGATACCTTTGCCTACGATTCTGTTGGAGTGAGTATCACTGATTGGGGCTCCTCTGTCAATCCATACAGGCAATACCTTATATAACTCATCAACTATAGTAATTTCACCCTGTTTATCTTTCATTTGTACTGTTAATAATCCTTCAAAATATCTTTCATCTGAATTTATACCTTCCATACTTTTTAACGTACTTGTAAGTTGGTGGAAATTATAATATGTCATATATAAAGTAATCGTGACGAGGTTAATAAATATTATGATAAAAAAGGGTAAGAACAGTGTTTTAAGCTGTTTTTTTTGCTTTGGTAACAGCGAAATCTATTGAGAATCCTGCTGTCAAACTTAACAAAGCAATTCCAATTAGACCTAAACCGTCTAATGGGATAGTTTGTGCTATTGCAATTCCTGCGAATGTAGAAACAATTACTGCACCGATTAATTTTTTTGCAGAGTATGAATCATCATTACCCATGTATCCTCTAACTGTATTTAATACAGATCCAGATATACATGCAAGTACTGCAATGAATAATGGGTCTACCATGTAAAATTCCTTATTCAGTGGTATTTAACTATTACTACTCATTTGTCGAGTAATTCCTTGACTAGGTCGTCAAGATCGGATTTTGCCTCTTTTGGGTGTAATCTATTTGATTGCCTATCAATCGCTTTTGATAAGATAATTATAGTTTTTTGTAACCTTTCTACTGTCTCACATAGATTTTTCTGTGTTTTCTGAACCTTTCTAAAATAGGCTATCACTGTTGATCCTATTCCTAAAGAAACAACCATAACTACCTCTCTATAGATTGAATCTACCATTTCTATCATGCTGATCATAAGTATTTATACCTTTTATTTATATCGGTTGGTTTATTAATAGGTCATATATATGAATATTGTGGCTTCTTCAATATATGTATACAATAATATAAAAGAATATGTTCAGTATAACAAGGATAATCTTAATGAATTATTCAAAAGTAGTAAAATAGTTGACTTATACATACATACTAAGACTAAATTATGGGTGGTAACTAACACAAATAACCTTAAAGAACGACCTTTATTACAGAAATCATTGGTTCATTTCCGAAATGGTAACGTAAACGAGTATAAAACTGACGAAAGCAAACTTGTATTACATGATAAGATTAAATTTAACCCTAAGAAGATGCAGATTGATATATTTCCAAGGTTTTTAAGAAAACCAGAACTTAGATGGAGAGTTGACAAGTATATTAACAATTCTAACAATACAAAGTCCAAGATGATTGACTATGAACATAGATTCTATGATTTAGAGACTAATAGAATAAATCTTATCTTAAAAGACTAGCGTGGATTGCCCAAGTCTTTAGACATTATATGAGCCCAATCTTTACCGTGTTTTCTTCTCTGACTTTTCCAGAAAGGATCAGTTTCTAACATTCCACCTTTTAGATTATAACTCTTCATGTGATTTGAAACTCTTCTATGGCATTTTTGACAAAGTCTTGCATTTATTTGCTCTAAATGGTGTTTAAACTCTCCACAGAAATGACACAAGCCATAAATAATCTCTTTAATTGGTACTAGGATGGTTTCTCTGCCTTTTTTACCTGCACAGTCACCACATATGTCAGATACACCTGCCCCTACTGGAATACCATTACCAAAGCAACCGAAACACATGCCTTCTTTATAGTTATTTACTCTTGTATATTCGTTTTTTTGGTGTATGTCTACGATTTTATCACCAATTTTGGTTCCACCAGTTTTTACTTCAAATTTTTCTGCCATATTAAACCTTGTTGTTTCGTATATTCCTTAAACAATCATTCAATATTCCAACTATTTCTACAGAACTTTCATTTTTTAACGCAATAGTAATCTCGTCTAGTACCTCATTAATTCTTTTTCTATACGGATCTGATACTTTAGGTCTAAATATAACAATTTTAGGTTCAACCTTTTTAGGCTCAACTGTTTTCTTAACTACTTTCTTCATCTTCCCATCTCTGTGTCATGCCTAATTCATTATCAACTATGTCCCTTGCATTTCTTACCGTTATACCTGCATATTTTCTTAACTCTTCTACTGTTTTTGTTTTCTTCCAACCAAAGTCCACTGCAGTTTGTAATGTTTTCTTTACTACATCAAAGTTAGCTGGTGTGATACCAGTAGGGAAGTTCTTTTGTGACATTGATGTACCACTTCCTGATGAAGGATGTCCCTGTGCAACTCCTCCCATGTCAGAAGGTCTACTTTCAACATGCTCACCTTGTGCGTTTGCTCTTTGTTCTTCAGGTGCAGCAGTTCCTCTGCCTCTACCGTTTTTAAGTTCTGGGTTTTCCATGTCTTGAACTTCTTTAGATACATTGTATTCTCCAGTATGGGTTCTCTCTATCTTGAATCCCATTTGTTGTAGTTTTGCCATGTTGTCAATCTCTACACCTTCTCTTTGTAGTTCTGATAGTTTATCATTTTCTTCTCCTGCTACAAGTTTAAGATCCCAATCGTCAACTCCCATAACTTCTGCAAGTTTCTTAAAGAAGGACTTGAATAGAATGTCTTGTCCCCATTTGACTGCTCTGTTTGTAATTGTAACTTGTAATCCTTCTTGTGACCAACCACCTACCATCTCTCCATAGTATAACGGAAGTACACCGTACATGGCACCAATGATTTGTCTTAACTCTTTTCTTATCTCAACGAATTGTAATTCTTGTAATGAACCAGTAAAGTCTATCCAGTTAGCCATGTTCTTTCCACCTTTGTCAGATTCAACCATGAGTGGGTGTATCATGTATGGATCTTCGGTTGCTTTTTGTTCCAAAGCGTCCCATGATTTTCTAAAGGTTTCATAGTTTCTTGATGCAACAACAAGTAATCCTCGTGGTGGTCGCATTTTATCAAAGTACTTTCTGATATACTCGTCCATGTGAGACAATGACATTGCCTTACTCCATATGGCGAATATAGGAGACATACCATAAATTAAACTTGGTTTGTATTTACCTGCTTTCCAAATAACTTCACCTTCACCATATATTACTCTCTTTGGGTGAGGAATACCAATAGAGTATACAGAGTTAACTTCAAGTATTGCCTTTAGACATTTGGCATTGCACACATCACATCTTTCAGTGTATTGTCTTTTGTCCCTGTGTTCAAATCTAGGACATACCCAAATCTTTTGTCTCTTATCATCATAACCTATTCTACCATCAGAGTCAGCAATCATTGCTACTTGTGGCGGATCAATTCTTAAAAGTTCTTTAATCTCAGTTTTCTCTTTATCTATTTCTCCAGTAATATCATCAATCCAATAATTCTTTAACAGTAACATGTAAGCGTTATCTGCAATCTCCAAGTCTCTTTCTAGTTGTCTTGCAAGGTCTTCCATATTTTGCATGTTTCCATTTATAGGCTTGCTCATCATATCTTCAAGAATCTTTCTGTGTGTTGGTACAGGTCTTTTCATATCATAACTGAGACATGAATCACATTGTACTTTACTCATATCTATCTTGGCTTCACCTTCTTCGTGAACGTTTGGTGCGTATTGGAATTCTTTTGAACAGTTCAAGCATTTGTATTTGAATCTCTCTACAATCTCAAATCCGTTCTTAAACATCTCACGGTTAATAGTTTCAATAGGAATTCTAATGGCATCAATGGTATCTGCCAAATCATAAATCATTATAAGTGGGAATGGGAAAATTGGTAGTTTGGCACCTGTATCGGTAGCCATGTAAGGTTGGGATATGCTAGGTCTAGTCGTAGATTCAGTGTACCCTTTGTTAACGTTAGAGGTAAATGCTTTTCTTATATTATCTATAACTCCCATGATATAAGAGTGAATGTGTTAGTTAATAAACTTTGTCTAATGACGTTAGAATTATGTCAGAATATGTTATTGTGAACTATGTGTAGGACATTTTGGGTGTTTACCTATTTCTGGAGTACATAGACATTTTTTAACAGGTGCTTCTTTTTTAATCTCTTTTGGTTCATTGAAGGATTTTTCTTCCATTATAACACTTATATTGCCATTCATATAAAGATTATCATGTCTAGTGTGTGTAAAGGAACGTGTCAGAGACACCGTGCCCCTAAAGGTAAAAGAACATATCTAGGAGGCGGTAAGAGATGTACCCTATGTGCACTGTTTGTAGACTGGGAAGGAGTATATTGTCCTTGTTGCGGAACCAAATTACGCAGTAATATCAGATCTAGGTCTATACCGTGTACATACCAAAGAATTTAAACTACCTATTTAAAGGGATTACATGGTAAATTTATCATTAAAGGACTATGTATTATTACTATCATGGTTTGAACTAGCATTTGCTAGATTGGACAAATCAAAAATATCATCTGCTGACAAGAAAGTCTTTTGGAAACTAACATTCCTATGTGAAGACAAGATGGAAGAACAAAAAAGACGAGAAGAAGAAGAGGAATAACCTATAAATAGGGGGACGTCATAGCACATACGGTTGTCAAGGATTACTTCGTGCCACTACACTCGGTAGCCTTCTTAAACCACCTAATAATAACTCGATAAGAGAACGGTTGTTATTAGAGCTTAATTTAAATATTAGTATGATGTATATATGTTAGTTAATTAACCGTTCTACCAAGTCGGTAGTGGACAAACACGTAAGATTTGTCTCTCAACTTTTTCCTAAGATTAATATAGGGTTGTATTGTAACCAATTCATGAACATAGCATTATTCTTTATAGGATTATTTTTAACATTTACATTTTTCTTAACTCCAGTAGGATTGATATTATTATACGTGTCTTTCAAACTTAATAAAACAGATGAGTATGAAGATAGACCAGAGTATGAGATGAATACATATGACGAAGAACTGTTAGAAAACATGAGATAGAATCATGAAACATCTTAAAGAGAATGACATGAGTTATACTCAACACTTTACCAGAGCCATGAGTATGAGCATTGCCTTGTTTGTTCATGCGTTCATTCCTAGCATGTTTGCAACTTACGCATCAGATAAGATGAAAGAATAGTTGTAGAAACGTTTAATTAAGGCTAAATAGTCATAACTACTTGTGAAAGGCTGTAAAGGACTGTGCGACAGAATACCAGATGATAGACCGTTTGGAAACGCATACAAGACTCATGCGTTATGTAGACGCTGTGACAAATGGATGAGAAAAATCTATCTAGTAGATGATAACTGTCCCTGCTGCAAACGTAGACCAAAATTAGTTTCTAGAAAAGACAAGAGGGAAGACGCTGTAAGATATGATATTCTAGTAACTGCTTAATCAGATACGTTTATATTAGATATATATATCATGTATAGCATGATGACAAAAACAGCAACAGCAGTTATCCTGTTTGGATTAATTGCAGTTATAGGATTTGGTAATGCTCATGCAGTAGCACCAGAACGTGTTACCGTTGACAGTTTTCCTTTCGAGATAACCATGCTTGAGGGTGGGGAACTTACAATAATTAACATGGACACTGTAACACACACATTCGACCTAAGTGGCGTATTTAGTCACAACGTTGGATCAGGAGAAGGACTGGTAATTAATTTACCTGATTCCATGACGGCAGATAATACTGACGGTTGGTATCTATTAGACAAGGCTACGGGGGGATATAACATTGTTCATACCGAAGCAGTATACGTAGCACCACCAGTTTACATACCACCACCACAACCAGTGTATGTAGAACCAGTATACGTTGAACCAGTTGTAGAACCAACACCAGTAGTAGTAATAGCGGAGCCCTTAGAGGATGTAAACTTTAATGCAACAAGCAGTGCAACACTTGGAACATACGAGAGCATAAGTAACGTCGCAACATTTGACGGAGATGTAGACGCAAAGGCTTTGCAGAAATCACTTGCGGAAGTTACGGCAAACTTTAACAGTTCAGTCGAGAAAATAGCAGAGCAAAAAGCCGAGATTAGAGTGCTTAATGAAAACGCATTAAACTTGGTTGTCGCAGTTGACACGACATCACTGGACAGCACAATATCAGAACTACTTGCAAACAACACTGCACTGGCAAATGACATCACTGTCATCACAGCCGACAGAGATGAATGGAAAGCATTGGCAGAGAACTGGTACGGAGTGGCAATGTCACAGCTAAAGGTAATGGTTAACCTCTTAGGATTATAGTCCTAGGATAACCCAACCTTCTTTATTTTTATCAGGTACACTTATATTACATAGATATATATACAATTCATGATTGGATCAAAACAGATAGATAAAATAATGTGTATCGCTTGTCAAGAGTTAATTGGCGAACACTCAAAAAAGAACCTAGGACGTTGCCTATTCAGAGTTCAAGGTACAATGATAGCCGAAGGCAAAGATCAGGTTGAGGAGAAGATGGACAAATACAAGTCACCAAAATTCGTGCCTCAGGAGGCTAACAAATAATGACGTGGGACTGTGACGAGTGCTATTCGCAGAAACGACTTTGCGAGGAGTGCACAAGAACGGATTGCATAAGTTGTAAAAACATGAAGCACTTGATTTTTAACTCAAGCATAGTAGCCTATGCGTCAGAGGAGAACAAAACCATAGTGTGCAACAACGGACATACAATCTTCAAGCCTGAAGAGACAACCACCTTTGGAGTTTCACAGTTTACTGACTTTAAGGATACGGTGTAACACATGAAACTAACCAAAGACAGATTCTCTACATGGGAAGACATAAACAATAAGGACTATGAAAAAGAATATGATGATGAATTAATGATCAAAGTTTATCCAAACGAATCAAGTATAGAGATAGCAGATTATATATTATGGTTACAAGAACAAGTAGACAAGTTAAAAGCGGAATTAGCAAAGCATGAGGGTAAAGCATGAGGGAGTGTGTGTGGTGCGTGATAGAACTAAAGTACCAAATGCAACTACCCAACCATCACTGTCATGGAAGGTAAATGCAAGTCCTGTGGTCATGGCATGCTTGAGCACGGATGTGATGATGGAACAGGCTGGTGTGGTTCAGGCAACGGTGACTGGTGTGACTGTACAGTCAAAGGTGATACATATGAGGAGGCGTTAGAAAAACTAAAATGAGCATAATATGTAAGAACGCTTGTTTAGATCCAAAGTACGAGCATAAGAAACATGTGAATGACATAGCGAACACGCCTTATAAGAAGTGTAGTAAATGTTGTTTATATATAAAGTATGAAGGATTGTTCTGTCCTTGCTGTGGAGTACACCTGTCCAACAGAGCGAAGAATAACAAGGCTAGGCAGAGAAGGAATAAAGATCACTTCACCACGTTATAAGCGAAAGGCTTTTATATATAAATGATTTACACTATGCATGTATCAAGATAAAAAATATAGGCAAGAACATTTGATTGATTTTAAACGTGTATACGACAGAGTCTCCAGAGAGGCTCGTACTCCTTCTAACGAATATAGACTTGGTAGAATAACGGAATGTATAAAGAGATGTCAAGACTAAGAGGTATCATGACTAAACTATTTCACGCATGTGATGACTGTGCACCTATGAGAGGAGTATGTCATGTTTGTTGGAAAAGCAATATTGAGATTATAAATAGGAAACTAATACTATGTCAGGATTGCTCTCAGGCTTCTTAAACGGACTCCGCAAATCATTCTCTGGTAAGGATTTTCTTAGAGATATATATCAGTGTGAGATATGTGGTAAGCCCTCATTTTTTGGCTCGTGCCTAAAGTGTGAGACTGACGACGCCTACAGGCGTTCTAATGCTAAGAAATGAAATGTCCCAGATGTAAGGAAGAGTATCTCTCCCCTTGGCAAGAGTGTTATAAATGTATAGCAAAATACTATCCTGAAACCTGACCATATCTGTAGGCACAATTTTTTCCCGATTGGTTTGTAATTTTTTCCGAGTTCGTATATATAGGTTTCCTTAAAATTGGTTTTTTTTCCATGTCGACTAAGCACGCTATTACAGTCGTGGTACAGTGTGGAAATGTTATATATCTTTAGTGCCTATATAGAGTGTCAACCTTTCCTCGCAGGCGTGGGGATTGGTGTTAGACAGCATTGGTTAGTGAATGGGCTTAAGTAGGCTTTACTGGACTGACTCACGCTATGACGTAGTGAGTGGGACGTAGAACTCTTAGTGTCGAAAGAGACTGTCATTACAAGGGGACGATAGTGAATGAACCTTGGAGATCGCTTACATCTACATAAGATCAACCAACCTTTAGAGACAAGGACGAAAATACTGAGCATAGGCGTGAAGCAAAAATTGCAACGTGATTACTCAAAAAGGTAATCATATACATTAGAGCCTATCAGTAGTCGAAGTCGAGGATCAACCTCGGAGTGATAAAGGCTAGCGATAGCACTAAACTACGAGGTATAATATAACTAAAGCAAAAACCCCTTACTGTGACTAGATTTTAATAGTCAAGTCCCGTAATGGTAATTGTAGTAACGAATTTAGATAACGTTATATACCTTGTGCCTCGCCAGTAGTCAACCATACTACGTAGGCGTAAAAGGCAAACAAAGCAAGACGTTATATAACAATAAGTTAGTCTATACTGTCTTTCTTAGTGTCTATGGTGTTATTATTATTACCAACGGAGTGATGGAGACTCAATTAGAATATGATTCTTCTTCAACGGACACTATCAAGAATACGCTGGTAGATGTCAGTAATGAAGATACAAGCGTTATCAAAGGTTACACATACATCAGTAGCCTTGATAACCAAACCCCCAAGAATTTTTTCAAATCTGGAGTGGTTGGGTTCGATATATTATTGAATCCACCCACCGAAAACACAGATTGGTGGTCAATAGGTGTGTTTGCTACTAGAAAGGCTATGGATATGCTATATTTAGCATGTAATAGTTATGATAGTAGTACATACAATTCAATAGCAGATATGAGCACTAATACGGACAGAATGTTCAATGGTAGTGAAGATAATCTGAGGATTGAGACTGGTTTTTTAAGTCAGTTGACCACGCAGTCACGTAGAAATCACAAGTATGGGTTCGCACATAAGACTACTGTTACCCCTCACTCTCAGGAGATGATGGTTAGAGTAGTTAATGGTGTGAATTACACGTTAAGGAACTCTTTATTTGAAGCAACAAATTTGCTTGCAATGAGAAAGAGAACAGGTATAGTTAGTCTTAGTGCAGGAGGTCTTAGTCTTGACTGAATTATATGCACAGAAAGATGCTACCGAACTAGAAGGGGAGGTCACAGCAGATCAAGCAAACTCTAGTCACTACCACTATGATTCCTCAGTTGAGGTATGTGGTAATGATGAAGACCATGAGTGCGACTGCTCAATAGATTGTGAGTGTGACGACTGTTATACTTGTGACGACTGTGGACATAATGAAGGTCGTTGCAGTTGCTCAGGTTGCTTGAGATGTCACGATTGTGAAGAAGATCAAGAAGATTGTGAGTGTGATATAGAATCCGCTTTCGATCCAGAATGTGAGTACTGTAAAGAAGAATCCAAAGAGCATGTGTCTAAAGTAGCATGTATAGATCATAGAATGGAGAAATTCCTTGATCATGCCAGTGCTATGTGCATGATGATAGGTAATGCAAGCTTGGAATGTGATTACGACTGTGGTTGTGAAATAGATCATAACTGTGGTAGAACAGAGAACAGAGATGGAGAGATGGTAAGCCCACCCTTAGAGACTAAGGACTTGTCACAATGGATTAGAGACAACCACCCAGTTAGAACGAACACCACTTGTGGATCTCATAGACATAGATCATTCAAGCGGATCAAATACTATTCAATACTAATGGATAGAACGTTCAACATATTCCTAGTCAATAGACTAAGAGCATGGGGTAAGAGTGTAGGTGTAAGAGAAGGTAGTGCATTGTTTAGACGATTGAACGGAGATGTTCACTGGTGTAAGAATGAGTATGATGGCTACAATCAAATCAGTACATCAAGTAAAGAAGATTGCAGATACAGAATCGTCAACTACTGTTGGAAATTACATACAACAATAGAGATACGAGTGCTACCTGCCTTCCAAGATGTAGAGTTGACAGTGTCAGCTCACAAAGAATTAGGTAGTATAATGGACGACTACATAACTAGAAACATAGATTCATTGCAATCTATTAGAGAACAAGTAAGCATGCCCATAGCTGAATGAGTTAACTCTCATCAGGTGGAATGTATGCAAGTCATACAAACAACGCAACTAGGACAATAACATGGAGGTGATGGTCTAAAAATGTGTGTAATAATATGTATAGAAGATGGAAAATATCCAAGCAAATCAACGCTTGAAGATGCAGAAAGCATGAATAGTCATGGTGGTTCAATAGCATGGCTTGATAGAAATGGTAGAAAGAACTATCAGAAAGGTATCAAGGCTAAAGCAATCATGAAAATTATCAACAAACAACTCAAGCCTAAAGGCATTGAGACAGCAATCATTCACTTTAGGATTGCAAGTATAGGCACAGTCAACAAAGCATTGTGTCACCCCTTTGAGATAACTAATAGAGTTGAGCTCAACCTAACTGGAAAGAACATGAGTACTGACTTACTATTCCACAACGGAACATGGTCAGAATATGCAGAGGAAATGTTAGGTTACATGGGAGAGCAACAGAAACCAGTGACAATACCATACGGTGAGTTCAGTGACAGCAGAGTCATGGCTTACTTAGGCAAACGCATGGGTGTCAAGAAGATGGCTAAACTTGTAACGGGTTGGAATAAGATAGCAGTGTTGACAAGCACAGGTATCAAACGATACGGCACAGGTTGGGTAGACTTTAAAGGAAACAAATGTAGTAACGATTACTTTGTACCAACACCTGCAACATGGTCATATGATACACCTTACACTTTCGCAGGGTATGGTGTCAATGATCAGGAGTTCCTCAATGATGAGGAGAAGGTAACTGTTGAAAGGTTAAAAAAAGAATACAAACTAACAGATGATGTCATCAATAACTACTTGGACTATGGATATTCAGTAGATGACATTGGATATGTAGTAGATGAGGAGGCTAAGGCTATGGGCTTAGGACATCAGGCACGCATAGATGAGGAGGACGCATACATGCAGAACTTTAGTAAGCGACGGGAGGAATTTGACTATGGCTACTGAGCGACCTGAGTGGGCATGGTTAGTAGGAGATGATGACCACGATGAGTGACATAGATATGATAATGATACTGCGTACCCATGGGTATAGTAGTAGACACATTGATAGAATGTTAGCCTTTAAAAATACAGGAGTGAGTGTGTGATTGTTAGGTGTTCACTCTGTGGTATCGAGTTACCTAACGAAGCACCCAGATTGTCTCGCCACCATGAGTGGCATAACAAGGCATGGGCACAGCATAGGAACACTACTCAGGGTATTCCTGAATGGCATGTAGTGGATTAACATTATACTATTGCACAGTAGTCAAAGCATGTAGATACATCATGATTACTTTTAACATGTGGGTGTGCGTGTTCGGGGGAGCACACACCCACTTACTTTAACCCCTCAAGTTGTACACGACTGCTGTGGGGGTGCATAGTATAGCCCAGATGTATATTGTCAGATGTGTTTTATAAACATGAGCATAGACGTATTGATTACGGTGCAAGCATGATTAAGCATGATGACAAAACAATCGATGGTAGATTGATATTTAGTAAACAAGACTGTGCATGTGTTACATGTTACAGGCGTACAAGAGAGGTTCTCTTGGAAGAGCTAAAGAGTCTTAATATCATTGAAACAAGTGAACCTGATATAATGAGATTGACTGAGAAATTCGCAGATGCATTGCCTAACAGTGATGATGAAGCGATTATTCGCATATCAAACGAGGATATTTGGGGAACTCTAATTACCCGTTTCAATCAGAATGAACCTGATGCCATTCAAGATTATGGTATAATCATACGAATGGTGATAGACATATTGATTGAAACTCATAGAAAGAATACTACAAACAAACATGGAGGTGATATGTATGGAGTATAAACAAATTAAGGACAACGAACAATGGAACAAAGCCATTAAATATCATGCAGATGTCAGATTTACTGACGAGTTTAGAGATATGGTGGTAGGCACATTTGATCACATGGAATTGGATCAAGTACTATCTACAACGGCAGTACATAGATTGATGTGTAACATGGTAGCCGAGTTACAGCACGATCCACTCACTAACAAAGAGTTAGCAATACTACAAACATTGATGTGGGAAGAGAAGAAGTACGGTATAACCGAGGAGGTTAAGGCATGATAAGTATAGATCCAACATTTGATGGTAGCTTTCGAGTAGTGGAAGACTATGGATCTTATCAAGTAATAAGAAAGCCAAGAATGGTAATAAGACTTGACTTGATACAAAAATGTAATACATGTCATAAAGAAATGTCTAACTGTATAGAGGATCACGTAAGACGTGAACACCCAGAGGTAGAAGCGTAATGCAAATACAAAGTTGCAATACAAACACACCTGAGAAAGTATACGAGACTACATTAGAATCGTGTACCTGTGGTGACTGGCGATACAAAAAGTCAGTAACAGGAGAGATGTGTAAACACCAAAAGATGTTGTGTGATGAAGCCCCACCAACAGTCTCAGAAAGAACATGGAGGAGATAAAATGAAGACAATGCAACACAAGGAAATAGAATACCAACTAAGAAGAGAGGTTCAGTATGGTTGTGTAACAGATACAGGCAAGTGTGCTGACTGTCAAAAGACAGCTAAGTATCTCGTAGTAGAGAAAAGACAGCCCAATGACCATGACTATTTCAGGGCATGGTATTACTGTGGAGTATGTGAGGTAGGATAATGAATCCTAAAGATTTGGCAGATCCAAACTGTGAGGAATGTGGGGGTTCGGGAATATGTGAATATGTCGAACCATATACAAGCGGAGAAAATACCGTTGATGACTTGTGCGATACATGCCCAAAACTTAAAGGACTATCTTATGGAGACTTTGCACCTGATGAGGACAGATACGAAGATGATTAGATACATGTTCATGGACATACTTAATCTGTCACCTCGTGGTAGATTCCAAGACGAAGACGACGAGGAAGATGAAGATGAGGACGATGAAGATGACTGAGACATTCAAGTGCAACAACTGTGAAGAGTTGTTTAACATTGATGATGAGAATTACAGCAACGAACTTGACAACTCATACTGTGACGCATGCTGTGGTGCAATGGAACAAGATGAGCATGACGCAAAGGTTGATCACATGATGGGTGTGATGGAGGACAGAGATTGACTGACTACAAAAAAGCATACAATATTCTAATGGAGTATTGGGACTCATTACCTGACGAAGAAAAGGAAGACATAGATAAAAGATTGACGGAGTGTGGATTATAATGAAATGCACACACGAATCAATAGACTGGAAAGCATACCCCCCACAATGTAGGGATTGCTACAAGTCATTGAAGGGAGAGGAGTATGACTGACACGTGTAGAGTTGTA
>Ga0115002_10005387_pt1 | contig 15115 bp, 14 predicted proteins | sample ArcticOcean_MG_C_8_FD_89576 | JGI IMG/M metagenome (GOLD analysis project Ga0115002, IMG submission 89576) | Marine microbial communities from western Arctic Ocean - ArcticOcean_MG_CB11_86 | ecosystem: Environmental > Aquatic > Marine > Oceanic | place: Arctic Ocean: Canada Basin | collected... | reverse complement strand
TCGATCATCCCAGCCGCCGCGCTATCGTGATCCGCGATCCCGATGGGTTGCGGATCAATTTCTATGTCGATCGCGGTGCCGCATCGCTCAGTGAGGACGCGCTGATCGACGGCAATAGGATCTACCTCGCCTGAGGTTGGAGTAGAAAATGGCCCCGCAGAGACGATTCCTAACCAGCCCTTTTGGCGCACATGCACAGGCGGCGTTGCCGCCGCCCAACGAGGAACTCGCCCGCGTCGGTCCGGGAACCCCGTGCGGCGAATACATGCGCCGCTTCTGGCACCCGGTTGCACAGACCCAGATGCTCGGCGATCTCCCCGTGCCGATCCGTATCCTCGGCGAAGACCTGGTTATCTTCAAAGACCGTTCGGGCCGGATTGGCCTGCTCGAACGGCATTGTTCGCATCGCGGCACCTCGCTTGAGTTTGGTAAGATCGAAGACCGCGGCATCCGTTGCTGCTATCACGGCTGGCAGTTCGACGTCGACGGCGCCATCCTCGAAACCCCGGCCGAACCGGAAGACTCGCCCTACAAAGGCAAGCTCTATCACGGTGCCTACCCGGTCATCGAACATGGCGGGCTCGTGTTCGCCTATATGGGTCCGCCCGACAAGAAACCACCGTTCCGCAAATTCCCGCAGTTCGAGGATCCCCACCTCAAAATGAGCCTGGCCGAAGGCATGGGCGGCAACCCCAAGCCCTGCAACTGGCTGCAGATCATGGACAACGTCGTCGACCAGGTGCACGAGGCCTTCCTCCACGCACAGATCTCGGGCCCGCAATTCCTCAACGACGATGGTGAGCTGCTCGAAGAGCTGGCGATCGAAGGCGAAGACGATTACTGGGAAACGCCGCACGGGATTCTGTGCCACGAAGCCCGCCGCGTCGGCGATCATATGTGGGTGCGGTCGATCGAGTTTGTCTGCCCCAACGTCGTCCAACTCTGCCGCATCCCCCACTTCCCGCTCGAGGAGTCGAACGCCGAGGAAACCGCATACGGCGTCGTCGCGACCCGCTGGCGGGTTCCGGTCGACGACACCAACACGGTCGAATTCGCTTTTGTCTATTCAGACCTGGACGAGACCGAGGCCTATTTCGACAAGCCTTGGCCGGCCGATATCAGCAACGCCGCCGGTCGTGCTTACGAGGAAGCTCAGCGCGTTCCCGGCGACTTCGAAGCCCAGGTCGGCCAGCGCCCGATCGCCATCCACGCGACCGAACACCTGGCGACCTCCGACAAGGGCGTCGCCATGTTCCGGCGCATGGTTCGCGAGGGCATCGAAACCGTTCAGCGCGGCGACGACCCGCGCGGCATTACCCGCGACGGCGCCGCCCTACCAAATTTCGCCTGCGAAACCGTAAAACGATCCCCGCCCGCCGCCACCCCCGCAGCCGACGCCGAGCAACTGCGCGACTACTCTCGCGAGATCCGCGACCGCTCGCTGGCCGCGACAGACTAGGACGCCCGCAAAAGTTAACTCTCGCGGTGATGTCCGGTTTCTAGCAAATTACTACCGTTACTGTCCCGATAGCAGACTTGGTTACACAGGCCCGTATTAGGCCGCATTTGACCCTAAGCGACATCAGAGCAGGTGTCGAAAGGCTGCTTTATCCACACCTTACAACCATTATGGTCGCACTCCGAAATCCGAAGATATGGCGCAATGGACCAATGTTGCTCGTGCTTTCCGGAATGAACCCCTGGCGCTCATACAACGCACGTGCGCGTGGATTAGTATCAATCACATCTAATCTGACCTTGGAACATCCGAGAGTGATTGCCTTTCCCCTGATAGCTGACAACAGCGCTGATCCAACGCCCTGGCCACGTGCCGCCTCACTCACGAAATGCCGTCCATTAACAGCGTTCCCGGTTGCGGTGGACGTTCTAGTATGGAAAGAACGAGACCCCGCCAGAACCCGCCAATCATCCCGTATGCGGCACAAAGCTCTTTGAGGCCGCCGCCGATGAATGAGCCGTTTTTGGTTTTGAAACCTGCGCCACCAATCAAAGTGCCATCGCTCGAAATAGCGCTAATTGCATGGGCAGGATCAGCAACTAGATCGAGAAATCTGAGAGCCTTTGCGTCGGGTTTCATAACCGGAAGCAGCTTGCCTTCGAACGCTTCCCAGAACAATCGAATGGCCATGTCTCGTTGATCTGTCTGAAAGCCATCGACAATCGAAAAAGCCTTTTCTTCTGCCACAAGACCTCCAAGAGTCATCTAAAAACAAGCATGTACGTAACGTTGTTTTTCAAAGACCGTTATTGGCTAGAAATACCCCTTCTGGGTTCACACGAGCTATGTCTGTTGCTGAGGGTAAACCGGATTCTCGGCCGCGCGTGCGCGAATTTGTGCATCACAGTCGCGGGCGGTCAGCCGAAACGCTTCCTGGTCGATCGACAGCTTCGCCGTAAAATTGTGATCAGGGCCAGCTGCCTTTTTGCATGCTGTTCCAAGCGATACCGCGATCGTTCTGAGATTGCCGGGCTTTTGAATATTTGATGGGTGGGGCATCAGCCCGCCAAATCGTGCAAGCTCAAACAACAGTCGATCCGTTTTTTCGCCTTGTGGGGTCAGCGCATACAAGGACACGCCATAGTCAGACTGGATTTTCTGAACCAGCCCGCTCACCTCAAGTGCTTGCAACCGTCCCGACAGCAAGTTGGACGCAATGCTTTTGTGGCCGGTTTGCAGGTCTTTGAAACGCGCCGGGCCTGCGTGGAGATCGCGTAGGATCAACAGCGTCCAGCTAATGGCTTCGCCACCGGCACCTCCAGGCATGAATGTCCGCGACCGCGGCGAATCCCGCGGCGGCGGCCGACGGTAACTGGAGACCTGTCGTAAGCGTGCCGGGGTCCAACGCCACGCACCCCAACCTGCCGACGCCCGAACCCGGAACCCGCACCTTTTCTATCACGGTGATTCTCACCGTCAGCGTCGTCCTGTTGGTGGCGGTCGCGGTTGGGTTGCTGACGCTGGCGGGCTACCGGGTCGCACGCCAAAACACGCTTGAGTTGGTTCAGGATAAGGCGGTTCCGATTACCGATTCAGTGATCACCCGGGTCCGCGACTATCTCGACCCGGCCCGCGCCGAGTTGGAGTTTCTCGGTCAACTGATCGTCACCGATCAGGTTCCTCTTAGCGACCGTGCAACTCTCGGCACCGCGCTGCGCGCTTCGCTCGCAGGCGTGCCGCAAGTGTCCGTGGTCGCCTATGTGCACCCGGATAGACAGGTGCTGAGGGCGTTGCGCAATCGCACCGGTACGCCCGTCGTCTCAAGCGATTGGAGCGACGACCCGGTGTTGCGTCGCACGATGAAATCCGAAAGCCTGGCGAGTTCCGGCGGCTACTGGGCGAGCCTTTTCGTCGCCGAAAACGTCGGCCGCACATACGTCAATGTGCGGTTGCCGGTTCGCCGCGGCAAAGAGTTCCTTGCTTCGTTAGTGGCCGGCGTCGCGATTGACCCAATCTCCGACCTGCTTTCCAGCCTGGGCGGGGACTACACCTATAATCCGTTCATTTTGTACGACAAAGAATACGTGCTCGCGCATCCCCTCCTCCAGGCTGGCTTCTCCGGCCTCAACGATCACCGCCCTTTGCCGCGGCTCGTCGAAATCGGTGATCCGATCTTGAGCGAAATCTGGAGCGAAAATCGCGACCACGCGACCGAGATTAGTTTCTCGGGCAACGTTGAAGTCAGGGCCGTCAACTATCTCGGCAAAACTTACGTATTCATGTTCCGCTACCTGACCGGTTATGGCGAGAAGCCGTGGATCGTTGGCACCTACCTGCATCTCCAAGACGCCGCCAAACAGCTCGATCGCCTGCGCCTGATACCGCAAATCGGACTCGGCGTTTTGGCGGTCGCCCTGATCGCCGCGCTGCTGCTTGGTCGTGGTTTGGCGCAGCCAGTTCGACGCCTGGCCGCGGTTGCCGATCATATCCGTCAATTGGATATCGACGGCGCGCCACGGCTGCGTCCTGGACTCTTTCGCGAACTCAACCTTGCCAGCACCGCAATGAACGCCATGGTCGAGGGCCTCAAATCATTCGAAACTTATGTACCCCGGGCGCTGGTCAGGCGTCTTATGGAACAGGGCAGTGCTCGGGAGATCGCGTCTATCGAACGCGACATCACCGTGCTGTTCACCGACATCGTCGGTTTTACCGCCTTGGCGGAGCATCGGCCGGCCGCCGAGGTGGCTGGTTTGCTAAACGACCACTTCACGTTGCTCAGCGAGTGTGTCGAGTCCGAGCAAGGGACGGTCGACAAATATGTTGGCGATACCATGATGGCGTTCTGGGGCGCGCGCGACAATCAACCCGATCACGCATTCCGGGCTTGCCGCGCCGCCGGCAAGATCGCCGCGGCGATTCGGGCGGACAACGTTGGCCGGCGCAAGGCGGGACACCCCGCGCTACACATTCGCATTGGCATCCATTCCGGTAGCGCCATTGTCGGGAACATCGGCGCGCCGACCCGCGTCAACTACACTGTGATCGGTGACACCGTGAATTTGGCGGAACGCTTGGAGGCGCTATGCAGGACGGTCGTGGAGGACGATGCGGAGGTCGGCGCGCTCGTCAGCAGCGTTACCGCCGGAATGATCGATGGCGCCGCCGGCGCTCATCCCGTCGGCCGATACAATCTACCGGGCCGCGATGAGCCCATCGACGTATTTCGCCTGCACCTGGACTGACGTATCGCCTAGCCGGTCAAGCTAGGCGGTCTCGCAGAACGCCGCCGGCGCGTTAGGGGAGTGCTTTCAAGAGAGGTTTCATCTGCTTTCTCGTAACGTTTCCGCGATTGCACCTGAACTGCCGTACACCGGCCGACGCCAATCCGTGGAATCATGGGGCGGTCAAATCCGCCTCAGATAGTCGTTGATAACGTAGTGAACCGGCGCCTCCATTACCGACATCCGTCCCGGCGTAAACCCGATCGCGTTCAAATTGCGCTGTTGCGATTCGATCACCCAGCGGTCTTCGTCGAGCACCGCGAACATGAAGCTGCGATAGACCTCGAGCTTGGCATCGAACGCAGGATCATCAAAGGCGTCAGCGGGAAACAAGAGATAAGCGACCGCGGTGCTTGTAGTCGGCGAGCGCGGCCAGGTGATCACCGGGTGGACGTTGTCGCACGAAGCAAAGACCTGCAGCGTCGGCGCCAGGTGCGCGCTACAGCCGAAGCTGTCGGATGCGTCGTCAAGCCAGGGCATCTTGCCAAACAGCGATTGCCCGTTCGGTGTCATCGGTGATCCATCGAAGAACACGGCCAGGCTCCCATTCCCGATCAGATGGACGTCGGGATCGGTGTGCGTGGCGGGTTTGGGGAGTTGGCCGATCGTGCCCCGATGCGCCACGTTGGAATGGTAGGGATCGACCAGGTTCTCCACCACCAGCTTCCAATTGGCCGCATACTCGATCACGACCTTGACCGCGAGACGGCAGCGCTCCTGCTCGAGCACGGCCAGTTCTGCATCATAGCCGGCGATGAAACCCTCGAACGCCGCCGCGTCCCGATCGAACGTAACGAAAATCCAACCCGCCCACACAGCCAGACGGAGTGGCGTCAGACGGCAATCGGCCGGATCAAAACCCTCGGCCTCCTTCATATAGGGGGCGCCGAGCAACTTGCCGGTCAGATCATAGAGCCAGCCATGATAGGGGCAGCTGAACTCCTCCGTATTGCCGGCGCCGGCCGCGACTTCGACACCGCGATGGCGGCACACATTGGCGAACGCGTTGAGCGTGCCATCACCGTTGCGCGCTACGATGATCGGCTCGTCCATAATCCGTAACGTCACATAGTCGCCGGGTGCTGCGACTTCCTCGACCCGGGCCACGCACAGCCAGTCCTTGAGAAAGATCCTGTCCTTCTCCCGCTGGAAGACCTCTGCCGATTCGTAGAGATATCCCGGCGCATGCGACGCACGCGACAGCGGCGCGCGGGTCGCATGCGCCGGGTCGCTAGATGATCCTGTCATCGCGGGTTCGATTGGCCCAGCGCCGCTAACTAATCGACGGCTTCGAAGTTGGCGCCAAAGTCTTCTGGGACATCGGGGCCCCACACGTAGAGCGAATCCTCAGCCGGCCAATCGTCGGCCTGCCAAGTATCGGCGTCTGGGATGTAGTCGATGTCGCAGAAATATTCCGCCAACGAATTCCAAGGGTCGCGAATGTAGTGGAAAAAATTCGAACCGATTGCGTGGCGTCCCAGCCCCCAGCCATCCTTGTAACCCTTGGCCAGCAACTGGCAGCCACCAAGCCCAACCTCGTCAACACTGGCGACCTCGTAGCTGCCATGGTGGAATCCGGGCAGGTCCGACTGAATCAGGCCCAGAATGTGGTGATCGCTGCCGCCCTCGTGATGCATGAACGCAACCAGATCGCCCGAGCGGTCCGATAGCCGCAGGCCCAGCACGTTCTGATGGAACGCGAGGCGGCGGTTTATGTCGGACGTAAAATGAAGGACGTGCCCCAACCGGCGCGGCTTCACCACCGAATCGCGTGGCGGATAGCCGCGCGGGCCCCGGCGATCATAGTGGCCCGGACAGTTGATTCCCCACGCTGGTTCATCGGTTATGGCATCCGGCCCGCCCCGCGACGGCGCTGCCTCTGCGACCCGAACATTGGTCAGCTGTTCTTCCCAATCCATAATCCACAGGCCCGGGCCCGGGGTATCGTTGGGCGCATCGACGAGCCGCGTGTCATCGCCCGCCTCGACCTGTTTGCGGATCGCCGCCAGCCCGTCTTCGGTGGTCCCGAAGCAAATGTGGTGCAGTTTACGCTTGGCGCCTTCGGTGAGGATCACCTGATCCTGATCGCGCCCGGCGCAGCGCATCACGACCCGATTGCCGTCGACCCGGCCGTCCAAGCCAAAATCCTCGTAGAATTGTTTGCCGGCCTCGGGATCGGGGACGCTCAACGCGTAGTGCTGCAGATTACGAACGCTCATCGCATCCTCCCTCGAGTGTGCGGCTGGTCAACTTTCTCGAACCATTCCGTCGAGCGTTGAAGCAGGCACCAATCTGGCGGAATCGTAGCGCCAATCGAGAAATGTGCCGAACCGGATTACGATCGCCAAATCCGCATCTTGCAATTTTACACCCGCAAACGGCGCCCAATCAAACCCAAAGGATCGCAACCGTGACCACTGATGAACAAAGCGACGACGTCCGTGAAATTGAGGCGATGATCGCGCAGCAGCTTCAAAGCATCAGCTGGGCGCCGGACAAGGAAAGCGATTGGGATGGGTTTGCCCAGGACTTTCTCCCCGGCGCATCGCTTTACGCAGCCGCACGACCGGCCCAGAGCCAGTCGGTCTCCGCTTTTTTCCGAGCGTATGAAAGCGGTATCGCAGGGCGATCTGCAGTCGTTCGAGCAGACCATGCTCGGCGCCAAGGTCCATGTTTTCGGCGACGTCGCGATCGCCTTCAGGGTGTGCAGGAACCTCGAAAACGGGGTCAAAGAAGTGCGCAGCGTAGAAGCCTATCTTCTCATCAAACAAGAGGGTGCTTGGCGCATCGTGTCGCAAGCCTGGGATACCGAGAGTGAGTCTAAAACCATCCCCCAATATCTATTGGCCAAATAAGGGCGAGTTATCTATTGGCCAAATAAGGGCGAGTTCGGGACCTGCCGCCGTCAGTCCATATCCGCCAGCGCCTGTTGTAGAGAATGCTTGGTGTAGCCAAACTTGTCGAACAGCTTGGCCGCCACGTCGTCCGGCAGTTTCTGGCTCGACGACAGCGCTTGGTAGGTGTTGCCATACAATACCTGAAGCAGTTCGACGGCGCGCGGGTCGTCAAAATGCTTATCGATGAAAAAATCCTTGAGCGCAAAACGACGCTCCTCAGATAATCCAGCCAAGAACTCCGTTAGCTGATTTTCGTTGTCGCTCATCGCTTTCCCGAGCCTCCTTCTTCACCCTAAGCCGCATCGCTGATCGCCTCGTCGCCGAACGGCTCTTCCTTTAGGAACCGCCGCACCAGCGTATTGAAGCGCTCGGGATGCTCCATGTGCGGCGCGTGTTTGCATTTGTCGAAGCCGACCAGCGTCGAGTTGGCGATCTTGGCCGCAGCCTCCTCGGCCCGTGCGAAGATCACGCGGGGATCGTTCATGCCCCAGATCAGCAGCGTCGGCACGGCGATCTCACCGAGCCGCTCGGCCGTGCGATAGGGCCGCATCGCTTCCACATCCATGATCCCCTCCATGCGCATCTTGTAGGCATCGAGCGCGCCCGGCAGCACGTAGGTCGTGAGCTGGCTGAGGATCAATTCGGGTGGCACCGCATCGGGATCGTAGAACACGTTCTGCATGCGCTTGAGGCAGGCTTCGTAGGTCGGGTTGCCATAGGCCGAGATGCCGTTGGCATAGGACTCCTTCAGCTTGCTGCCGATCTCTTCCGCCGGCAGGGTTCCCGACCCCGAGCTGATCAGGATCAGTTTTTCGACCCGGTCCGGGATCTCAAAATAGGTCAGCATCGCCGTCATCGCGCCGAGTGAACTCCCGGCGATCGCGAATTTGTCGAAGCCAAGCTGGTCGGCCAGCCCGATCAAGTGCTTCACCGTATAAGGATGCGGCGGCCCATCCTTCCAGTCGCCGACCCCGGTAAAGCCGGTGCCGATGCAATCCGGCGCGATCACCTGAAAATCTTCGGCCAGCGCATCGATGTTGCGCAACCAGCACTCACCGGAAACGCCGACCCCGTGAATGAGCAGCAGCGGATAGCCGGATCCCTCGTGGTGGTAGCGGGTCGGGATGCCGTTGACTTCGGTGAACTTCACTCGCATCGGATTTCGCTCCTTGTCTGGAGTTTCTGAAAAATAGCTGCCCCCCCCCCGATGGGTGGAGAGGGAGCCCACGGAGCGACCGAAAAGCGCGCGCCCACAAAAGAAACACCCTCTCCCCCGGGGGGAGGGTGGGGTGAGGGGTTTTGTTTGTTTTTAGCATCTACGATTACGCGTTAGGCCGCCTTGCTGCGGTCGTCGTCGACCGTCTCGCCCTGCAGGAACCGGCGCGCGAGATCGTTAAAACGATCGGGCACCTCGATGTGCGGCTGGTGGCCGCATTCATCTATCCCCACCAAGGTCGAATTGGGGATTTTGTCGGCCGCCTCGATTGCGCGCTGATAGATCACGCGGGGATCGTTCATCCCCCACACCAACAGCGTTGGCACTTTGATCTGATCGAGGCGCTCGGCGACACGGTAGGGACGGCAGGCGTCCAGATCCATCAGCCCTTCCATGATCTTCGAGTAGTTCTCCTTAACGCCGGGACGCGCATAAAGCGTGACTTGCATCCACACGAGTTCATCGGGAATGCGCTCGGGGTAGTGGTTGATGCGCCCGAGCCGCGCCCGGCAACTCTCGAAATCAGGGTCCTCCATCGCCGACAGGCCATTCTTGTAAGCGCCCTTGATCGATTTGAGCATTTCCTCTTCCGACAGCGTTGCTGAGCCCGAGCTGATCATGATCAGTTTCTCAACCCGATCGGGCATATCGAAATAGGTGAGAATGCACAGCATTGCGCCGAACGAGCTGCCGCACATAGCGAACTTGTCGAACCCGAGCTGATCGGCCAGCGCCTTGAGATGGGCGACCACATGGGGCTGCGGCGCGCCGCTGGTGAAATCGCCGGTGCCGGTAAAACCATGCCCGACGGTATCGGGGGCAACCACCGTGAAATCCTTGGCCAACGCGTCGATGTTGCGCAGCCAGGCGTCGGACGAAATTCCCGCGCCGTGCACCAGCATCAGCGGCGGCCCGCCGTCACCCTCATGGTAGTAGCGCGTGGGTATGCCGTTCACGTCGGTGAATTTTACCCGCATCGATCCCCCTTATCGGTTGCCGCGCACCGCTTAGCTCGGCGATTTGCCGCATGTTCGTTCGCCGCGCCGACCCTGTCAAACGACACCCGCCCAAGTCCGCTTCCGTAAAGTTTTACAGGGGTGCGAAGGGCAAGGATTCAGTAACGTTGGCCTGGTAGCTTGATCCAAGAGAAAGCCAACTGGATGGCAAGTCAGGTAGTTCCAAATCAGGGACCGCATTGGCGCGTTCAGGCCGCCGACTACAGCCGCGGCGAACTGGTCGCCGACCACGCCGTTCACGTGGTTGGCGTTGCCAGCGCCCTGTTGGCCGCGCCGGCGCTGCTCGCACTGACCATCCAACGCGACGACCTGCCTCTGATCACTGGGGTCGCGCTCTATCTAGCTGGCCTGGTTACGATGCTGGCGAGTTCGGCGCTCTACAACACGGTCGGTCTCGGACCCCGCCGCGATTTCTTTCGCACCCTCGATCAGATGGCGATCCTGCTGATGATTGCCGGCACCTACTCGCCCTTCACCCTTGCCCAAGGCACGGACTGGGGGCTCGGCTTCTTCGTCTTCGTGTGGCTCGTCGTCGGGCTGGCGGTCGTCAAAAAATTTCTCTGGCCCGATCAATATGAACGCATCGCCCTCGGTCTCTACATAATCCTCGGCTGGCTGATGCTGGTTGCGTTGGTTCCGCTCCTGCCAACCCTGTCGCTGACCAGCACCACCCTGCTCATGGTCGGCGGCGGGCTCTATTCCGTCGGCATTCTGTTCCATCAATGGCGCCACCTACCCTACCAAAACGCGATCTGGCACGCTCACGTCCTGGCCGCGGCATCCTGCCACTTTGGGGCGATCCTCGAAGGGTTGGTGCTGCGCTAAGCGCGCGACGCCAAAGCCGGCCGGCATGACGGTTCAACAGCCGGATCATCCCCAACTGGCACCGTCGGTTGACCCCAGCGAATCGTGCTACGTTCCCAGAAAACACGCTCGTTAGGGAGGAAGACCATGACGCTCGTTATTAAAGGTGCCCACATCGTCACCGGCGATGGGGCCGACACCCGTTACGACAAGGGCGACATCGTCGTCGAAGCCGATCGCATCACCGAGCTCGGTGCTGATGCAGGCGCGGCTGCGGCTACCGGTGGCGCGGAGATCATCGACGGGGCGGCACTGATCGCGATGCCGGGCTTCGTCAATGCCCACATTCATTCCAGTGAGGCCTTCCAGCAGGCGGTCTACAAGAACGCGCCGCTCGAGCCATGGCTCCTGGAGGCGCATTCGCCGTTCGGCTCACGCCTGCCGACCGCGCGCGAGCATTATCTCACCAGCATGTTGTCGGGCATCCTGGCGATTCGTGGCGGCGCTACCACCGTGCAGGACGATTTCATCCACATTGCCGCAACCCCCGATGCGCAGGATCACTCGATTCAGGCCTATTACGATCTCGGCATCCGCGCCTGGTCGGCGGTCGACATGTGGGACGTGCCGTTCAGCGAAACCCTGCCCTACGTCGAGGAGCTGTTTCCGCCCGAACTCAAGGCCGATTTCGACGCCCTGCCCATCGCCGACGCCGAGCATTGGCTCAATCTGTTCCAGGCGCATTTCGACAAATGGCACGAGCGTGACGGCTTAATCCGGGTGCACATCGCCCCGTGCGGCCCGCAACGAGTAACGCCCGAACTGTGGCGCGAAATCGACAAACTTTCGGCCAAACACCATATCCCACTGCACAGCCACTGCCTCGAAACCCGCCTGCAGGCGATCGAATCACGCTGGCGCCACGGCAAAAGCTTCGTCGAATATCTCAGCGATCTCGACATGCTGTCTGACCGGCTGACCCTGGTGCACGCGATCTGGGTTACCGAGCGCGACATTTCGCTGATCGCCGAAGCCGGCGTGTCGATTATTCACAACTCGTTGTCCAATCTGAAGACCGGCGCCGGCGTCTGCCCGTTGCGCAAATATTTCGATGCCGACGTTGCGGTGGGTCTCGGCACCGATGGAGTGTGCACGGCCGACGGCGCCGATATGGTCGAGGCGATCAAGGCAACCGCCCTAATGCACACGCTCGGCACGCTCGATTATCCCAATTGGATCGACGCCAAGGATGCCTTCCGCCTGGCGACCACCGGCGGCGCCGCGACCGGGCTGATGAGCGAGCAGGTCGGCAGCCTCGAAATCGGCAAGAAGGCCGACATCATCCTGCTCGACCGCAACGATTGGGGTTTCATCCCGTTCTCCGACCCGGTCCACCACCTCGCTTATTCGGTCAATTCGGAGGTGATCCGCCACTCGATCATCAACGGCAAAGTCGTGATGCGCGACCGCAAGATGACCACGATCGATGAGGCCGAGATCCACGCTGAGATCCGCGAAACCGCCGAAAAGTTTCTCCACGAAGAAGTCCCCGCGATGCGCAAGGGCGCGGCGCCCTACCAGCCCTACATGCGCGAGATGTACCTCAAGGCCTACAACACACCACTCGACCTACCGCACTACCCACGCTTCCCCGACGTCGACAGCTAGTGGATGAAATCCAACAGGCGTGGTTTCGCAAATCGTCGAATGAGGTAGCTCATGAGCGTATTTGACCTGTCCGTAACCGACGCCTTGCTTTCCACCACGCGGGCGGTGCGCAAGCGGCTCGACTTCGAACGCCCAATGCCACATCAGGTGATCCGCGACTGTTTGGAGCTGTCACAGCAGGCGCCGACCGGCGGCAACAGACAGGGTTGGCGCTGGCTGGTGGTGACCGAGGCGGAAAAACGCAAAGCGTTGGCCGAGATCTATCGCCAGGGCGCCGGCAGCTATCTTGAGGACGAATACCGAGTGGCAATCGCCGATGGTCGGGCCACAGACGCCCGTGTTTATGAATCCGCGCTGTATCTCGCCGATCGGATGCAGGATGTGCCCGTTCACGTCATTCCCTGCATTCGCATCGATCGTCTTCCCGCCGACCCGCGCCCAGCGTCTGGCCCAGCCTGATGGGATCGATCCTGCCGGCAGTATGGAGTTTTCAACTGGCGCTACGCGCCCGCGGTCTCGGCTCGGCGTTCACTACCTTGCATCTCAAATGTGCCGACGAAGCCGCACAGTTGCTCGGTATACCCGACGATATCATGCAGGTCGCGCTACTACCGGTCGCCTATACCATCGATACCGAATTTAAGCCTGCCAAACGCCCCCCGGCGGACGAGATCACCCATTGGGAGCATTGGCAGGCAGATCGAGACGTCTCGGCTGCGACGTAGCAGCCCTGCGGCTTTGAGTCGCGGGTGCCCATCACCCCGGCTGTAAGTTCTAGCCCGCGTCGACATGCACGGCGCGACGCAGCGCCGCGCGGGCAAGCAGGCGTGTAGAATCGAGCGTCGGCAGCGACGAGTTCGTATCGCCGATAATCAATGGGAATTCGGTGCAGCCGAGAATCACCGCGTCGCACCCGGCCTGCTTCAATCGGTCGGTGACGCTTTGAAAAAAGGCAATCGCCTCTGGCTCAAACACCCCATAAACCAATTCCTCCATGATGATGCGGTTGAGTTCATCGCGCTCCGCGGGCTCGGGGCGGACGAAGTCCAAGCCGCGAGCGGCGAGCTTCTCCGGGTAGACGTCGCTGTCGATGAGCCATCGCGTACCCATCAGCGCCAGGCGCCGAAATCCGCGTTCGGCCGCCGCGGCGGCGACCACCTCGGCAATATGCAGCCAAGGCAGCGGCGAGCGCGCCGCCACCAAGGGTAACGCCGTGTGGATCGTGTTGTCCGGGCAGATCAGAAAGTCGGCGCCGCTACCCGCAAGCTTTTGCGCCGACGCGAGCATCAACTCGCCAACACCATGCCAATCGCCGCGCTCGAGGCAGGCTGCGTAGTCCGCCAGCGATGGCGTATGCATCGAAACTTCCGGGTGCCCGTGCGGGCCGAGGTACTTGGCACCCTCCGTGCAGATCGTCCGGTAGCACAGCGCCGCACCTTCGGCCGAACAGCAAACAATGCCGATATGCTGGATCATTGTGATGGCTCTGGTTTGGCGATCAGTCTCACGCTTGTCGGTTCAGACGGGTTCATCGCGGCTGCCCACGATACTTCTCTAACACACGCGGGCTTGGCATGATCGTACCAAGCTCGCCTAATAGCAGACTTGGGTAACGAGGATAGATACGTATGAGTGATATGAGTGCCACCAAGTACGTGGTTGCGACCGACGTCGGTGGAACCTGTACCGACACTATCGTGTTTGCCGCGGGCGAGCCGCTCTATCTCGGCAAGGCGTTATCGACACCGCCCAACTTCGCCGACGGTGTATTGAACTCGATCGCCAACGCCGCCGCCGGGATCGGGATAAGCAATGCCGACATGTTCGCGCAAACCGCGATGGTCGTGCACGGCTCCATCGTGGCCGACGACGCGCTGCTCACCCGCGACGGCGCCAAGACCGGCCTGATCACCACCGAGGGATTCGAAGACACCCTGGCGGCAACGCGCGGCGCCTACGGTCGCTGGGCCGGGCTCAGCGAAGATCGCATCAAGCACCCGGTAAAGACCGATCGTGCTGCCCCCCTGGTCGACGCCGATTGCATCCGCGGCGTGCGTGAGCGCGTCGATTACAAAGGCGCGGTATTGGCGCCGCTCGACGAGGAAGCGACCGAAGCCGCGTTGCGCGAGTTGTTGGACACCAAAGGTGTCAGCGCTATCGCGGTGTGCTTCCTGTGGTCGTTCTACAACGCCGACCACGAGCGCCGCGTTGCCGAGATCCTCAAACGGATTTCACCGGACACTTATGTCAGCCTGTCCTGCGACGTCGCGCCGGTGCCTGGTGAATACGAGCGCACCTCAACCACAGTGATTAACGCCTATGCCGGGCGTATCACCCGCGACTACATCGCTAATTTGCAGGGCCTGCTCAAAAGCGGCGGTTACGACGGACCCGTTCTTGTCATGCAGGGCTATGGCGGTCTGCTTCCCGCCAACGCCGCCGGCGACCGCTCGGTCGGGATGATCGAGTGCGGGCCCGCGGCCGGGGTTATCGGCAGCCGTTATCTCGGCGAAATCATGGGCGATGCCGATGTCATCGCCGCCGATATGGGCGGCACCACTTTCAAGGTCGGTGTCATCCAGAACGGCGAGCTCGAATTCGCGCGCGAACCGATGGTCGATCGATTCCACTATCTCGCGCCTAAAATCGAGGTGGTATCGATCGGCGCCGGTGGCGGGTCGATCGTTGCCCTCGAAGAAGGCACCAATATTCCCCAGGTCGGCCCGCGCAGCGCCGGCGCCCGCCCGGGGCCGGTGTGCTACGGCCAGGGA
>Ga0115002_10005385_pt1 | contig 15121 bp, 10 predicted proteins | sample ArcticOcean_MG_C_8_FD_89576 | JGI IMG/M metagenome (GOLD analysis project Ga0115002, IMG submission 89576) | Marine microbial communities from western Arctic Ocean - ArcticOcean_MG_CB11_86 | ecosystem: Environmental > Aquatic > Marine > Oceanic | place: Arctic Ocean: Canada Basin | collected... | reverse complement strand
CCTTCCCTGGCTGCGTTATGCTTCGGCCCGCGATCCTCGGCGTGTAAAAACACGCCTGCGCAGCGCAAACCTCACATGCCTTGCCAGGAAAGTACTTAGGCCACCTCGCCGACCAAAGCTGCGCTTCGGTGCCCGACCGGATGAAATATGCGAGCTAGCATCCACTGCAAGGGCTTTCTGGCACATGAGTTGCGTTCTAGCTTATTGCGGTTCGTTTTTTGGCTGGCCAGGCTTCGCCGGCTAGCTGATTGGGCTCGGCCAAATTGCTGCAACTACTCGCTGCAACTAGGCACTAAGCAAACTGCCCTCCAACTTCCACCCTTCGGAAGCGGCTAATCCCCTCCATCCTCGCCTACTCTCCCCACACATTTACATGCCCATGGTGACTGCCCCGCGCAGCACGACGGGTGCGTTGTAGGACCGTCGAAAAGACGGGCCCGCTTGAGAGTGCCATATTCTTATTTTTCGCTGAGGTCGTTCCAATGTAAATAAAAAATTGAAGGACAATTTACCTGCATCCTTGCCGGGCGATTAGCGTCTGCGCCATGTTTGCGGCCCCACTTTTTCCAGACGTTTTAGGTCTCGATCTAAGTGTGCGTGATGGGTACGACTAGCGGCCTTAGCGGTTGACTGATTCGTATTCCCCGGTGTTCGCGCACGCAACAAAGGGGCACGAACAGTCCGTGTGCGCAGTCTTTTTCGCAATTCGGGCAAAGGAAGGATATACGGCCGACTTGGTGCGCAAGTGACGTTGCGTAGGTGCGGGAGAGTGCGTGCGCGCTAAAAGCCTCGCATTTCAGTGTCCAAGACTGCTGACCAGACCACCTTTGGCTACAGCTTACAGAGATAATCTAGGACCATTTTGACCAGTAAAGCTCTCATCATTTTGATGAAACGCTTTCACTGTTTTGGTGAAGTGCGCCTTAACCTATTGGCAGACAATCACTTACAGTCATTTGAAAAGTCGAAAACCGCTTTTCCGAAACTAACTTTTGTAGCATCGTTTGCGTTAAGTCTTTAATGAATAAATACTTACGGCGCAAAATCTCACGATTCATCAACCTGGTGACCGCTGCCGTTAATTGCATTTCTTACTTTGGCATTTGATGGCTTTCTGCTTCCTGCATGAGTTTTTTCGGCAACATGCCAAGTCACCCTAACTTCTTGTCTGTCAACGAGCAGCGTCGATGCTGACTTACTGAGCACCCGCTTCAATAGAATAATTTGAACGAATAACCGTATTCGGCATGTTACTTGCGGTTACCCAGAGAGCAGGTCGTTTATAGCTCCGATAAAGTATCTAGCAACAAATGGATAGTATAAGATGCGCAACGATCGATCTCCCTCATACAGCGATGCAGACTCAAATCATTCGGGTAGCGAGTCTGGCAATCGGAAACGCAACGCGACCAATGAACAGTCCGGGGCCAAGCGTCGCAGCAGCCATAAACGGTCTTCTGCGGCCAAAGTGATCGGCATTGGCCATCGCCATCATCACAAATGGACTTGGTAGCGGCACGGTTCTTAGTCGCCGCAAGTTTGGTGACCAAGAGTCCGTAGGAACTGAGACCTATCTTCTTCAACAAGATTTGCCCTATTTTGGCACGCTCGGCTTTGCTTGTCAGATAAGCCAGAAAGCCAAAGCGTTTGCTCAGCAGCCCTTAAAAAGCGCCCCCGGCAGGATTCGAACCTGCGACACCTGGTTTAGGAAACCAGTGCTCTATCCCCTGAGCTACGGGGGCTGTTGGCTACGATATGTAAGGAAGTTTTTCGGTTGTTCTGCTACCGCCCTGCGCTCGCATGCCTTGGGGCATCCGGGAATCGGTTGCTTCCCCTGAGCTACGGAGGCTCAGTCGTCACAAACCATGTTAAGGATTGATCTTAGCTTCGCAACCTCTGCTGGACTGAGGGATTCGGTGGTCGAAATTCCCCCCCACTAGTTCTGTTTTCGTGCATTTTTGTCCGACCTTTTCATACAGCTCATTCGCGGCTGCCTGGGCCTGCTTGGAAGCCCCGTAGTACTTCTCGGTAGTCGAGAAATCCTTGTGCCGGCTGCCGTAAGAATGCGCCCTTCGCACCTCATGAGCTACGCAGGCGTAATGATCTGGCCCTGTGGCTGATCCTAGTTGCCGTCCCAGCTAGGATGGAGTAACGCAAAATCATCAAGGAGCAGGATGGTACCGAGTGGTTTCCATCCGAGACCCTGAGCTGCATTTCGCAGTTCGTTCCAAATTACGTGATGAAGCGTCATTTCCGGTGGTCTCATTTGTGCTAAGTATCGTAACGTAAGTGTCATGATAGTTAAGTGGAAGGCGAAGCACAGTAACCTGGGATGTTGTTTTTAAAAACCGCCGTAGAAATTTGACCAAATTTGAATTCAGCGACAGGCGTTTGTTTCTCTTCAGTGGATTCGGTGTTGGTGGCGGCTGGTGATTCGGCAACTGCAGTGGGCATAGGAGAGGAGTAGAAAACTAAAGGGTTTGAGTGTGCCTCCCCTGCCCTGCCCTTGTCAACGCGACTACCTAACTCAGGTCGAGCGATACCTTTAGAGCATCGTTGACCTGGCGTAGCAAAGAAGGCGGCATGACGCCAATCTTGCGCATGTCGCGTTGCAATTTCACGTAGATGTTTTCGCACTTGACGGCCGACGTCTTCACTTCATTGTGTCGTAGACATCCATGTCAGGCGCACCCCAGTCGTCGGGATCCGCCACCTGGTCAGCACCTAGTTGCATAATCACCTGTTCATCGAGATCGTCGTACACGAGCCGGTGCAACTCTTGACGCGCATCAACAGTCATCAGCACCAAAGGAATGCCCTGGGCATCTACAACTCGCACCTCTCCGGTGTCCAGGAGCTGCTTGCGAGTGTTATCGTCAATGGGAAGTCGTGCGGCCATGCCGTTATTGTACCACAGAGGCCCGAAACGGGGCCAGAACAATCAAGCAGTCGCTGCAGCAGGAAAACGACGCTGCATGAGCCTCTGAATGGTGCCAGGTTGGGCGTGTTGTTTCGTCGGAACCGGTGGCGGCAACTTGAACGAACGCCGATCGCCAGCAGGCTCCGGTTTGGACTTTTGGCCCTTGCGTCGACGTTTCTCAGAAGAGTGATCCGTATTCTGCTTGGGGCCGTCGCCTGGGGCCCGTCGTCTTGGCTTTCTTCTTCTTCTGCTCAAGCTGTTCCTTGAGACGCTAACACATTCGAATGTGCTAAATCTTTTCGATTTCGATGCAGATGCCCCCGGCCCGTATCGCTTTGTGCATCTTGGTGAACCACAGTTCTTGCTTGCATTCGAGACGTAATTCTCTGCAATAGCGGAGCAGTTCTTGGCGATTGTAGGTGCGGCAATACCATAGGCGGCTCGTCCAGGCGCCACTGAAGCTGTCTTCAGTGGTCAGGAGTAGCATACGGCCGCCGGTTCGTAGGACTCGGGCCATTTCGGCGAGCCCCGGCTGGGGATCCGAAAGGTGTTCGAGCACATATCCGCAGGTGATACAGTCGAACGAACCGTCGGCGAACGGCAAACGTGTTAGATCGGCGGTGACAAATTCACTCTTGCGGAGCTTCATGCGATGGCGAGCGCGACGCAACATCGGATGGGACAGATCAGTACAAGTGATCTTGGCTTCCGGGTCAGAGTACTTCAGCAAATGTCGAGCAATTTGGCCCGCCCCACTGCCCACGTCGAGAATAGAACGCAAACCGCGGAGGTCAAACTTACGACTACGAAACAGCCGTTCGCCCAGCGGTAGGTGCAATGAAAGCATGCTGGCGGTCGTGAGCAGCGCGCCCTTTGGACCACCGTAGACCCGCTTTACTTTCGTGCGATACTCTTCCTCGCTGACACGCCCAATGAGATCACTCGAGATCAACTTATGCAACGACTTGCGCCGCTGGAGACGACGCTGCTTCCGGCTCAGTTGCGGAATCGGCTGCGGAATCGGCTGCGGAATCGGCTGCGGAATCGGCTGCGAAATCGGCTGCGAACTCGGCTGCGAACTCAGTTGCGGAATTGGCTGCGGAATTGGCTGCGAACGCTCACGACCCAACTGACTAGAATCCAGCTGCTGACCGTGATCCAGCGTACTACGATTTGGACGACTACGCTCGCCATGTCGGCTGTCGATAGTACTCGGCATAGCAGCTATAATACCATTGGGTCCTGGCATCGATTTATGGCACGTCTAGACATAGACTCTTCGGTTATAGATATACCACTCCAAGATCAAAACAGCCAGTGCCCCCAGCAACAGGTTCTTCCAGAGTTCACGTCGCACGGGTGAGGTAGACAATTCGGCCGTTACATCGACGTATCCGATAGAAAGTGAGTCGACTAATTGCACTCCCTCTTCACCGTCTTGCTTAGTTTGCAGACGAATATCGCTCTCCTCACGATCGAATAAATTAACCGCAAACGACTTGACAACCTTCCCCTTATCACTGACCGCATAGACGCCCAACTCGCTGGTTTCATGAAAATCAAGTTGCCCAGGGCTGGCAAGCTCGATCTGCCGACGCGTGCCGCCAGGGAGCTCGACCTCGAGTGTCCCTGTGCGGCCGGCAAGGCGCAATTCAACGGGGCTCCCGGGCGAATGATGGTCCCGCGCATTTCCCTGCCTGCGAGAAAAATACTCCAGTACATTAAACCAAAAATTGGGGAAGCTGTGCTTCCGCGGCCAATCGGTATTGAAGGTTGCCCCGTCGCCGTCTTTGCCAACAATTTCGAAGCCAAGAACGACATCTTCATAGCGATCCCGGGGTGCAATTGCCACCAGCGGACCAAGCGTGGAATCGACAAGCGTGCGCCCACCCAAGGGAGGTTTGGCAAGCAAGGTGTCCGCGATTTGTACGTTGCCGAGCTCAACCAGGTTCAACAGCGGGTGACTTCGCTGCCAGTCGATAATCTGAGGCGCAAAAAGTGACTCTTGAGCAGGGCCCTGCGACCATTCTTCTTGCGGCGGCAACCTACCCACAAAAACGGTACTCGCGAGCGGCATTGCGGGAGGTACGCACTGGTCAAAGATCATCAAATCGTAGACTTCTGACTGCATCTGGATCTTAAAGTCTGCTTGCTTCATGATATCAGGACTCGCCTTATCCACCTTGGCCAGTCGCTTCATACGTTCAGTAGATAGTGCAACCTCCAATACGCTGTTGCCCGGCGTGACTAAAAGCACGCGCGCATCGCGGCTATCTTCCAGCACGGCGTAGGCCTTGTTATCAATCGACAGCTTGTCCTCAAACCCGGACGGGATCACGAGCTTAGCGATTAGTTTTCCTTCACTCACGCCTGGCAAATTAAATATCGCCGCGGCAACATCTCCAGCGGGGATCTTGAGCTCTACAGCATCGAGCAACTGCTGTTCGAGATAGAGTTCGACGATCACGGCATGCGCTCGTTCACTGAAATTTTCCACTTTTGCAAAAGCCTGCTGCAGCTCCGGACGCTCGTCACTTTGACGCGTATTGAAGGCGGTTATCGCCATATTCTGCGAAGCAAAAGAGCCCATGGGCAAAAACTTGGGCTGCAAGTTACCTAGCGAAAAGCCCTCGACGCCACGGAACCGACCATCGCTAAAGATATAAAGTTCGACTTGCTGCTGCTCGGTGACTTCGAATTCTCGCTTCCCATCCTCCGACATCACTCGGCCGGGGTTCGCGAAGCCGTCTGCCAGCTCCAGTGCACCGCGCAGGTCCGTATGACCGGCAGATGGCTCAATGCGCTCCAGTGATTCGCGGAGGAGTCGGTGATTGTCGGTGAATTCCTGGACCACATCAGGCTGCTCGTCGAAGGCAATGATCATCGCCGACATGTCCGACTCCAGCTGATCGATGAGCGCTGCGACGCGTTGCTTGGCGTCTGCAAGACGTGATTCTCCCTGCAAACCGTCGGTGGCCGACATACTAGCCGACTTGTCGATCAAAAAAATGTAACGTTGTCCCGTAAGTGATTCTCCTTGCCAGCCAGGGCGTAAAAGGGCGAGCATTGCCAAAGCGATCAGCAAAAGTTGCAAAAAGAGCAGCAGGCTCTTGCGCAGTCGCTGCCAAAGGCTATTGACGTGCAAATCCTCGATCGCGCGATGCCAAAGATAGGTACTCGGTACCTCGACCGCCTGCCGTTTAAGTTTCAGAAAATACAGCGCAAAAATCGCCGGAGGAATTAATCCAAGTACGAACCAGCCGCCCGGGCCAAGCGTATCTCGAAACAGGCCTTCCATAATGTTTAGCGGACCAGCCCTCGGCGCCTGAGGTGACTGGCGACAAGATCGTCTACCGGTACCCGGTTATTGGCCAGTAAGTAGTGGATGCCACGGCGCGAACAAAAGTCCTGGGCCCCACTGGTAAAGGCATTGAGTGTTTGCTTGTAACGACTAAGAAGTGGCGCGCTCACGGTGATCTCTGCCTCGTCCTGGTCTTCGCAGTCGACAAGTTTAAGATCACCCTTCACATCGGGGTCAAGCTCTTCTTGCGAAAGCACCTGAATGACGAAGCAATCGACCTGATGCGAGACAAAGTATTTCAGGGCCGTTTCGTACCCCCCCTTGTCCATCAAGTCGCTGATCAGCACGACGACGCCCCGCCCGGCATTGCGCAGGCAGAAGTTCTTGACTCCCTCGGTCAGCGAAACTTGCTCGCCGGGCCGGATGGCTTCGATTTGCTGCATCATCCGCCTGACATTGTGCCGACCGCGGAGAATCGGGCCGCGCTCACTGACGCCCTGCCCTAGCGTTTCGATCCTCACTCGGTCGGCCCGCGCCAGTCCAATGAAACCGAGGGCGGCAGCCAATTGCTTGGCGTAGTACAACTTGGTAGGCAAGCCGAAGTCCATAGACATGCTGGCGTCGATTAGCGTGTAAAAATGTAAATCTTCCTCTTCCAAAAAGAGTTTCACAATTAGCTTATCGAGCCGGGCGTACAAATTCCAATCGAGTAATCTCAGATCGTCACCGGCAACGTAGTTGCGAAAATCGGCGAACTCGACGCTCTGACCTTTACGCTTACTTCGGCGTTCGCCCTTCATCCGTCCACGAAACACCTTGCGCGTAACGAGCTCCAGCCGCTCGAGACGGGCCATCAGCTCAGGAGAAAGCAAAGGAGATTCGGAAGTAACGGGCATGGAGTAAGCGGTTAAGGGGTGAGGGTCCAAAAAAAGTCACGAGTTACAAGCGGAACACCCAACACGCGCGCCGCGAAACTAACATCTAACATCTAGCATCTCTCATCTCGCATCCCGCAACTCTCAACTCCCTCACGCTACCTTCGTATCGTCGCCTTTTTCTGAAACTTTCTTCAGGACATCGACCAGCACCTGGTCGGGATTGATACCTTCAGCCTCGGCTTCAAAATTCAGGATGATACGATGACGCAAGGCGGGTAAGAACACACGACGAACGTCGTCGAAACTGACGTTGTAACGACCGGCCAAGAGGGCGCGGACTTTGGCAGCCAGCGTGATCGTCTGAGCGCCGCGCGGGCTACTGCCCCAGCGCAAGTACTTGTTCGTGCTCTCGGTCGCAAATTCCCCTTCGGGATGTGTGGCCAAGGTAAGTCGAACGATGTAGTCCTGCACGTGCGGGGCGATGATCACTTCGCGGACCAGATTCTGCCATTTGACGATTTCGGTTCCGTCCATGACTTTGTCGGGCTCGATGGTTATACCACGCGTGGTGCGGTCGATGATCTCCGCCAGCTCTTCTCGATTCGAATAGCCGACAACCAACTTGAAAAAGAAACGGTCAAGCTGAGCTTCGGGGAGCGGGTAGGTGCCTTCTTGTTCCAGGGGGTTTTGCGTCGCCATCACAAAGAACGGCGGCTCCATGGGAAACACTTTACCGGCGATGCTAACCTTCTTTTCTTGCATCGTTTCGAGCATGGCCGATTGCGTTTTGGGTGTGGCTCGATTGATTTCGTCGGCAAGGCAAATCTGAGTGAAGATAGGTCCCTTTTGAAACTGAAACACCCGGCCGCCTTCGGGAGTTTCGACCACCATGTTCGTACCCAGGATGTCGGCGGGCATTAAGTCGGGCGTAAATTGAATACGCGAGAAATGGAGGTCGAGTGTTTCGGCCAACGTGCGGACAAGTAGCGTCTTGCCGAGCCCTGGTACGCCTTCTAGTAAGCAGTGGCCACCCACAAATAGGCACGTCAACACGCCATGGAGAATGTCACTATGACCAACAATGACGCGTCCCAGTTGCTGGTAAACGGCCTTGTAGCGGGCGGCAAACTCTTTGGCCTGCTCTTCAATCGAGTCACCAATACTCATAGTGTGCTTTCTCGTAGCATGGCACTTTGCCCGTGCGTTAGGTTGGTTACGCACGGGTCGGGGACCCATGCTACAGTCCGCATTATGCCCAACAACCTTGGATCGAAACAACTACCGCTGTTTGTCATCCTTGCCTTTTCCCTGCTCCCGATCATCCCACACTTGCCGTTTGGCTTTGAGCAGACGCTCGGTATACGACGGTTCTGCCGCCGCATCGGGCGTTTCGGCAGGTGCCTGCGGTTTAGCAGGCTTCGTCGTCTGGCCCAAGGGCGCTGCCGGAGTCATGATCTCGGTGGATTCCGTTGCATCCGGTGGAGCTACGAAGCGCGTCTTGCTACGACGACTTTCGATTTGCTCGCCAATCTCCTGCTTGCGGCTACGGAGCCGAGACATGGTCTCAGGAATGGCGACGGCCCGTTCGCGGCGCAGTACCCAATCTCGCACTTGGCCCACGTAAGGCATGAGCCAAAGGAAATCGACTTGCACTCGGCGCACGAACACGTCGGCAAAAAACAAACAGCTACCCACGAGCACCAGCCACGGCCAAACTGGCTGATTAGAAATCGCTGGACGGAGATCACGCCTGAAAGGATTGATTCCTAGCGATGGCCCCGCTTGGCTGGTGTCGAGTCCCGTTTCGACAAACATGCCCGCCGGACCGTCCTTAACCGGCATGGTTGCCAGTGATTTGAGTAGCGCAAGGTTCGTCGCATTGCCTTGATACTCGGCAGAGTAACCGACATTGACCCCTGCACGAATGGGAGCCTGTCCGCTCCCCGGATTGACAACTACCAGATAGCTCCCCGCCATTTCAGCGGGAAATTCACCGACGTACCGACCGGGGGCAACCTGTTCGACGCGCAGTGGCAACGATCCCATGTCGGGAGCGACGACAGAGCCCGACATCGACAAGTCGTTAATAAATTGATCTTCGTCGCCAAACGCATTGATGATCACCTGCGCTTTGCCGTCGTGAACGCGAGTGGCAATACTGAAATTCCCCTGGTCGCCGGTAGGCCGCATCGACCAACGCACCATTTGGCTGAATAACTTGTCGTAGCCTTCCCAATCGGTCCAGCGATTCGCCCACCTCTTGCCCGCGTCGGTGGTGAGTACGGCTGCCTTGCCCGCACCGTAAGTCCACGCCGCCATGATCGTAGAGTTTTTTTCGGCCACCGGCAGCGGCGATCGGAGGATGACCTCCACCAGCGGATTCTCTTTTACGCTCGTGAGCACGAAACCACTGATCGGTGGAATGCCGCCTTCGAGACCTTGCATGATTTCATGCTGTCCGACGATCGAGGGCGCCACAGGCGGTTTGGGTTCGTAAATCAGGGGCCGAGCAATACGACGGACTTCGCGCTGGTAAATCTTGGGCAGCGCTTTGGCATTTTTAACCACGTAGTATTTGCCGCCGGTTTGCTTAGCAATTTTCTGCATCGTGGAGTTGCCACTATTGATGCCATGCGAGGGGACCGTTACCGCGGTTACTTTCACGCCCTGCTGAATAAGGCGGCTGATCGTAGCAGGCGTGGGAGCCGACGGATCCCCATCGCTGATAATGATCATGTGTTTGACTGCGGCATCCTGCAATTTAGAAAACGCGATCGCTGCCATCTTCATGGCGGGGTCAAATTGCGGCATGTCGCCGATCATCATTTTATCGACCTGCCCAAGCATCATCCGGCGATTGGGACCCACGCGCAACATGCCGCCCTTGGACCCGCCCCAGAGCCACTGTTCGGTACCATTCCACTGGACCATCCCGCAGTAGTCACGGCTCCCCAGGGCCTTGATCGCCTCAGCCGCAATCCGCTTCTGCCAATAATTGGCTTTGGGCATCTCGCCAGCATGCATCATTAACACCAAGGCGCCCACCGGAGTGACTTTGGCGCTCTTGATCTCAAAATCAACCGGCATCGCCTTTTCGAGTTCTGTATTGGTCCAGCTTCCAGCGCCAAAAGTATCGGGCCCGCCGAGCATCAGCAGACCGCAGCCCATTTCTCGCGTGTTTTGCACCAACATACTGATTTGGTCATCGCTAAAACTGCTGACATTCTCGGCAGCGTCTCCCGTACTACGTGACACATTCGCCAGAATCACCGAGTCGTAACGCTGGAGCTCTGCCAAAGAAGTAAACAAGCGATCGCTCGGCGTGACCGTCACGGCAATGTCCTCATGCCGGAGTCGCTCGACAAGATAATCTGCCTCTCCCTGTTTGTCCCAGTTTTCGATCAGCAGTGCATGCCCCTTACCACGGACATGTGTGAATGCCGAGGCTTCGTTGTTTTGCGCCATGCCGTCGTCGGCTGCATCGTCCGGCGTGAAATGGGCTTCGTAAGTATAAAAGTCCGGCTGATCAATCTCTTCGGCAATCGTAAAGACGCGTTTGCCAGGAGGGACTTCAATTTGTTGAGTCGCAATATCGGTCTCGCGTTCTCCCGACTTGCGGACGATGCGTAGCTTGCCGGCAACTGCCTGTTGGCTTTCCTCGGTCGCATCGTTGTGCAGGACCACGCGCATTTCAAACGGCTGCCCTCGACGGGTTCTGGCAGGCACGTCAATTTTTTCGACCGAAACTTCATTGCGCGCGGTGAGCATTACGGGCACCACGTCTAGGCTTACGCCCGCCGCGGTCGCTCGACGCGCCTCGCGCTGAGCGTCGCCCAAGTTTTGATTGCCATCGGTTACCAAGACAATGCGTTTGGCACTGTCGTAGGGAAACATAGCTTTCGCCCGCTGAATGGCGGTTGCCAAATCCGTATATTCGGGATCAAGAATGGTTTCGACTTGCGAATTGAGTGGCAGCGCAACGTCCACGAGCGGCATCTCGATAACGGCATCGCGTCCAAAAACAATCACCGCAAACCGGTCCCGCTTCGCAACATCATGGTGGCGCTCGATCGAAGCATTCACATATTCGATCATCGCCTGTCGCTGCTGGGTGGGAACGCTCAACGACTGATCGAGCAGGTAGATCACTGTGAGCCGGTCATTTTTGCGCTGATACTGCATATCAGCCAAAGCGAGCACCAAGATAGCCAGCACGAGCGAGCGCAAGCTTAGCACGACAAGTCGACGCCAGCGGCCCAAACCGGATAGGCTACGATAACTGAGCCACCACAGTAGCGGAAGTAACAGGAGCAGCAGCAAGTACCCTGCACTGTCGAAAGCTACGCTATGGCCGAACATTGTGCTCCGAGGGATAAGTGCCGAGGGCTAAATGACGAAACGCACGGTACCTATGTTTCTTTTTACGAGCCCCATTGTAGCATTATTACTCTGCCGTGATTAGCACATTGGCCGGTGATTTAACGCTTTGCCATTGAGCAAAACTGAAACGGAAGCATGGCAACTCTAAAAAACGGCGCGTTGTACGCGATGGTTGTTGGAGTCGAGCACATGCACTCGTCCTTGACTATCACGTACCAATCCCCATGGGTTATGCAATTGGCCCGGACCTCGCCCATGCGTTCCCCAGCTAGCGACCGATTCGCCTGCAAGAGTCAACTTTTGCACGCGGTGGTTGCCGTACTCGCAAACGTAAACATGCCCTTGGCCATCGAGAACCAAGTCATAAGGATAATACATCTGTCCGGGAGCGGCGCCTTCGTTGCCCCAATGATCGACGAGCTCTCCCTGCCCATTAAAAACTTGGATCCGGTGGTTGCACGCGTCTGCAATCCAAATTTGGTCCTGCGCGTCAATCGCCATATTCTGAGGACGGCGAAACTGGCCGAGCCCTTCTCCGTGTGACCCCCACTGGAGGATAAAGTCGCCCTGGGAAGAAAATTTCTGGACTCGGTCGAAGCTGCCATATTCGGCCACATAGTAATTACCGAGGGAATCCTGGACCGCATCGGTTACGAAGCCAAATTCTCCAGGTCCGTGGCCCATTGTACCGCCGATGGTATTGGCAAGGTTGGCTTCACCGGCGGGCCCGTATATCAACATGCGATAATAGTGGGTATCAGCCACCAATAATTGCCCGGAGCGATCGAACGAGAGCCCTGAAGGCCGACCATTGCTGCTCTCAGGCGTCTTCCAGCCGCGCAGATAGTTGCCGTCGGCATCGAAAACCTGAATACGCGCGGTCATATCGACTATGTAAAGATTGTCTTGGTTGTCAATTGCCACGGCGCGCGGTTTTTGCAGTCGACCTGGGGTAATTCCCCGCTGGCCCCAAACGAGGTCAGCGGTCCCTTCGGCTTGGGGGCTATCCACGCAACCGGCCATCGCGACCGCCGACATCAGTGTGACGCACAGGAGAGATCTCAGCGGCCGTCTGTCAGTTCGCAGGAACATAAGAGGTTTTCGTCTCCGTCGCTTGCTGCGCGACCCTAGGGGGGAGTCGCATTGCGATAGAACTCCGCGAGATCGATCCTTGGGCTGCTTGACCTTTTTTGTCGAAAAACACTATATTGGTGCAGTTGAGCAACTCGCTAATTGCATCGCATTATTCTTATTCGCCGCCGTGTGTACAGCCATGAGCTGTAGCTTATGCCGCCGATCGTTATCGACCTCAAGAATGCCGACGACCGGCGCGACGTCGTGCACCGAGCTGTCCAGACGTTGGCGGAGGGAAAACTGGTCGTTTTTCCCACTGAGACCGTCTATGGCGTAGGAGCTTACGCGCGTCACGCAGCAGGCGTCGAAAAATTATTTCTAGCCAAGGGACGCTCCCAACAGGCACCTCTAACGCTTGCCATCAAAAGTGCTGAAGAAATTCTCGATTACGTCGCCAGCCCAGGCCGATTGGCCGAACGGCTGGCACGGCGATGCTGGCCCGGTCCGGTCACTTTGATCCTGGATTTGCCCGAGCGCCCCCCAAAAACAACTGACGAAGGCCTACTCGGCCAACTGCCTGAAAGCGTACAGCGTGTGGTCGCCCCTAATGGCACGCTCGGATTGCGCGTGCCTGCACATCCCACGGTACTTGATATACTTAGTATGCTGACAGGCCCAATCGCCTTGACGAGCGCCAATCTCTCCGGAGAACCGGCTGCCGTCACGGCAGAACAAGCCCTAGCCAGTTTGGGTGACAAGGTTGCCCTGGTACTTGACGATGGTCCCTGCCGCTATGGTCAGCCCTCGTCAGTCGTACAAACAACCGGCGGCACATGTCGCTGTATTCGAGAAGGAGTCGTCAACCAATCGACATTGGATCGTCTTTCGAGCATGGTCGTACTATTAGTTTGCACAGGTAACACTTGCCGGAGCCCGATGGCTGAGGTGATTATGAGGCACATGGTTGCAGAAAAACTGAACTGCTCGGCAAGCGATCTTGACCAGCGAGGCGTGATCATCGCCTCGGCGGGAATTGCCGCCGTCTCTGCTTGTGCTCCGAGTCGGGAGGCCGTAGAAGTAATGCAGGAGCGTGGATTCGACCTTTCGAATCATGAATCCCAGCCCCTCACCGATAAACTGGCCAGGCACGCTGACATCCTCTTGACCCTCACAAGTGGTCATTTACATGCTTTGACGCGCCGTTGGCCCGACTGTGCCCAGCGCACCCAGACATTGCGTCATGACGGTGGTGACATCAACGATCCGATCGGTGGTTCCGTAGCCATGTACCGCGACTGTGCAGACCAAATTACCAGCGCACTGACAGAGCGCGTGGCAGAAATCGAATTTTCTCAAACAACCTGACGATTTATCCGAAAGGTCGATCATCATGCGAATTGCCATTGGCAGCGACCATCGTGGTTATCATCTCAAAGAAAAACTGGCGGGCATTCTGCGGTCGAAAGGGCACGAGGTATCTGACGAGGGAACTTCGTTAACTGAATCGGTCGACTATCCGGATTTCGCGGCGCTGGTTGGCCAAAAAGTCAGCAAGGGGGAAGCCGACCGCGGTATCTTGATCTGCGGCACGGGAATTGGCATGGCGATCGCTGCCAATAAGTTTCCCGGTGTGCGCGCAGCTCCGATTACCGATGAAGTGACTGCAGAAATCAGCCGTCGACATAATGACCTCAACGTCCTGTGTTTATCTGCCGACATGTTGAGTCCACGCACGGTAGAGCGCATGGTAGAAATTTGGGTCGAAACAGAATTCGAGGCAGGTCGTCATCAGCGCCGTGTAGAAAAAATCAGCGCCATCGAAGCAAAGGTGCGAGAATAGATCGCGTTTGGCTTACTCTATTCCGAAATGAACCGGAAGCAGCTGCAAAAACTTGGCGTTCCTCCGCGGTCAGTAAAAGTTGCCGTGCAGACTCTCAGCCGTGCTGCACAGGCCGGCAAGGGATTCGGTCTGAAAGGCAAACGGGCGAAGGAGCTGATCTGTAGTGTGCTGGAGAGTCCGCAAACTTTTTTGCAAGATCCCGTGTGGAGCGATCTGGCGCGAGACCTTCTCACCGTGCACGTAGAACCGGCCGCCGAGCCCATCGAGTATCCCACTTGGGGCGAAGACATTGACGAGGGGGCCCACGCGCAGATGCGTCAGGCTTGTCGAGTGCCGAGCGCCGTTGGCGCGGCGCTGATGCCCGATGCGCATATTGGCTACGGTCTGCCGATTGGCGGCGTGTTGGCTTGTAAGAATGCGGTGATTCCGTATGCGGTGGGAGTCGACATCGCCTGCCGCATGAAGCTGTCGGTTTTTGACATGCCAGTGGATGCCCTCGACACCCGGCGCAATCTCCTGGAAGAGTCGATCTTGCGAGGCACGCGCTTCGGGGTCGGAGTGGAGTACAAGCCGGCACAAAATCATGCGGTGATGGATCGCAACTGGCAAGTCACGCGAATCACCCGCGAGAAAAAGGATACCGCCTGGCGACAACTGGGGACGAGCGGCTAAGGGAACCATTTTGTCGAGTTCGGGGTGCTCACAATTGCCGAAGACGATGAGGAGCT
>Ga0115002_10005384_pt1 | contig 15122 bp, 18 predicted proteins | sample ArcticOcean_MG_C_8_FD_89576 | JGI IMG/M metagenome (GOLD analysis project Ga0115002, IMG submission 89576) | Marine microbial communities from western Arctic Ocean - ArcticOcean_MG_CB11_86 | ecosystem: Environmental > Aquatic > Marine > Oceanic | place: Arctic Ocean: Canada Basin | collected... | reverse complement strand
TCACCGGCGAGGGTTTCACCCTCACCGAGCTTGGCGACCGCTTCATCCAGTAGACCCAGCCCGCGCTCGAGGGTTTGCTTAAAACGGCTTTCCTCCAACTTGAGGGTTTCGGTGATCAGCGGTTCGGCCCGTTCGAGTTCATCAAAGACCTGACCCATTAGGCCATTCAACGCTGGCACCAGGCGCCACATCAACGGATCTTCGCAACCAATCATATGGGCGTGCCGCATCGCCCGGCGCATGATACGCCGTAAAACGTAGCCGCGACCTTCATTTGATGGCATCACGCCGTCAGCAATCAAAAAACAACTCGCACGCAAGTGATCAGCAATAACGCGATGCGACACTGCATGCTCGCCATCCGGCGAAGTATTGGTCACGTCCGCCGACGCCTCAATCAGACTTCGCAGCAGATCCGAATCGTAGTTGTCATGTTTTCCCTGGAGGATCGTAGAAATGCGCTCCAGCCCCATCCCCGTGTCAATCGACGGTTTGGAGAGGTTGATGCGTTCGCCCCCGGCAATTTGCGCATATTGCATGAACACCAGGTTCCAAATCTCGACATAGCGATCACCGTCTTCATCTGGACTGCCAGGCGGCCCACCCTCTATCTCCGGTCCGTGGTCATAAAATATTTCCGAGCAGGGCCCGCACGGACCCGTTTCTCCCATCGTCCAAAAATTATCCGACGTCGCAATGCGGATAATTCGCTCCTCGGGGAGTCCTGCGATCTTGCGCCACAGGTCGAATGCGTCGTCGTCATCTGCATAGACCGTGATCCATAGCCGATCCGCCGCCAGTCCATACTCCTTGGTGACCAAATTCCATGCGAACTCGATTCCCAATTCCTTGAAGTAATCTCCAAACGAAAAGTTACCGAGCATCTCGAAGAAAGTGTGATGTCTGGCCGTGTAGCCAACATTGTCGAGGTCGTTATGTTTACCGCCGGCACGAACGCATTTTTGGCTTGTCGCCGCGCGTACGTAGTCCCGGCTTTCGCCTCCAACAAAGACGTTCTTAAATTGTACCATGCCCGCATTGGTAAACAACAACGTTGGGTCATTGTGCGGAATCAATGGACCCGACGGTACGACCGTGTGCCCATTGGCGGCGAAATAGTCGAGAAACGTGGTCCGGATCTCGTTCGCAGTTGACATGGAAGGTATTCCCGATTGGCGCCAGTTCAACGACCTGCAGGTCCAACACGGCCGCCGGACCGCCGTTTTCCAGCGCACGGTTGTAATGCTCGGTCCCAACCCTGTCTAGAGTGAGTCCTACTCGCGAAGCGCTTCCGGCGTTAATTCGATCCTAAAGCGCAACTGGGTTTCGTCAGCAGCCAGACGTCCCGGAGAGCGGCGCCGCGCCACGAAAAAGAGGCGCGAGCCCATCGGCCCGCGCCTCCCCTGCAACCCCCTCGCCACGCTGGGCGATAATCTCGTGCCTATGCTTCTACGGCAACGTCCAGTTCATCACCAGGCTCAACACCCGTCCGACTGGCTTTGCGAACAAGCCCGGCATTGTCCCTAATAGTTTGCTCAATGCTCTCGGCAATGGCGCTATTCTCCGCGAGGAACACCTTAGCGTTCTCACGACCCTGGCCGATGCGCTGATCTTCGAAGGAGTACCACGATCCAGATTTTTCGACGATACCGGCTTTGACGCCGAGATCTACGAGTTCACCGTTTTTGGATATGCCTTCGCCATACATAATATCGAATTCAACAACCTTGAACGGCGGCGCAAGTTTGTTCTTAACCACCTTAACGCGGGTCTGGTTACCGACTATATCGTCGCGATCCTTAATGGCGCCGATACGGCGAATGTCGAGACGAACGGAAGCATAGAATTTCAAGGCGTTGCCGCCGGTGGTGGTTTCGGGACTGCCGAACATCACACCGATTTTCATGCGGATCTGATTGATAAAGATCACCATGCAGCGCGATTTCGCGATCGACGAAGTGAGTTTACGTAGCGCCTGGCTCATTAGGCGCGCCTGCAGCCCGACATGATGATCGCCCATTTCGCCTTCGAGTTCGGCGCGCGGTACCAAAGCCGCGACACTGTCGATCACCAAAACGTCGATGGCGCCCGAACGCACCAGCGTATCCGCAATTTCTAGGGCCTGTTCACCGGTATCGGGTTGGGAGATCAGTAATTCATCGGCGTCAACTTTCAGCTTGCCTGCATAGATCGGATCAAGCGCATGCTCGGCATCGACAAAGGCGCAAGTACCGCCGCTCTTTTGTGCTTCGGCCACGACTTGGAGCGCCAAAGTGGTCTTACCCGAGCTTTCTGGACCGTAAATTTCGACCACGCGTCCGCGCGGCAGTCCACCAATTCCAAGCGCGATGTCTAGGCCCAGCGACCCCGTTGAGATCGAATCCGCATCAACGACACTGCTCTGCAGGCCGAGCTTCATCACAGAGCCCTTGCCAAAAGAGCGCTCAATCTGGCTTAGCGCTGCGTCGAGCGCTTTTTGTTTATCACCATTCTCCATATTCTCGACCAGTCTAAGAGGAGACTCCGACATCGACAGCTCCTTCGTTATTTCACGCAGGGTAATACGATGCAACAAAGCGCCAATGTACACATTTTGTTCTCATTGACAAGAAATATTATAAGATATTGATATTAATACTAAATACCACCAATGTTCTAGGTTTGTTTAGGGTGATAATAACTTAGCGCTATGATTCAACGCCTTCGAAAAATCCGCGCATCCGGATTCCGGACTGGTTTGATAACGAGTTCGCAAACCTCGTGAAACGGGCTGCATCATTCTCGCCGCCTGTATCCGAACCGTCGCGGCTACGAAACCAATCCGGCAACAACATCGGCATAGGTTTCGAGCGCACGAACTCCGTTGGGCGTGAGTTCATATACCGCGCGTTCGGTTCGCCGAAACCACCCATAGACATCGCGTTGCAGAATTTTCTGCACCTTTTCGATCCCGGTCTCGGCTCTGATTGCGCTGACTTTGCTCGGGCCCCTAGCGTTTAGCAGCGCCGCACACCGTAGCGCATCCTGGCGATAGGCCGTGACGATCGGCCGCTTGCTCGAGCCACCGCGATTGGGGTCGCCTACGCGCTGTTGAAACTCACGCAGCAGCATGGTTTGCCGGCGTTTAGCCTTGCGCGGTTGGTAGGGTGCCGGATCGAGATGGACCTCGACTACCGGCTCCCGGGTATCGCGCATACGGATGGCGAGAAGCCCTAGGCCGAGCATGCGACAAAGCTTGGTGATATCACGGCGGTGGCGACGCCACATGCTTGACGCTGCATCGGTCGCCGCAAACGCCAGATAGACGGTGTCGCTCACCGTCGTACGGCGGACTCCTTGCAGTACCAGCGGTAGATTAAATGTCGTTTTCAGCTCGACGATAATCGGATCTTCATCGCCGCGAATTGCGACCACGTCACAATCGGCGATTTCGCCCTTCACCTCGTAACCTTGATCTTCAAGGAAGCGCTTGATTGGCGGATAGAGGTCGGTCTCGCTGAATTCAGGCATGGGGCGTCAACCGGGATTATCCTGCGCCCTATACCATGTTTCTACGGCGCTAGGGTTTGTGCTAGGCGTTTCGCCCGTGGGAATACGATTTCCAAGATGGCGCGACGGATTGGCTAGAGGCCGGCCGAAAACGGCACTAGGAGCCCAATACGTCCTCAACCGTAGCTATCAACTCGTCTAGCGTGAATGGCTTAGGTAAAAATACGACGCCTTCATATTGATCGAGGATACCTTGCAGAATGTTCTCACCATATCCCGAGATCATGATGATTTTCGCCCGAGGCCGTCGCCGCCCGGACCTCCCGTAGCAGCGTGGCACCATCCATGCCCGGCATCATCACGTCGGACAGAACGAGATTAACTTCCGTCGCCGGATCATCAAGGATTTCCAACGCAACATCGCCATTTTCCGCTTCGATTACGTCGTAGCCGCATTTGCCCAGCGCACGCGTCGCAAAACGCCGAACGGGCAATTCGTCCTCAACCACCAAAACGGTCAACGTCTCCGGTGAATCTCCTGACATAGCCTGCTTGTTAACGGCGCCACCTGGTTGCTCATCGGCGTCATCGCGGCCAACGATTGGTAACATCACCCGCATTATCGTACCTGATCCGGCTACACTGGTGACCACGATCTCACCGCCGAATTCCTTGATGATACCGTATCCTGCGGCGAGGCCAAGGTTGGCGCTGGCGAAAGGACCACTCGGCGAATAGAAAGGCTCAAACATACGTTCGATGCGATCGTCGGTTAAGACCTCGCCACTATCGGTAACCTCGATGCATTGGTAAATACCCAGTGCATCCCGACCGAGAGCATCGTGCACCGCGGCGCGTACGCGAACAGCCAGGATGCCGCCTTCTGCCATCCGCTCGCGCGTGCTGATGGCAAGATCAACCAAAACTTGTCGAGCTGCTGGCGATCAACGCGCGCCTCGATCGGGTGTGCTGCGACCTCTATCGCAGTCACAATATCGGGGCCAACTACCCGATCGAGTAGAGGCTCCAAACCCGACACGACGACATTCAAATTAATCGGATCGAGAACCAACGCACGTTGATCGGTAAATGCAGACAGACCCTGAACAAGCTCGGCAACCTGATCGGCGCTTCGGCGAATTTCGATGGCTTCATCGCATGCGGGATCGGTTTTTTGGTACCGCTCGAGCAACAGATCGGCGTTACCGATTATGGACGTCACGCGATTGTTGAGGTTGTGCGCCAGACCTGCCGCCAACTGCCTCACCGCTTGCAGTTTTTCGACAACGAGCTGTTGGCGATCGAGGCGCCTTACCTTGCCAACATCAACAGCGCTAATGACAAGCTCTGCCGGCCCATCATTGTGTGAAACATTCGCGTAGATCCAAACTAACCGTCCTTCGCCGCCGAGCATCCTAACTTCGATCGGGGCCGATGAGGACGTACCGGCGACGGTGTCGGCAATCAACGCCAACACCCGCGCACGATCCCGGGCGTCGACTTCATCGGCGAGGCTCAAAGCGGCGGTGCCGGTATCGGTAGTAAACATTCCAAGGAATGCAGAATTGGCATGGTGGATACGTGCCTGACGGTCGACCAGGGCGAGACCAACCGGTGTGCGTGCGATCGCCGCCCCGAACCACTCACTGCCGCCGCCGCCCGCCATCATCGGGATCACCCCGCTTTCCTGGCCTTGTTGCGGTTCGCGGGTCATCGTCCCTCGGCTGCGGTTGGCTGCCAGCGCTGTTTTAGCTTCATGACATAGCTGATGACCTCTGCCACCGCCTTGTAGTGTTCGATCGGGACATCATCGCCAAGGTCGCAAGCCGCGAATAGCGCCCGTGCGACGGGCGGGTTCTCCACAATAGGTATATGGTTTTTCTCAGCGAGGTCGCGGATGCGGTGCGCGACCACATCCACGCCTTTGGCCACGACTTTTGGCGCGTTCATCACGTCGGGCTTGTATTCAAGTGCGACCGCGAAATGGGTCGGGTTGGTGATGATAACGTCGGCCTCGGGGACGGCTGCCATCATGCGTTGGCGTGCGCGCTGTAAGCGCACCAACTTGATACGCGCTTTTACTTGCGGATCGCCCTCGGTTTTCTTGTGCTCGTCCTTCACCTCCTGTTTGGTCATGCGGAGGCCTTTAACATGCTCGAACTTCTGGTAAATCAAGTCGGCGATTGCAACGACAACCATGACCGCGAGGGTTGCCGCCAGCATGATCAGCACTTGCCGCTTGAGGACGTTGAATATCTCGATTGTCTCAATGGCGACGAGCTGAGGCAGCATGTTGCGTTCCGGCCAGATATAGAATTCGATCACCGCGAAGATGATCGAAATCTTGATCAATCCTTTCCGGAACTCAACGACCTGACGCAACGCGAACAGCTTCTTGGCGCCCTTGATCGGGTCAAGTTTTCTGAGCTTCGGCTTTATCTTCTCAGCGGTAAACACCGGCATGTACTGTACGAAATTGGCCGCCAACGCGAGAAACATCAGCAGAGCAAACACCGGCCCGAGTATCTTCAGCATCGTTCCGGCTGTCATTTTCGCGAGGTGAACCAGATGCTTGAAGTCCATCGGAACTAGGTGCGGCTGGAAGATGAATATGCTCACCGTGTCGCGAATCTGATGCGCCATGTTGGTCGAGAGCAGTCCGAGCACCATGGTCGCACCCAGGATCATGAACCAGTGGTTTATCTCCTGGGATTTGGGAATTTGACCTTTGTTCTGGGCGTCAGAAAGTCGCTTCCCGGTCGGTTCTTCTGTTTTTGATGATTTATCTTGGTCTTCCGACATTCCTCACTCCTACATGAGGAATTGGGCGAGGCCGTTCTCGTAATGATCGAGAAACCACACCATGATCGCGCCGAGAGAGACCATCAGAACGAAAAATGCAGAAATGATCTGCAAGGGCAGCATAATAAAAAAGACCTGCATCTGTGGCATCAGGCGCGCCATCAAGCCCATGCCCATGTAGAGGACCAGGCCATAGACGATAAAGGGCGCGGCAATCTGCATGCCGACTTTGAACGATCCGGCGACAAAATTGACCGCCGCCTCCATGAAGTCCTGGAACGGCGGCAATGCCGTCGGCGGAAACAATTGGTAGCTGTCGACCATTGCCTGCAGCATCAAGAAATGGAGATTGGCCGCGAAAATCAGCACCGTACCGATGATTATCATCAGCGTTGCCACCAGGGCACTTTGCGTCCCCTGAGTAGGATCAACGGTGGATGCGTAGGCCAAGCTGCTCTGGAACGCGATGACCGTGCCCGCGACATGCAACGCGCTAATCATCAAACGCGCGGACGCGCCGATCAGCACGCCCACCACGGCCTCGCCCCCAATCATGAGGACTAACTCGACCGGTGTCGCTGGCTGACCCGGCAACGTGTGAGCCACGACCGGCGCGACCACCAGCGTCAACATGAATGCCAGAGTGAAGCGCACCCGCTGCGAGATATAGATCTCGCCAAAGCCGGGTATGATCATCCGTGTGGCAGCGAGCCGCACGAAAACAAGAAGCGTCGAAAAAAGGTCCGCCGGTAGGATTTGCGCCAGCATGGCGCGGTCAGCCGGGTGCGCCGGCGACGATTCGCTGCGCGATCCGCTCCATAAAGGATATCAGCGAGGTCATCATGAAGGGCCGCAGAAGCAACAAGGATGTAAAAACCGCGAGGATCTTGGGCACGAATGTAAGCGTCATTTCCTGCAACTGAGTGAGTGCTTGAAACAACGCGATCAGCAGGCAGACAGACAATCCGACGAGCATCACCGGACCAGAAACGAGCAGGAGCACAGTGATCGCGTCGCGCGCGACATCGAGAACATCGGGAGGCGTCATCGGCTCTTGCCCTCAAATCGGGGTTTTAATGATATCCTGATAGGATTGAATCATCCGGTCACGAAGCGCCATTACGGTGTCCAGGGTGACTTCCGCGTTTGAAATGGCAGTCACGACGTCGAGCAGATCGGCATCTTTGGTAATCGCTTTCAGACCCATTTTCTCAGACTGATTGGCTTTTGAAACGGAGGTTTCACCGACTTCGGATAGCAACGCGGCGAAGCTTTGGCCCGAGGTTGGCATGCTCGGCTTGGACGGTGCCGCAGGATCAGTCCGCATCAGATTTCCGGGCGGGGTCAGCGCTGCGGTAACGATCTTGTCAACCATGGTTCAATCTCCTGGTTCGGATTTTCGCGAATGAATAAGTCAGGACTCTGACCGGATTTTCAGAATTAACGGATCAGTTCGATGGTGCGGTTGATCATCGCTTGCGCGGTTTCAATCATGTTGAGATTCGCTTCGTAGGTCCGCTGTGCCTCTTTCATATCGATCGCTTCGATCAAACCGTTAACGTTGGGCAACGCGATGTAGCCGTCAGCGTTGGCACCGGGATGGCCAGGATCGTAACGAGCCCCGAACGGAGACCTATCGAAGGTGCGCTTGTTGATAGTGACGAGTTTGGCACCGAGCTCGCGGTCGAGTTCACCTTTAAACGTGATAATCTTGCGTCGATAGGGCTGTTGATCTGGCGTCTGCGGCACCGAACTGGCATTAGCGACGTTTTCCGCGATCATCCTTGACCGTTCGCCCTGAACGCGCATTCCCGATGCCGATACGAACATCGATTTGATCAGTTCCATCATCGCGTTGATTCCCTAACGTTGCTCAGCGGGCCTAGCGCCGTTTGCCGATCGCCATCTTGATAAAGCCGATATTTTTTTTGTAGATCGACGTCATCATCTGATAATCGATTTGAGTCTCTGCGACTTTCATCATCTGCTCCTCAAGTACGACCGCGTTGCCGGCGGGCGCGACTTCGTAAGGGTCCCGCTGCTCATTGGTACGAAATTGGGCGCTTGAAACTTTAGGGCTGATATGCCCCTGGCGGGTCGAAGCAACGACCAACTTGCGTTGCGCAGACGCGACTTTCCGCGAGAAGTCGACTTGCTTGAGGTCTTTGGGCACGTAGCCCGGCGTATCTGCGTTAGCGATGTTCTCAGCGAGGATCTTCTGGCGCTGGGTCAACCAGGCCATTTTTCCTTTTAGCTGAGCAAAGAGTGGGATCTTGTCGAGATCCATTGGCGCGGCACCACGGCTTATTACCCCAGAAGTGGGCATTTTCTGCCGAGAGACTTAAGAAAGCGTGAACGTCATCAACACCGCAGACAACCACGAGCTAATTGGTGCGGGTTGAAGCCGCGTCGTGATTAAGGCGTACGCGGCCGGAATAATTCTTGGATAAAGGCGCAATCTGGCTTGGTCCCGTTCCTACAGATATTGACGAGGCCGACGAGCGTTTCCTCGAGCCTTTGTAGGTCCGCCAGTTTCTTACGCAGATTTTCGAGATGCACCGCCGCGATGCCTTGCGCCTCCCCACAACTATAGTCGCCACGATCGACGAGAGTTAACAGCTCTTGGACGCTGGCGAGCGGGAAACCCATCTCGCGGGCGCGTAAGATGAAGCTGAGCCGGCTCATGTCGCGATTTTCATACACCCTGTGCCCGCCCGCAGTGCGAGCAAGTTCAGGCATGATCCCGCGACGCTCGTAATAGCGCACCGTTTCGTGGTTGCAGCCCACGCGTTTCGCCAGATCACCAATTGAGTAACGCGAATGCATAAACGAGCCCCCTGTAGCGGAAATTTAGCCCTTGAACCTGTAGTCGCCACAGGTTTTATCATTGGTCCACAATTGGACGCAGCCGGCACTTTGAGGTGGATAAGATGTTCAAAGTTGGGATTTTTGGATCGATAGTAGCGGCGGTGTGCTGCCTCACACCACTTCTCGTGTGGTTGCTGCCCGCATTCGGCCTGGCTGGCTTACCTGGATCGACTTTCCGATCTTCGGCGTTCTAATCTTTTCCTGGCGGTAACCGGCTATGGACTGGTGCGCCGAAAACGCGTTACGCAAGCGTTGGCGGCTGTCAAATCGTGACCGACGCGACCGCCAACGTCGCCGAGTCCAACGTCACTTGCCCCGCCTGCGACGATGTCCCAACGGAGGTGATGCCGGTCGACGCCTGTATCTTCGCGTACGTCTGTCCTGCTTGCAGCTCGGAAGTGCGCGCGACCGATGGCCGCTGTGTCTATTGCGCTCACGGTAGCGTGCCTTGCCCACTCGTGCAGATCGCCGAAGCCAATGGCGAGCAGGCACATTGCTGCCGGGGACCGAGCTAAGGTCCGTGGGCCATTGGCTGACACCGCGCAGGTTCAGTCGGACTGGATAAGAGCGGGTACTTCTACGGGTGGGGGTTGATCGCTGGCTGGCGATTCTATGGACACCGTCGGAGCACCTCTTTGACTGCAGGAGCGAGAAGTCCCTCCAACTCTAGAGATGGTGCCGAGACGTTTAGCGCATCGCCGCTTTCGGCCATTTGTCGCGCCACGGTGCCAACTCTTCAAACGTCTTACAGGCCCGCATCACGCTCCAGTCGTCGTAACGTCGACCAACGAGTTGTAAACCTACCGGCAATCCGGCCCTCGTAAATCCGGCCGGCACCGATGCTGCCGGCTGACCTGTAGCATTGAATGCGGCCGTCATACCAAACCACCGCGTTGCACCTTCGGTGACCTTGAGCCAGCGCGTCGGCGCGTCCTGCCCAATAGGGAAGGCCACAGTTGGCGTGGTCGGTAGCGCCAGGATATCAACCGACGCGAAATGTTTTCGCAGTCCCTCCGAGATACGGCCAATGCCAAGTGCCGCATCCGCCAGTGCAAATGGCGACATCGTCTCCTCGGCGTGCGCAACCACTTCGCCCAACCCCGGATCGATATGTTTGCGCCAGTCGGGAAAGCCGGTGACGGCGCGGCCGATCCCGGCACGTATGGCAATGCCTATCGTAGAATCCAGGGGATCCTCGATATTAATCTTGAGCGGTACGATTGTGCACCGCGCATCAGCGAATTTCTGCACCGCGCGTTCGCAAATTCGCACGACCTCAGCGTCGGCTTTGAGGAAACCGAGGTCCTCCGCCCAGCCAATCCGAAGTCCTTCCAGCGGTGCAGGGTCACCCTCCGGGATAGTCTCTGCCGGCAGCGAATGGGGATCGCGCTCGTCAGGGCCAGCGAGCACCCGGTAAAGCAAAGCCGCGTCGTCGACAGTGCGCGTCTGCGGGCCAAGGTGCCCAATCCGACCGTTTGGCGCCACGGGTGAATTCGGGATGCGGCCGTAAGACGCTTTGAAGCCGAAGGTTCCCGTAAAAGAAGCCGGAATGCGAATCGAGCCGCCGCCATCCGAGCCGATATGGAAGGGGCCTAAACCAGCCGCCGTCGCAGCGGTTGCGCCGCCGCTCGAGCCGCCTGGCGTGCGTTCGAGATTCCAGGGGTTGCGCGTTTCTGGAAACAAGACGTTCGAACTAGCACCCTTCCAACCGAGTTCCGGCGTGTTGGTCTTGCCCGTAATGATCGCGCCGGCTTTGCGCAGGCGTTCGATGGCCGGTGGGTCTTGCTTTGGAACGTCGTTCCTGAAAAACCAGGAGCCGCGCGTACACGGCATGTCTTTGACTAGGATTAGGTCCTTGATCGAGATCGGCAGTCCGTGCAGCGGTCCCAGCGGCGCCCCGCTCATCATCGCTTTCTCGGCTTGGCGCGCCACAGCCTTGGCACCGCGCCGGTCGAGGTGGACAAACGCGTGGATTTTGGAATCGAGGCGATCAATGCGAGCAAAAACGTGATCGAGGAGTTCGACCGGCGATAGTTCACGCCGGCCGATTAGCCCCCGGAGTTCGACCGCGGAAAGTTTGAAGAGTCCGGTGTTCATTGCTCTCGCCATTGTGCGCTCTCCCTGTAACGTGACCCGACTTGTAACGTGGCCCGACCGATCAACAGTTTTCCAACGCCGGCGCCGTTTATAGTTTGTTAAGCATAACGCGCCAATATCTCAGTCGATAAGGATACCTACGGTATTCGTGGGCATCGCTAAGGTAGCAACGGAGTGGACTAGATCGTGGGCAGACGCAACGACGGTAAATCCGAAGTCGAAAAGGCTGTGCTGAGCCCGACAACGGACCGTGCTGCAAAGAAAGCCCGCCAAATCGCGATCGCCCTTCAGTACGGGCCCGGGCGCGCATCAGCGCCACGGGCGGTCGCTACCGGAAAGGGCGCGGTCGCGGAACAAATACTCGCGATTGCGTTCGCCAACGGGGTGAAGGTACGTCAAGACGCGGACCTGGCGGAGATACTTTCGGTCTTGGAAGTGGACAGCATAATCCCGGTGGAGGTGCTCGCAACTGTCGCTGAGATCCTCGCTTACGAATACCGCACAACTGGCGCGGAATTGCCCGAGATGAGGCCACAATGACCGAAGCCGATAGCGACAAAGTGATCGCCGAATACATGGCGCTACAGAAACTCATGGGGGCAGCCCGACGGCGTATGATGGACGGTGAGCGACTTAGCCTCGCCACAATCTCCAAACGCACCAAGGTATTTTGCGATCATGTGACGTCGCTGATCCCAGAGGAGCGGATTCGCTTCGCCGATCGTTTGGGATCGCTGGTGACCGATCTCGACCTGCTCGAGATACAGCTCCAGGACCAGCAGGAAGCGATCGCGGCTCAGTAGCCCTGCGCACGCGGTCTCACCGCAATTTATCGGCATGGAATTCACCGACTATCTCCGGTTTCTCGCGGCGCTCGCCTTCGTTGTGGGTCTGATCGGGATGCTGGCGTTGGGCGCACGGCGCTTCGGGATGACCCCGCGAATTACCCGTAAACGTGGGCAACGCGGCAGTCGCCTCTCGATCGTCGATATGATGCCCGTCGATGGTAAACGACGCTTGGTCCTGCTCCGCCGCGACAACGTTGAACATCTGGTGATGCTAAGGCCGAACACGGAAACCCTTATCGAAAGCGGGATCGATGCGGAGCAGACGCCGAGTACAGGGCGCGCGCCAAGCGGCGAGGACGACGATCAAGGAAACGTGGGTCTGCGGGGACTACCATCGCTAAGTCGTTTCAGATTATCGGGAGATTGATGTGAGCATTCGCCGCTTTCTGCCGATTATCGTGCTCAGCATCGTGCTGCTCCCTTCAGCCGCGCTGGCTCAGCAGTTCAATCTGGATCTGGGCGAGTCCGGCCCGCTAACCGGTCGTCTTATCCAGCTAATTGTATTGGTGACGGTGCTGGCATTGGCGCCGTCAATCCTTGTTGTACTCACCTCGTTTACCCGAATTGTCATCGTGCTCTCGTTGCTGCGTAGCGCGATGGGCGTCCAGCAAACGCCACCCAACGTCGTCTTGATCAGCCTGGCATTATTTCTCACCGCGTTCGTGATGGCGCCGACGATGCAACGCGGTTACGACGACGGTGTCGCGCCCCTGATCGCCGAGGAAATTGAGGAACGTGAGGCATTCGAGCGATCGATCGCCCCGATCCATGAATTTATGCGTCGCCACGTCCGCGATACCGACCTCGCAACATTCATGGATATGGCCAAAATCGAGCAGCCGGAAACGGCGGAGGACACACCACTCAGAGCTTTGATACCAGCGTTCTTGATCAACGAACTCAGACGCGCTTTTGAGATTGGCTTCTTACTCTTTATCCCCTTCCTGATTATCGACATAGTGATGGCGTCGGTCTTGATGTCGATGGGTATGATGATGTTGCCACCGATCATTATTTCGCTGCCATTCAAGCTAATCTTTTTTGCACTGGTTGATGGATGGAAGCTCGTCTCAGAGAGCCTTGTCCAAAGCTTTGGCTAGATCGGTTCCCACATAGCCGCTCTGTGGCGCCACTACTGATTGTTCATTTCGTCCACTTCGCAGCGAGCGTGGGCACTAGCGCTGCGGGCAAAGGCGATGGCTTGGTTAGCAAAACTCTGCGCGTTGTTCACGTAGGTTTGTAGCCGTTTTACATAACGGTTGGCATCATTCTGATATTTCTTGAAAACACAGCCTCACGGCCGGTTAACCTCTGGGTCGCTACGCAGCTCGGCATTCTTGGTCGGTTGGCCGCACCGGGCGGGCGCGGCTGACTTTCAGCGAACGACGGGGCGCTGCATGCAGCCCGCGCGCGGTCGGCGTTCGTTAAAACGACCATGACGACGAGTACGGTTATCACCCCTAACAATCGCGTGGGCATTGCTACTCCTTCGATGATGCCTCAGGGTCGCTCATTCGGCTTCGCAGATCCTACATGCCGGCTCACCTCCATATTCCAATAAGACGCAGGTATTGTATACCGTTCACAACCGCGCAGCCGCCCGCGTGGCGGACGTTCCTCGCGACCTGGCGCTTGATGATCTTGGCGATGCGCCGCGACCTCGCCATTACATTTCGCAAGAACCCCGGCCGTATCGATCATTCCGAAATCAGTGACCGATGCAGGACCGGACTCCCAACCACCGAAATTACCGCTCGCAAAATGAGCGGGATCGATGTATCGCGGCTACAGCAGAGCGTAATGCATGCCCTTGGAGATTGGCGGTAGGCCAGTCACGATCTCCGCCCAATTCTCGCCGCCATCCTCGCTGGCCCACACTTCACCGGTCACCGTGGCGCCGAAGATCGAGAACGAAGCCCCCCAATCTTCCAGGATTACGGCCTGGAAGGATGGCTTTAGCCGATCCGGAAGACCATTGCGTAACTGTGTCCACGTCTTCCCGCGGTCGACACTCTTTGAGATGCGCGATCCCGTGGTGCCGCGCTCGCCCCATTCGCCAGGTTGGGTTTCGGCTGCTGTAATGAAGATCGTGTCCGTATTTTTGGGATTCACGAGAACGAAGTCTGGATAGCCACCGATCTCGTGTTTGGTGTCTGTCCGGTGCTCCCAGGTTGCACCGCCATCGGCGGTAACATAAGTCCCGTCGCCACCCGTAAGGTAGATCTGGTCCGGATTTGTCGGGTCAATCGCGGTCCGATGCACATCGTCGTCCATGCCGGAAATAATCGTGAAAGTCTCACCCCCATCCGTGCTCTTCAGCAGCCCACCCTGCTCGATGCTGACAAATAGAGTATTCGGATCCGTCGGATCAAAGTTGATGTGTTTGGTGTGAGCGAGATGAGGTGGCGCCGGGAACGTCCATGCCGACATGTCGACCTTTCGCAGCGCCGGAAGTTCAGACCAATTGCGGCCGAGATCATCACTACAGAAGAGGTGCGCGGGTTCCGTCCCTGCGTAGATTCGGCTGGTGCCGTTGATGCGGGAGGCCGCGAGGCTGTACACATCGGTTTCGATTAGGCCGTTATCACGGCGCTCCCATGTGCCGCCGCCATCCTCACTGACGAATACCGCATCCTGCGTGGCGCCGGCAACGATCGCGCCACTCGACGGTTCTATGATGAGGGCGTGGATGTGCTTGTCGGTCAGCCACCGGTCTGCCACCCGCCACGCCGCGCCACCTTGATCGCGTGCGATACGAACAATTCCTTCTTTCGTACCAATCAGAATTTCGTTATCGGGAGACGAGGACGTAAAGGTGGTGTCACCGCCGTGCGAAAGTGTTAAAGCCATGAGAAATCTCCTTATCCCAGGCTTAAGTATATTCGCTGAGTGGACGGGCGTCGCGCGCAACCGAGTCCGAGCGAAAATCCCGCCCCAAAAGCTGCGTACAGCTATTCGTAAGCTAGCTAATTACTTAGCTGCTAACTCTTAGCTGCTTGGTAATAGCCCGCCATGAAT
>Ga0115002_10005383_pt1 | contig 15129 bp, 12 predicted proteins | sample ArcticOcean_MG_C_8_FD_89576 | JGI IMG/M metagenome (GOLD analysis project Ga0115002, IMG submission 89576) | Marine microbial communities from western Arctic Ocean - ArcticOcean_MG_CB11_86 | ecosystem: Environmental > Aquatic > Marine > Oceanic | place: Arctic Ocean: Canada Basin | collected... | reverse complement strand
TATTTGGTGCCACTAAAAGGAACAGTGGACCTGAACCCAAATAAGCTCCAACAGCAGCAGTTAGCATTGACAAGGCAAGCAGGCTGTATACTTTCTTAATAAAAACCAGTCTCTCTGTTGTTGGAACAGAAGCTGCGGCTGTAGCCCCGCGTGTAAGTGTTGATGTATTTCCGAACCTCATAATAATCTCCAAACTTTAGTTACTAATATTTGACAAGAAATATTGGAAATATTTCCCAATAATATAATTGACAATTTAGTATATAAGAAAAAATAATATTTGTAAATCAAATTTTCACCTGCTTTTCGGCGGCTTTTCTCAAAAAAGTCAGGAAGACGTAAGTAATTCATAAAGCCGTTCGAATTCCTCCAGTGAAAAATAATCAATCTTGATCTGACCTTTGCCTTTACGAAATTTAATCTCCACACGTGTCCTCAGTCGGCGCTGCAATTTTTCTTCAAGATTTTGTAAATGTGTACTCTTTTCCGCTTCTGAAAGCTGATTGGAAGCTCCTGCCGGGGTTGAATTTTTATTCACCTGTTTTTGCGAACTGACTGCAAGAAAATCCAGCTTCAGCCGTACATGTCGTTCAGTTTCACGTACAGACCATGACCCCATTAAGAGGCGTTCTCTCATTTCTAACTGAAACGCGGTGCAGGGAAGAGCCAAGATAGTTCGAGCATGTCCCGCCGTAATACGGCCCGTTTCAAGATCATTTTTCAGGGGAGAGGGAAGCAGTAGCAAACGCATTTGATTGGCGATTGTGGAGCGGTCTTTACCGATTCTCTGGGCCAGGTTTTCCTGAGTGTATCCATGACTTTGTAGGAGGTCTTGATAAGACTGTGCTTCTTCGATGACACTCAGATTTTCACGCTGAATATTTTCCAGCAATGCCACTTCCAGCAGTTCGTCATCACCCACTTTCCGTAAAATGACCGGGACCTGAGCTACTTCAAGTTGTTTTAAGGCCCTCCAGCGACGTTCCCCGGCAACCAGTTCATAACGATTGTCCAGACTCGGATGTTTGCGGACGATTAAAGGCTGCAGAACTCCCTGAACCTTTATTGACTGTGCTAGTTCCTGTAGTGATTTTTCCGCAAATTGTTTGCGGGGCTGTTGAGGATTTGGAACTATATGTTCCAAAGCAATGTGAAGAAAAGTCTGGTCAGGAAGATCAAGTGGTTCGTGATCACTACTCATAACTAATTTGAGCAAGAATTTTGAGGTTTCTGCAGCCACAGAAAAAATTCTTCGTTGCCGCTTTTTTTACCTACAATTGAAGATTTTGTTTGTCCCAGCACGAGAAAACCCTGTTCCTGAGCGACAACTTTTAGCGTTTCAAGTACTTTTTCATGTACCGCTGAATCACTTACCTTGCCACGCTTACCCACATCATCAACACCAGCTTCAAACTGTGGTTTGACTAATGCGACAAGAGATCCTCCGGGTTTCAGAAACTCTAAAGCTTTTGGAAAAACCAACCTCAGTGAAATAAAAGAAACGTCGATAACAACAAGATCTACATATTCTCCAAGTTTTTCAAATTCAAGATAGCGGATATTTGTACGCTCGAGTGACTTTACCCGTGAATTCTGACGTAATTCCCAAGCGAGCTGCCCGTAACCGACATCGACGGCAAACACTTTTTCAGCTCCTCCAAGCAACAAACAATGAGTAAATCCTCCCGTTGAAGCGCCAATGTCCAGCGAGACAAGACCTTGAGGATCAACAGCAAAATATTCGAGCGCAGCCTTGAGTTTAACTCCTCCTCGACTCACATACGGCTGGTCTGTTCCCAGTACTTCCAAAAATGAGTCCGTACTAATCATACGTCCGGATTTTCCCGCAGGCTGTCCGTCTACCCTCACTTTCCCTGCCATTATAAACGCCTGTGCTTTTTCACGGGAAGGCGCGAGTTTTTGTTCTACAAGCAGTCGATCAAGACGTTGTTTCATTTGTTATTCTGACTCACCCTTTTTCAGTAAAAGTAAACACACCGTCCCAGCCTTTTTCCGGAGGAGACTCTAGGAACATCCCGCAGCGTTTAATATAAGTCTGGGAGGGACCATCCTCAGAATCAATGGTTAAGACTTTTTCAAATTGGGCAATTGCATCTTTGAAGTTTCTGTCCTGATAGAGTTTCAGACCTTTCATGTATTGCTCAATCACTCCGCTCATTTCACCGCTTGTTTCATTTTTACGTGCCAGCAGTTCATGAACCGGAACAGGTTCATTTTTACCAACCACCCTGATAATATCCAGTTGACGACTGTCAATGTCATCTTTTGCAAGTTCATACGTACTACCTGAAATCATACTGAAGGTTTTATAAAATTTATTCGCGCCTTCAAGTCTTGCAGCCAAATTGACAACATCACCCATCATGGTGTAATCCATACGTTCTGCTGAACCCATATTCCCCACAACTACAGGACCACTGTTCAAACCCATGCGTGTGAAGAGCAGAGGCCGACTTTGTTCACGCAGCATTTTACGCAGTTCCTCACCACGTTTCTGCATCTCTATCGTTGCGTGACAGGCGACAGTGGCGTGGTTTGGCAGATCTAAAGGTGCTCCCCAAAATGCAATGATCGCATCACCTTCAAATTTATCTATTGTACCTTGATGTGAAGAAATAATGTCACACATTGCAGTTAAATATTCATTGAGTAACTGCACCAATTCTTCCGGAGTCAAACCTTCGGAAATAGTTGAAAAACCTTGGATATCCGAAAAAAACGGGGTCATTTCACGTCTCTCTCCACCGAGCTCCAGCATCTCCGGATTTTCCACAATTTGATCAATAACAGTCGGCGAAAGATATTGTGAAAACGCGCCTTTGATAAATCCTTTCTGCTTACGTTCCATCATAAACAGGTAGAGGTTAATGTTACCTGTACTCAACACACAGGCAATCAGCGCATAACTCATTGAAAAAGCGACACCATAATAAACATAGCTAAAAACGCCAAATCCCGAATAGGCTACAATGATCAGCAGAAACAATAAGTTTTCATATTTTGGAATCAACGCAACTATTAGGAAACAGATAAATAGTATCAAAAGCACAAGCATTTCATTTTCTGAACTAGCTGGTCGGATCGGCGCATTTTTCATCAATGTCATGATTGTATTTGCGAGAAACTCAATCCCGTAAACCTCTCCAATCGGACTGGTAAAAATATCGTGTGAAACTTCCGATGTGTCTCCAACCAAAACAATTTTTCCGCTGATCATTTCCTGAAGATCCTCTGTTTCTTCATCCCATTCATCATCTGGGATATCCTCAAGTTCCAACAAAACTTCTGCCGCAGAAATTCCTGCAGGAGTATCTTTTGCTAAAAAAGTTGCCATCGGCGGAAGTGAAGGGAAATCTACCCACAAATCATTAAAAGGATCCAGAGGTACTACAATATCTCCAATTGTGAGTTGCCCATTTTCCAGTTGAGGCTCAACCCCTTTGTACATGGCGAGTGTTTTTATGGCAAAAGGCCAGATATTATGATCCTTTATCTCTTGCGGAAAAAAGCGCACGCGTGAAAGCTTGTTTCCGATCAAAGTGTGGTTGGTGTAACCGCTTTCGGCTGCTGCTTTTAAAGTTTCGGTCGGATAGTTGACCTCTTTGAATTTACCATCACCGCCGAATTCAAGCTGGGCGACAACAATAGTATTTCTGGTGTTTTTCATTGCTTCCGCCAGAAGTGGATCTTCATCATAACCGTTTGGAAAATCCATCAACATATCGAGCGCAATTACTTTTGCACCGAGCCTTTTTAAATTTGTAGTTAGTTTTGCAATATCAGCACGTTTAAGGGGCCAGCTTCCATACTCATCAAAGAATGTTTCCTCAGTATCTACAATCACAATTTCATCGTAGGGAAATTGGGTCTTCTCAGGTTCTAAAGTATTTAAGCGGACAATATGCCGGTTACCGAGCAGCCAATTTTCCAATGAGGAAAAAAGTTCCATCCGCTCTGCTGGAACCATCAATAGAAACAAAACAAGAGTGATCCACATGTCTGGACGTCGAATTAGCTTTAGCATGATTTTCTCTGACTTAAGGTTAAAAATATTTTGATTTTCTCTGACTATACTAAACTGTCTCCAAGGAAACCTAATTCATTGCAGTGTAATTAACAATACATTTTCTTAAAGACTTTAAACAAATGAGCATAACTCCGCTTGTGTAATTCGAAAAATTGTCGTATCTAAAACTAGCTCAAAAGTTTTAGTTGATCATCTGCATAGAAAAAAATCTGCGTTTACTAAGCAGAAAGTTCGAAGTTCTTTTGTTTACACAAGGCAACTGTGAGAAGCTGAACTATGCTTCTTATTCAGCATAAAGTCACAATCTAAGCTAAACAAGTAATGAAACGTTGGTTATTTTCCATCATGTTTTTATTTGCAACAGGCTTTAGTGTTTCAGGAGCCGAGTCCGGAATTATCTGGAAAAAAGTCTCTAATTCCGGAATCAACCTTTCCACAAGTTCAACAAAAACTTTGACCGAAATGCTGGATGCACTAATTCAACAGTTCGCACTGCATCCTGAAAAAATACAAATAGATCCGGCAATACAAAGTCTTCCGGAAGTAGATGAAGTTAAGGGTCATAATCCGGAAACAGTTTTAAAACTTTTGCTTTCACGTCACGATTTGAGCTTGATTAGCCGGAACGGTCGTCACCGAATTGTGTTACGTTCAGACGTTTGGCACTATCGACCTTTCAAAAAAATAATCAATTCGCCCGTTTTATTAGAAAAAATTCTGCGTGAATTAGCTCAAGCCGGACAAATTACTTTACATTTTAATGCAGAAAAAATAAAGCATCGCAAAGTAATACGCAATTTAGAATATAATTCTATTGAGGATGCAGTCTTCGATTTAGCGCGTCGTCAGAATGCACTTGCGGTGTATTATCCGGGACTGCATGTTTTAGCATGGACTCAGGATCCTCCATTGGTGACAAAGTCGCTCACCATACGTTTTGCCAGTCAAAAACAAGTCCGTGACTTTTTAGCTGAGATCAGAAAAGAGCTGAAGGAAATCCATCTTGTACATGACGCATATCCCGCTCCTAATTCATTGGTGTTAAGGGGTTCGGAAGAATCTGTCAATTTAACCGCGCAATTGATTGAGCAATGGGAAAACGGGCTCAGTGAAAATACATCTGCAAATCCGGAAGTGTTTACGATGGAGTCCGAAATTGAAGTTGAAGATCCTGAAACAGAAACTGTTCCGGATTCCAGAATTGTACGCCTGCAGATAAAGTACCTAAGTGTGGGTACGCAAATCGTGCAGAGTAATGGACAGTCCCTGACAATTCCCGGTGTCGAAGAAAGCTTGAGAAAAGCACTTCAACAAAGGCTTGAAGATGAAACTGAAATCCCAGCGATGCGTCCACAAATTGTTGCTGATTTACTCAGTAACTCACTCATTCTGGAGGGTAGTAAATCCCATGTGGAATGGATGGAAAAACTGTTGCAAATATGGGATCGACCTTTACCGCTGATCCGGATTGAGGCACATTTATTTGAAACCAGCGAAATACATTCACGACAGCTTGGCTTGGAGTTCCGTGCAAAAAGTGTCTCCGCAGACGGAACTGTAAGCGTCGCTGATCAAGGAGCTTTTTCTGCAGGTTTAGCTTTAGGTCCTGCTGCAGCATCGCAGGCATTGCGGGTAGATGCTGTTTTACGTTTGCTGCAAAGTGAAGGTAAAGGGCGCATGCTTTCACGGCCTGTGGTGGTAACACTGAATAATGTAGAAGCAGAAATGAATAGTGGTTCCGTTCTGCATATCAAAATCGTCAATGATAAAACGAGCCGCTTGCAAGAGTTGAAAACTGGCATTACACTCAGGGTGACTCCTCGTTTGATTGAGGACAGTGATAATCACACTAACGACAAAATTTGGCTTAAGATCTATGCGGAAACAAGTAACCCTACTGATGGCTCCAGCATTGACGGAATCCCTCCGATCAACACCCAGCGTGCGCAAACTCAGGTTTTTGTTAAAAATGGACAGGCTTTTCTGCTTGGAGGACTGATCAAAAGCAGTTCCGGTCAAAGTCAGTCTGGGTTGCCGTTTTTTAAAGATCTGCCTTTACTGGGACCTATCTTCAGGACAAGTGGTGCAAATAACAGCTTCGATCACGTGATGGTTTTTGTAACTCCGACTCGTGTATTTGCTGATACAAAACAGCAATTACCACTTTTTTCTGAAATGGAAAAAGTCAAAAAAACTATAGAATTAAAACCATGATTTTTTCAAACAAGTTTTTAAAACCTTTGCTTTTTGCAACTTCACAGGTTTTCAAAATTTTTGTTCTTTTACGCCTACTTGCCTACAGAAATGGCTGGTTAAAATCGAATCGTGTTAACACAGCTGTTATTTCTGTAGGTAACCTGACGGTTGGTGGAACAGGTAAAACACCGGTTGTTGATTTGTTGGTAAAGGAATTACAACGCTTGAAAAAACAACCTGCTGTTTTAAGTAGAGGGTATAAACGTAAAGACTCATCTTCTCAGCAGAGGCTGCGTTTTTGTGAAGACATTAGGATTGATCCTGCTTTTTTTGGAGATGAACCTTATTTACTGGCACAGCGGAATCCGGAGGTGCCCATCTACGTCGGCAGTTCACGGTTCATTACTGCAGGTTTAGCAGAAAAACAGGATCATCCTGACATCTTGCTCCTCGATGACGCATATCAGCATTTAGCAATTCACCGTGATCTTAATTTGCTTTTGATAGACGCAGAGCAGGGTTTAGGAAACCGGCATTTGCTTCCTTTTGGTGTGCTGCGTGAACCTGAAAATCAATGGAAACGTGCGGACGCGATTATTCTCACAAAAACAAATTTAGCAGCCTCAGATGCACTTCTGAAAATGCTCAAAAGTGAACTGAAAGTCAGCTGTCCTGTTTTCAATTTCAAGTATGAGATACAGCGGCTCACCCGACTTGACGGCAAGGTTCAGTTAAACTTAAGTGAAATATTAAACAAGCGTCTGCTGCTCATATCGGGCATTGCTCAACCCAAAGGATTTGAGAGATTGCTGGAACAGCAAGGAGTTGAAATCATCGGTAAAATTGAATTTGCGGATCACCATGATTATTGTGCAGAAGATGTGCGGAAGATACTGCAGCAACAGCAAATACTAAAACCGGAATACCTGCTGACTACAGAAAAAGACGCGGTCAAGCTGAGAAACTTTGCTGAACTCGAAGAGCAAATCTGGGTTTTAGAAATGGAAATGATTGCAGATAATTTGTGGAACGATTTTTTTACGGAATTTCTGCGTGTCAAATTTAAAACTATATAAAACGAAAAATAATTGACTCTTAAAGTAAGAAGACTTAATATACTAAGTCGCTGAATTTTCAATTTTTTAATGAGATGATAGTGAAATAAACTCTGTTAAAAAATTTACATGTAATCAATCCATGTGCTGATCCTGCACTTGTTGAAAATGCTTATGTCGCAATTTCCGGAGAAACGATTGAAAGTGTAAGTTCAAGCGAACCTTCCGGCGAGTTTGACGTTGTCCACGATCTCTGTGGAAAAACCGCTCTGCCCGGTATGATCAATGCTCACCATCATTTATATTCTGCACTTGCGGTAGGGATGCCGCTTCCGAAAAATAATCCCTCCAATTTTAACGAAATCCTTCAGGAAGTTTGGTGGAAAATGGACCTCGCTCTTGATCGCGATTCTACCCAGGCTTGTTTCGAGGCGGGATTGCTGGACTCACTGAAAGCAGGAACGACAACAATCATTGACCATCACTGCAGTCCATCTTATATTGAAGGTTCACTCTCACTATTGGCGGAAACTTCAGAAAAGCTAGGTTTAAATATTAGTACTGCTTTTGAAATTTCTGACCGTAACGGTCACGAAAAAAATGAAGCAAGTCTGCAGGAAAATATTGATGCAATCAAGAAGTTTTCCGGAACTCCGCATGTTCATCCAATGCTTGGTTTACATGCTTCTTTTACGCTCTCAGATTCTTCATTAGCAAAATTCCGAGACAGTGTCGGCAAACTCGATTGCTGGGGAATTCACTCGCATGTTTCGGAAGACAAAGCAGATGAAGCAGATGCAGTGATCCTTGCTGATTGTGACCTGGAGCGCTGCAAAGAAATTCAGGAAAACATTTTTAATTTTGATCTTCATCGTCAACCTGAAGACTACGCCTTAATTACGGAGCCTAAAAAAGAATAGCACTGAATTCATTAAAATCCGCGCAACGGCATTTCCGGAGGGCGCCGAAGCCAGTTCTTCTCCGGATAATCTGCTGATCTTTCAATAAGATGCATTGTGTAAGCATGCCTTGTACGGGAGGAACGGTTAGCATAACTCATGTGGGGTAAGAGTCCGTGCAGCACCACCATTGTCCCTGCTTTTGCTTCAAGAGGTACCAGATTGGAAGTCTCCCAGGGAGAATCATCAAAGACCTCCATTTCAGTTCCTTCTCCGTTTTTGCCGCGGTAAAACCGAGATTTCAAGCCGTTTTTGTGAGCACCAGGAATTACCCACAAACAGCCATTTTCCTGAGTAGAATCTTCCAAAGCAAACCAGAAACCTTTTACGCTCAAAGGTTCGGTATAAAGAAATGTTGAGTCCTGATGACAGCTGACTTCGCCGCCTATCCGAGGCTGTTTAAAAATAAACATCGACTGCAAAATTCTCGGATCTTTATAACCAATATCATTTGCGATTTCTGCTAACTCAGGTGTTCTGGAGAATTTTTCAAAAACCGGATCAAGGTCATGCATTGCGTGACCGATTTTATTGATGGAAAGTTTCTTCGCCTGAAGCAGCTTACCATTTTCGCCAAAGGATTCTTCCTCAAAAAAACAACGTATTTTATCACCTGATTCCAGAAAATAGTTATCCGAATGCCTTGTTTGCTCTTTCGTGGTGAAAATGGAAACTGATTCCGTGGGATCGAAGACTTCCACAATTTCCGAGGCCCTGTCACGGAGGGATTCACATGCCTCCGTACTGACAAAGTCCTCCAAAATTAAATATCCATCCTGTTCAAACAATTCAATCTGCTTTTGTGTCAATAACATAGTTTCCTTGATCTTACTAAAAAATAAGAGTAGCCTTTTCGTGAAAGTGGGTTTCCGCTGAATTCATATTATGTGCACGTATAGACTTGATTAACTCGGGTCTGTTTTTAATTTCTCAGTATAGATTGACATATGTTGTGGGAAGGACTCAAGTTAATGGGTGTTGGCATGGCAACAGTCATGTTATTTTTAATGTTGATGATTGTCTGTATTCAATGGGTGAAATATCTCAATCGTAACTTCACAGCGCTTGAACAACAAACGCAAAAAGCACGACGAAAATCCAGCAATTCTCCTGCAAAACCGGAAGCAATGACCGCAGTTCCGGTTGAGGTCTTTGCTGCGGCAATTACAGCTTTCGAAGCAGATAATAAGACTTCTTAACTAAATATATTTCATTACTTGAATTTAAATCTCAGAGGAAAAACATCATGGCCAGGAAACGTATTGAGTTTATGGATACATCTTTCCGGGATGGCTTTCAGTCCGTTTTTGGCGCACGAGTCGCAACAAAAGATTTTCTGCCACCTTTAGAAGCTGCAGTTGATGCAGGAATCACCTACTTTGAAGCAGGTGGCGGAGCACGTTTTCAAAGCCTGTTTTTCTATTGTAACGAGTCCGCATTTGACATGATGGACGTCTTTCGTAAAACAGTTGGTGCGGACGCGAATTTACAGACACTAGCACGCGGAATAAACGTGGTGGCGCTAAGTCAACAGCCTCGTGACATGATTGACCTGCACGCGAAAATGTTCAAAAAACACGGTATCACGACCATCCGGAACTTTGACGCGTTGAACGATTTACGCAATCTTAAATATTCCGGAGAATGTATCACAAACCATGGTCTGCACCATCAAATCGTGATTGCCATGATGGATTTACCTCCTGGCTGTGAAGGCGCGCATGACACAGAATATTATTTGAAAACCCTGCGTAATATTCTTGATTCGGATGTGCCTTTTGATTCGATTTGCTTTAAAGACGCCAGCGGAACAGCGAATCCAAGGAAAGTTCATGAGACAATCAAAGGCGCACGAAAAATGGTGCCGGAAGGTACGATTCTGCACTTGCACACCCATGATACCGCGGGTGCGTCGGTTAGCCAGTATATGGGTGCTATTGAAGGCGGAATTGACCGAATTGATCTGGCGATGAGTCCGGTAAGCGGTGGAACCGGACAGCCTGATATACTCACCATGTGGCACGTCCTCAAAGGTACGGATTACACTTTGGACATTGATCCAGACAAAATAATTAAAGCGGAAGAAGTTTTTGCGGATAGTTTCAAGGATTATTTCTTCCCTCCGGAATCCCGAATGGTTTCACCGCTGATTCCTTTTTCTCCGATGCCCGGAGGTGCGTTGACGGCCAACACGATGATGATGCGTGATACCGGAACTTTGCACCTGTTTCCGGCAGTCATCAAGGAAATGTCAGAAGTTGTGAGGCTGGGAGGTTTTGGTGCATCGGTCACGCCTGTATCACAGTTTTATTTTCAACAAGCCTATCTCAACGTGACCCTTGGTAAATGGAAAAAAATCAATCCATCATACGGAAATATGGTACTGGGTTATTTTGGTCGGACACCAGTGGAGCCTGATCCGGAAATTGTAAAATTGGCTGCGGAACAGTTGGATAAACCTGTTTTCAAAGGTGACCCGCTTGACCTGCTGGAACCGGGAACCCCAAAAGCGGCAGAGGAACTTAAAAAACATAACCTGCCTGAAACAGAGGAAAATCTCTTCATTGCTTCAAGTTGTGAAGCAAAAGGTATTGATTTTCTTTTAGGTAAAGCCAAAACTTTAATCCGGAAAAAATCGGACGAAACCGTAAAAGAGGTTCCGGCTGCAGGAAAATCAATAGCACCTACCGTTTCCGCTGGTGCAGCACCCTTTTCCGGTCCAAGAGATTACACCATCACTGTCGATGGACGAGCCTACCAGGTTCAGGTCAATGCTGGTGGGAATGTGTTTGCACAGGTTGTTTCCGGAAATACCCCAGCAGCCGCACCCTCGGTTCCACAAACTTCCGGAATCGACATACCTGCTCCCACACCCGGAAACATCGTTCGGCTGGAAGTAGCTGTTGGTGAGACAATTGCCGCAGACCAAACTCTACTCGTGATGGAAGCCATGAAAATGGAATCCGAAGTCAAATCTCCACAATCCGGAATCGTACAAACTATAAATGTACAAGCAGGAAACTCAGTGCAAACCGGAGATGCTTTACTCACACTTAAGGGCTGAGACGATGAGATCCAGTAAAAAGGCAGATTTGCTCACTTTTTACCGCCTACGTATTTTTAGAATAATATTGAAAAGTCTGCAGAGGATTATTACTGTTTTAATTTTTTGCGGACTTACCGGAACTTTGTTTGCGGAGTCCGGAGATGAACAAATCCATATCGTGATGCCTACCGATGCACGTGTTATACGAGTTGACGCTAAAATTGACCAGTGGGTTTTTGCTGGCGATACATTGGCGGTGCTCAAAGATTCAAAAGGAGCGAAATTTAAGTTTCGTGCCGGAATTTCCGGGCAACTTGTTTTTTGGCGTCTGCAAACCCTCAAGCATTACGGAGCCGGAGAAACAGTCGGGATAATACGGATAGCTCCGGTTATTACCGAAGAATTTGCGAGCAGTAAATCTGTTGTGGCTTTGCCTGCTTTTAATGAAATGCTACTTAACCTTTACAACTCTACCGGCATGGCTGCGCTTCTTCGTGGACAGGGTTTGGATTGGACGGAAGGTTTTGGGCGTTTGATCATGATTGGCGTGGGACTAATCCTGCTGTATTTAGGAATTCGCCGTCAGTTTGAACCGTTGTTGCTCGTGCCGATTGGCTTTGGTGCTGTGTTGTCAAATATACCGTTAGCCGGACTTTCGGAACCAGGCGGACTTTTGTATTATATTTACGAGATGGGCATCACCACAGGGATTTTCCCTTTGATAATTTTTATGGGTGTCGGAGCGATGACTGATTTCGGTCCAATGCTGGCAAATCCAAAAACCGCTTTACTCGGCGGTGCTGCGCAGTTCGGAATTTTCGGCACATTATTAGGCGCACTCGCATTGAACAACATTCCGGGTATAGATTTCTCTCTCCGCGACGCTGCTTCCATCGGCATAATTGGCGGAGCAGACGGACCAACCGCAATTTTTCTTTCAAGCCAACTTTCTCCCCGGCTACTCGGATCCATTGCAATTGCGGCCTATTCCTATATGGCGCTGGTGCCGATTATCCAGCCACCGATTATGCGCCTACTGACTTCTCAAAAAGAGCGTGAAATCGAAATGACTCAGCTGCGCTATGTTTCCACGCGTGAGAAAATTTTATTCCCAATGGTTGTGCTGGGTCTTTGTGCCTTGCTGCTACCTTCCGCAGCGCCGTTGATAGGCATGTTCATGTTTGGAAATTTGGCAAAAGAATGCGGAGTTATCAATCGTCTTTCGGACACAATTCAAAAATCATTGATCAATACTGTGACTATTTTTCTCGGTCTGAGCATCGGCAGTAAATTAGCTGCAGGAGAATTTCTCAATCTCGAAACTGTAGGGATTCTCATTCTGGGTATGATCGCATTTTCAGTAGGCACCGCCACCGGTGTTTTGATGGCGAAGCTGATGAACAAGTTGTCCTCTTCACCAATCAATCCTCTGATCGGAGCCGCTGGAGTTTCTGCGGTTCCCATGGCAGCGCGTGTAGTAAACCAGGTCGGACTCGAAGCCAACTCCCAAAACCATCTGCTGATGCATGCCATGGGACCAAATGTTTCAGGAGTTATCGGCTCTGCAGTTGCAGCAGGAGTTTTGCTGGCAATGCTGTAAAACTCCAAGATCTAACTCCTACACGATAAAAATCACCGATAATAAACTCAGTTACAAGCCTTGCCTTTCCACAAATTCAGGATAAGCATGCAGGCCGAATTCGCTCACATCGACACCATTATATTCGTCTTCTTCAGTTACACGGATTCCGACAGTATATTTAAGCAAGCCCCAGACCGCTAGACTGCTAAAAAAGGTAAACGCTCCTATTACAGCTATCCCTTTGATTTGAGCAAATAACTCTACATCCGGATTGAATATTCCTACTGCCAAAGTACCCCAAACGCCATTAACCAGATGAACTGATAAGGCACCGACTGGATCGTCTATTCTGAGTTTATCAAACAGCGGAATCGCGAATACCACCAGCAAGCCACCAATAGCTCCGATCAGGATGGCTAAATTCATGCTTGGATAATCCGGTCCGGCGGTGATGGCTACCAGTCCGGAAAGTGCGCCGTTGAGTACCATCGTCAAATCAACTTTTTTGTATAAAAGTTGAGCCAGCACCATGGCCGACAAAGCTCCCGCACAGGCAGCAATATTGGTATTTGCGATCACCGCAGAAACCGCATCAACATCGGCTTTTGAACCTAATGCCAACTGTGAGCCTCCGTTAAATCCAAACCAACCTAACCACAACACAAAAGTACCTAATGTGGCTAAAGGCAAATTAGAACCTGGAATCGGGTGAATGGAACCGTCTGCACCAAATTTTCCTTTTCTGGCACCCAATAATAAAACACCGGCAAGTGCAGCCCAGCCGCCAACAGAGTGTACTATCGTAGAACCCGCGAAATCGCTGAATCCGTCAATCACTCCGCCCAGACTCGTTCCACCCCAGGACCAGTGTCCCTGTATTGGATAAATGACCGCAGTCAAAACAAGGGTGAATCCCATGAAGGGCCAAAACTTGATCCTCTCCGCAACTGTTCCGGAGACAATCGAAGCAGCTGTTGCTACAAAAACAACCTGAAAAAAGAAATCCGAAAGCAAACTGTGACCCTCCGCGGAAATTCCGGACATCATAAATCCGCTGCCGACAAAATCATTGCCGCTGCCATACATCAGGTTGTAACCCACATAATAATAAGCCACACAAGCAAGCGCGTAGAGGGTTATGTTTTTAGTCAGGATGGCGGTTGTATTTTTACTGCGCACCAAACCTGCTTCCAGCATCGCGAATCCTGCTGCCATCCACATCACTAAGCATCCGCTGATCAGTAACCAAAAGCTGTCCAGTACATATTTCATTTCTACTGAAAATTCCATTTCATCTCCTTTGTGTAATACAAATATTTGTTAAAAAATTAAAGTGCGTCGTTTCCTGTTTGACCGGTGCGGATTCTGATTGTTTGAGCAACGTCATAAACAAATATTTTGCCGTCACCGATTTTGCCGGTTTTCGCTTTTTGCTCAATTGTTTCCAGAACCGCTGCAACTTTCTCATCGGAAACTACAATTTCTATTTTAGCTTTTGGAATAAAGTCCACTTCGTACTCTGCGCCTCTATACAATTCTGTATGGCCTTTTTGGTGTCCAAAACCTTTGACCTCTAAGACCGTCATGCCGACAGTTCCGATTTCTGACAGACCCTGCTTTACCTCATCAAGCTTAAAGGGTTTGATAATCGCTTCTATTTTTTTCATATCCTTCCTTTTTTAGTTATTAACAACTTAACTTCTACATGCACTTACTTTCTCAAGGATTATACCAAGAGTCTTTATTTTTAAATACTAGCTGTAGACTTCTGTTTTATATGAATATAATAAATAATTTCTACTGTTTTAAAACTAAATATATTTTTTTGACTGCTTAATTTATAGCCGTTTTAATAATTTATGATTACATTTTAATCGCTACAAGTTGGGGAACATACTCATTACTCGGAACTTTATTGCATATTTTTTTATCACAAAATATTTTAAAATAAATAATTGGCCTGACCACATAGCCACTAGACAAATACTCATCAACATGTAAGACTAGTACCAAATTATGCTATTTGGACTTTTATTATATTCAATTATTGTTAACCATTTGAAAATGTACACTTAATTAGCAAATTTATGAAATCCACCATTATATTCGTCTTCTCCAGTTACACGAATTATGACAGTATATTTAAGCATGCCCTAGACCGCAAGACTGCTAAAAAAGGTAAGTGCTCCTATTACAACTATCCCTTTGATTTGAGCAAATAACGCTACATCAGGATGTAACCT
>Ga0115002_10005381_pt1 | contig 15130 bp, 9 predicted proteins | sample ArcticOcean_MG_C_8_FD_89576 | JGI IMG/M metagenome (GOLD analysis project Ga0115002, IMG submission 89576) | Marine microbial communities from western Arctic Ocean - ArcticOcean_MG_CB11_86 | ecosystem: Environmental > Aquatic > Marine > Oceanic | place: Arctic Ocean: Canada Basin | collected... | reverse complement strand
GGCGAGGAAGTGCTCGTCGGCAAGACCGAGCTGTCGTATACCTACACACAGACTCCCAAAGAGGGCCAACCATACAACCTCTATCACGGCACCCTTGAGGCGAGGCCCGTCACGGCGACCACGTCAAAGCTGGTCTACACACTGATTTTCGACAACTCAATGCTGGCCGACGACGCGGCTCGGGAGGCCGATCGGACGCGCCGGCTTGGCGCGTTCACGAGAGCGCTCGAAAACATGAAGACCCTCGCCGAAGGTGGCACGCTGGCACCGCGATAGCCCGCGCGGTCAACGAAAGTATCGACATGATTCAGCCACGCGCAACGATGCGACTTGGGCTCCTGGCGGCGACCGTGGCGGTGGGCACGATGGTCCCCCACGCTGCGGTGGCGCAGTCGGGCGCCACGTTCACACCGGTGACCGACGCCATGCTCCAGGATCCGGCGCCGGGAGACTGGCTGACGTGGCGGCGCACGCTCGACAGTTGGGGCTACAGCCCGCTCGACCAGATTGACACCAGCAACGTCGACGACCTGCGGATGGTCTGGACGCGCGCTCTGACTGTGGGCAGCAACCAGGGCACCCCGCTGGTGTATGACGGCGTGATGTACATGCCGAACCCCGGGGACGTCATCCAGGCGCTTGACGCGGTCACCGGCGACCTCCGGTGGGAGTACAGACGCGATCTCCCGGACGACCTGGACGACTATGTCACCCCGACGCTGAATACCATCAACCGGAACCTGGCCATCTACGGCAACCTGATCATCGACACGAGCGCCGACGATTTCGTGTTCGCACTGGACGCCACATCGGGCGAGTTGGTCTGGGAGACCGAGATTCTCGACTACCAGACGCTGCCGGCCCATCAATCGTCTGGTCCCATCATCGCCAACGGCAAGATCATCTCTGGACGGGGCTGTATGCCGACGGCGGGTCCGGACGCATGTGTAATCACCGCCCACGATGCGACGACTGGAGAAGAGTTGTGGCGCAGGCGGACGATTCCGCGGCCCGGTGAGCCTGGCGACGAGACCTGGGGCGACGTGCCTTATGAAGACCGTCGACACGTGGGCGCGTGGATGGTTCCTAGCTTCGACCCCGCGCTGAACCTGATCTACATCGGCACGTCGGTCACCTCGCCGGCGCCGAAGTTCCTGGTGGGTGGCATCAACAACAAGCACCTGTACCACAACTCGACATTGGCGCTCGATGCCGACACCGGCGAGATTACGTGGTACTACCAGCACCTGAATGACCACTGGGATCTCGACCACCCATTTGAGCGGCTCTTGGTGGACACCGCCGTGGCGCCCAGTGCCGATGCCGTGAGCTGGATCAATCCGCGGATTCGTCCAGGGGAACAGCGCCAAGTGGTGACCGGAATCCCGGGCAAGACCGGCATCATCTACACGCTGGACCGCGCGACGGGTGAATTCCTCTGGGCTACCCCGAGCGTCGGCCAGAACGTGGTGAGCAACATTGACGGGGCCACCGGCGTGGTCACCGAAAACTCGGAAGTCGTGTTCACCCGCGATGGGCAAGAGGTCATGACCTGCCCCACCATGCAAGGGGGCAAGGACTGGGAGGCGGGCACCTACAGCCCGTTGACCAACCACATGTACATGCCGTTGCGCCACACCTGTAGTCGGTTACTGGCCGAGGCCGGGAACGGGTGGTATTCGCTGATCGGGCGGACACAGGTCGCGCCGGGCGTGGACCAGGTCGGCACGATTCAGGCGATTTCTGTCGAAACGGGCGAGACCATCTGGACCCACGACCAGGAGGCGTTCACGATGTCGCTGCTGGCCACCGGCGGGGAACTGATCTTCGGTGGCGACGGCAACGGTCGCTTCAAGGCGCTGAACCAGAACACCGGCGCGCTGCTGTGGGAAATCAACCTCGGGTCGCCGGTGACCGGTTTTCCGATGACCTACACGGTCGACGGGCGGCAGTATGTCGCGATCAGCACGGGACGCTCGTTGAACACCGGGGTGATGAATCGAATCACTGGGATGCGCCCGAGCGACGGCAACAATCTGTTCATCTTCGCGCTCCCGGAATAGAGGGCTCGGTGCCGCGGGCGGGGGTCGAGCGAGCCAGCACTTAGGGACCGCCAGTCCGACCAGCGAGTTCCAGCAGGAGCGCGGCGGTCACTGGACGCGGCCGCAGGGTGCGAAGCGTCACGTCGTGGGGCGTGGTGCCACGGGCATCTTCAGCGAGCGGGTCTGCCCCCTGCTCGACGAGAAATCGGATGAGGTCGTTGCCGGAGACGCCGGCGGCACCGTGGACGGCGGTCTGGCCGTTCGCCGCGGCCTCGCGCACATCAACGCCCACCTCCAACACCAGCATCCTGACCGCATCGAGCAACGCCGACTCCGCCACCATCCGCGAGTCGCTTTGCGTCATGCCTGACGCCACCAGTAACGGTGTCACACCGCGGGCGGCCGGAAGATGGGGATTAGCGCCGGCCTCCAGCAGGACACGCATGGTCGGCACGTCGCCCAGACGCGCGGCCAGCCAGAAGGGTGTCGCCTGGTTGTAGGCGCCGCGCCCGACATAGTCGCCGCGACGGAACGGCAAGCCGCCCGTTAATTGATTGTCGGGCTCCGCGCCGTGCGCTAACAACGCCCGCAGCAGTCCCGGCTTCCGCATCTCGACGGCAAAGTGGAGCGGGGTCATGCCGTACTGGTCGGTCTGATTCGGATCCGCCCCATGGTCGAGCAGCAAGCCGCCTATCGCCTCGTGCTCGCTCGGCGCTTCCACAAGACGGTAGTCGCTTCCGGTAATGGCGTCGACGCTGGCGGCCGCAATAAGGAGCGGGCTGAAACCAGCCTCAGTCGTGACGTTGACGTCAGCGCCGGCGTCGATCAGCTGTCGCGCCGTCTCCAACGACCCGGCGCGGGCCGCGAACAGCAGCGGCGTGAACGCGCCGGCAGAACGAGCATCCACCTCGGCGCCTGAAGGAAGGAGCGCCCGCACAACATCGGCATGGCCACCGGCCGCCGCCCACATGAGCGCAGTCTGGCCGCTCGCCTGTTCACGCCCGGCCACGTCAGCACCCGCATCCAGGAGCCGAACGACGCCATCCGCCGTCCCGGTTCGCGCGCAGGTCATCAGCGCGGTCTCGCCGCTGGGTTCAGCCAGCGCCGCGTTGGCGTCCGCGTCCACCAACAGATCCACCATCGGGCCACTGCCGTTGCGGCAGGCAATAGCGAGTGCGGACACGCCCAGGTCGTTCACTGCATCGACGTCGGCGCCGTCTCGAATCAGCCGTTCGACGAGGCCGGCGGCCTCCCAGTGCACTGCCCAGTGCAGCGGGGTGGCGCCGTCAGCCTGCGGCGTGTTCGGATCGCCCCCGGTGTCCAGCAGCGCGATGACGGCGTCGGAATTGTTGCGTTGGGCCGCATCGGCCACCGGGGCGTCGACGGCGGCACCTGCGGCCAGGGCAACCCCCATGGGCGCAAGCGTCCATGTCGCCAGGACGACGGTCGCGCAGCGCAGAGTCGACAGTGTCATGGGTCTCTAGAGCGACAGCGGTTCGATGCGGCCGGTGCTGTCGCCAAGCGTGTCAATCGGCACGCCGAGTTTGTCGAGCATGCTGACAAACAGGTTGGCGACGGGCGTTTCATCCTCGCGTGGGTACACGAGATGACGTCCGCCATCGATGGCGCCGGCGCCCTTGCCGACGAGCATGGTCGGCAAATCGTGATGCAGGTGTCCGTTGCCATCGCTCATCCCGCTGCCGTAGAGCACCATGGTCTGGTCCAGCAGCGAGCCGTCGCCGTCCTCGGTGGCACGCAGGCGGTCGAGATAGTAGGTGAACATCTCGACGTGATAGCGATTCACCTTGATCAGCTTTTCGATCTTCTCCGCGCTGCCGCCGTGATGCGACAGGGGGTGATGGGCGTCGGGCACGCCGATTTCCGGATACGCCCGCTGGCTGGTCTCGTGCCCCACCATGAAGGTGATGACCCGCGTGAGGTCGGCCTGGAAGGCCAGCAGCTGCAGGTCGTACATGATCTTGGCGTGTTCCTCGAAGGTCGCGGGCACCCCGGCGGGCTGGTCAACCACCGGTAGGTCGCGCTCACTCTGCGACTCGGCCATCTGGATACGCCGTTCGGCGTCACGGATCGCTTCGAGATACTCGTCGAGCTTGCGCCGGTCCCGCTGTCCGAGGTCGCCTTGCAGGCGCGACACCTTGTCGCCGACGGCGTCGAGAATGCTGCGGTCCTCTTCGCGACGGGCCCGCCACGCCTCCGGATCGGTGCTCTGGTTGCCACCAAACAGCCGCTCGAACACGACCCGCGGGTTGTTCTCCATCGGCAACGGGGTCGTGGGGCTGCTCCAGCACAGGGTATTGGCGTACGCGCAGGCATAGCCGGGGTCGCACGACCCGACGTTCTCGCGCGATTCAAGCGACAGCTCCAGCGACGACAACTGCGTCTGGGTCCCCAGCGCCCGTGCCGCAATCTGGTCCATCGACAGACCGGCGCGCAGGTCGGCCCCCTCGGTCTTCTTCGGATGCACGCCAGTCAGGTAGGACCCGGCCGCACGTGCATGGTCGCCGGCGCCTTCGCCGGGCCAGGCGTCGCCCATCTTGTTCGACAGTCCGGTCAACACCAGCATCTCGTCGCGATATCCCGCCAGGGGGGCCATGCTGGAAGGCAACGTGAACCCGCGACCGGCCGCGGACGGGGTCCAGTGCTGCATGTAGACACCGTTCGGCACGTAGACAATGCCCAGTCGGCGCACCGGCTGCGCAGCGGTCAGGCCCACCGGAGTCAGTGCCGGCACCATGGAGTCCAGCAGTGGCAACGCCAGGGTTGCTCCCAGCCCGCGCAGGAACGTGCGACGCGGCAGGTGCATCTTTGTGATGATCATGGTTGGGGTGATCTCCTCATCCGAAACGGCACACTCTCGACGATACCGCGTACGAGCGCCGACCAACGATATTCTTCTGCCTCCGCACTTCTGACGATGCGGCGCACGGCCGGGGCGTCGTAGGCTTCGAGCCCTCGCCCAAGCGCATAGGTCAGCAGCTTCTCGGTCAGCGATGACACGAATCGATCCGGTTGACGGACCAGGTGATCGCGAATCCCCGTCGGCCCCTCGAACGACGACCCATCGGGGAGCGTGGCTGACGCGTCGATCGGACTCTCGCCATCGTGTGTCCGGACGCCGCCGATGGCGTCAAACGGTTCCAGCGCAAGACCCAGCGGGTCCATCTGCGCATGACAACTCGCGCAGACCGGATTCGCCCGATGCGCTTCGAGACGCTCGCGAACCGACCGTGGGCTGATGACATCGCTGTCGGCCAGGTCAGGCACGTCCGGCGGTGGCGCGGGCGGTGGCGCGCCGAGCAGATTCTCGAGTACCCACTTTCCACGCAGCGTGGGTGACGTGCGGTTGGGATACGAGGTGGCCGTGAGGACACTGCCGTGCCCGAGGAGCCCCGACCGCTGGCCACCGACCGGCATCCGTCGGAAGTGGTTCCCGTACACGCCGGCCATGCCGTAGTGCTCGGCCAGACGCGCGTTGACGAAGGTGTAGTCGGCGGTCAGCAGATCGACCACGCTGTTGTCGGCCCGGATCTGGCTGTCGAGAAACAGCTCTGTCTCGGTGCGAAACGCGTCGCGCAGGTTGTCGTCGAATTCGGGGTACGCGTCGGGGTCAGGCCTGACGCCCGGCAGGTTGCGCAGATACAGCCACTGGCCGCCGAAGTTCTCGACCAACGCCGACGACCTCGGGTCGCCAACCATGCGTCGGATCTGTGCCTCCAGCACCTCCGGCTCGCTGAGTCGCCCCTGTTCGGCCAGCGTCAGGAGTGCGTCGTCCGGAATGCTGCTCCACAGGAAGAACGACAACCGGGAGGCCAGCTCGATATCGGTAATGGGATAAGCCGCTCCCGGCTCGGTGCCGGCGGGCTCTCCCGCGGTATCGATGCGAAACAGAAACTCGGGGTCGACCAGCAGCGCGCGCAGCGCCTTTTGGATGCCACGGTCGAAACCACCCTCGGCCTGCCCGGTCCGATAGAACCCGAGCAGGATCTCCACGTCGCTCTTGTCCACCGGGCGCCGGAATGCCCCACGGGCCAAGGTCGCCAGAATCTCTGCGGCGCACGCAGCCTGGGCGTCGGACCCTGCCCCCTCGGCGGGGACGCAGCTGAAGATGCGGCTCCGACTCGGTGTCTCGGCCGGCCGGACGCCGTCGTACGGACCGCTGATTTCGATGGTGTCGACCGCCATCGACGCGTCGCGGTCACCGGCAAACTCGTAGGAGGCAGACGACAGGCGTGGCTCGAGCACGCCTTCCGACAGCCCGCGCTTCTCGGGAAATGTCACGCCGATGGTGCGTGTACCCGCTGCCACCTGAAGCGAGAATTCAAGCCCGTCGTCGGCCGTCTGCTCGTAGGCGGACGCAGCCATGACGGCCCCCCAGGGGTTGATCACGCCATCGCCGCCCACCGTGAAGGTTGTGAACCGTTCGCGGTCCAGCCGCACCTCGACCGTGTTGGCCTCGGCCAGCCCCTTGATCTGATTGGCGTGGGTCCGCTGCAGTCGGATTTTGACGCGATACTCGCCGTCCACCGGGAAGTAGTGCTCCACCGACAAACCGCCACGACTGCCGAACGGGAGGTCATCGCTCATCCGACCTTCCTGAATAAAGGTGGGGCGAGTGCGATAGGTCTGCCGGGTGGGACGCAGCGCGGGGTCGCCGACCGCGATTTGACTGATGCCGGCCGCCGCGATCATGTACCGCTCGAGCAGGCTGGGCGACAGCGACAGCACGTCGGCGATGTTGTCGAATCCGTATCCCGAGTCGTCCGCCGGCAACCACTCGCGACCATCGATGTCGAGTGCCAGCAGATCGCGGATCGCGTTCGTATATTCCGCGCGATTCAGCCGGTGCACCACGGGACGCCCGGGGTTCGGCGTGACGGCGGCTGACGTATCAATCGTGCCTTCGAGCCACGACGCCATCCGCTCGTACGAAGCCGGATCGGGCCGAGGACGCCCAACCGGCGGCATCGACTGCGCCCGGAGCTTGCGGATGACCTTCTCCCAAACCACGGAGTCATCCTCTGGGTGCCCCACGCGCTGCAAGGCCACGGTTTGCAGCGTCAGGCCAGCCATCTCCGCGCGGTCGTTGTGACATGCGACGCAGTACTCATCCAGAAAATCGCGTTGCCATTCGAGCGTCTGCGCGCTGGCACCACCGGCCTGGGCCAGCGGCGCGGCCGGCGTCAACCCGAGCAGGAGGGCGGACGTGGCCACGACTCGCGCCACCGCGCGAACGCGGTGTGCCCAGCCGACGAGCTGCTGTCGGTTCGGATGGTGCTCCATGTGATCTGAGGGTTCAGTGTACCCCTAGAACACCGCGATCGGGTTGAGTGGCGACCCGGTGCCGCCCTCGACCGGAATCGGGCCAGCGGTAAGCATGAACTCCCAGCGGTTCGCGGCCGCGGCGGCCTCGGCGAGCGCCTCGAGATCCATGTTGTCGAAAATGTTCGACCCGAAGCCGGCAATCAGCATGGTGTGGACCGGCTGCGTCACGCCTTCCACCAGCGACGGCATGACATCTGTCGCGACATCACTGCCGACGGCCGCCACACCCCGCTCTTTGATCCAGGGCAGTACCGAAGCGTGCAGACCGGCGCTGTTTCCAGACACCTGCCAGGGTCCGAGCGCCGCCCGACGAGCCCACCGCCCGGTGCGGACGAAGATGATATCGCCTGGGGAGACCGTCACCCCGGCCCGCTGCTCCCAGGCCTCGATATCTTCGACATACAGCGGTGTCTGCGGCTCCAGGTAGGGCACGCCCTTCAGCCGCGGGAAGTCGAGGAGGATGCCCCGCGTGACAATGCCGCTTTTGAGATTCTCGATACCGAACTTGCCACACCCGTCGGACGTGCTGGCCGAAAGCGGGGTGTCGTTGTAGAGCCGATCGTTCCACAGGAAGTGGCACAGCGAGTCGATGTGACTGACACCATACCCGTGATACGTGAACTCGTAGGTGTCGCTGCGTAGCGACCGCCCCATCGTGTGGTTGAACGCCGCATCCGGGTTATCCGGCGCCACCCCTGGTATCGGGTTGTGCGCCAGCGAGACGGTCACGCCTGACTGCACGAGCCCGGCCGCCTGCCGGGTTTTCTCGGCCGTAATCAAATTCATGGTGCCGAGCTCGTCGTCGGCGCCCCAACGCCCCCAGTTGTTGAGCTCCTGGAACATGGCGTCGAACTCTTCCAGGTTGCGAGGTGCACGGCCCTCCTGTGTCTCAACCGTCACGCCGACGCCAAGGGTGGAGAGGGCCGCAATCGCGACCGACCACGCCACAGATGTTCTGGAACTCAGTCTCATGGTGTTCCCCCGTGTGAATTGTCGCTGCATTATCCTCAAAACTGCCGGTTGGTGCCCAGCAGGAGCAACCGGATTGCATTGAGGGCCTTGTGCAGGCGGCCATCAGCACTGGTTCACTGGTGTTTTCGGAGTTGCCACCACAGGCCGGATGGTGGCACTGGCGGGCGACGCGGGTGAGCGCGTGTCCAGACGCTCACCCGCGTGCCACTACTCGATGACGGCGACGACTCGTGGTTCAACCCCCGGTTCAGCCGCCGGCGGTGCGGTGACTTCCTCTACTTCTCCGCGCACCTTCAGCTCGTTGTGAACCCGGATGACTCCGAACGTCCGCCGCGACTCGCTATCCGCAATCAGCCGGTCCGCCTGGTCGTAGACGGTACCTTTCAGCGTGACGTAGCCACCCCTCACGATGATGTGGATACCAGGGTCATAGCCCGTGTAGCGCCCCAGCGACGGGTGATTGAACAGCCGGCGTGCTAGCGCGAACCGTATCCGTGCATCATTGATGGCTGGCGACAGGGTCTCGACTTCGTTCACGACTCCCTGTACCCCGATCACCTTCGAGACACGTGCCCGAATGTCCTTGGACTTTCGCCGGTCCGGCGTCACGTCACCCTGCAGCGTGACCACCCCGTTTTCGACGAATCCGCTGACGTGATCGAAGACCGTGTAGTACGGATACCGGACAATCGCTTCAGCTACCGCCCTGGCCAGGTCCGTATCCGGCCTGGGCACGACGAGGGTGAGCTGACTGACCACCGACGCAACACCGTCGGTGCGCTCGGTCCGCTCGATCGCCCATTCCTTCTCCCAGACCGACGCCAGCAACCCGGTCAGGGTCACCTCGTCGTTGTTGACGGCCACGTCGATCTTGGCCGCGACCGCCTCTTCGTCCGACAACCGCTCCAGCACTTGCTGCCGCAGGTCGCCGTCGGATGCAACCGCGCCGCTGGGCACGGCCACACAGAGCATCAACATGCCGGTCGCCAGCCATTGTCCATGTCCATTCGTGTGATTGCGTGTCATTGCTCTCATCGCCTGTGCCCCCTTCGCTTGCTGTGTCACGGCCCATTCCGGACCGACCAATCGCTGAGCTGACCCATAGCCAACCCTCTGCCCTGGTAACCTTCACGGCGCGTGCCAATTCGACTTTCGCTTGACGTGGCCTCGTAACTGTTGCAAAAGCAGAGGTTACGAAGAACGCTACCCGCCGAGCACGTTTTTCAAATGTCCACTTTAGTGGTCGCTTGGGTATCTCGCTAAGTCAGCGCTTGGGAGGCGTATAATTACCCGATGCCACATCACCATCTGCTCATCGCCTCGCGAGCGTCACTCATCATCGTGCTGCTCACGCTGGTCGCCACCACGACAACCTTCTCGGCCGAGAATGACAACTGGCCCGCGTTCCGCGGCGCCGACGCGTTGCCGATCGCCGAAGACGACCCTCGGTTGCCCAGCACGTGGAGCCCAACGGAAAACGTGGTCTGGAAGACCGAGGTCGATGGCCTGGGCTGGTCGTCGCCAGTGATCTGGGGCAATCAGATTTTCCTCACGACGGTCGTGAGCGATGGCGAAAGCCAGGAGCCTCGCATGGGGCTGTACTTCCCGTACGGTTCTCCTGAGACGAACGACGATCCCAGGTTCGAAGCCCCCAAGCCGGGAGACCTGATGGAGCGCGAGGTCGATAACCATCACTGGCTGGTCTACGCGTACGCGGTCGATACGGGCGAGCTGATGTGGACCTCTGAGGTCAATGTCGGTGAGCCGCAGTTCGACCGTCATCTGAAGAACACCTTTGCCTCGTCGACCCCGGTGACCGATGGCGAGCGCGTGTACGTCTATTTCGGGAACGTCGGGGTCTTCGCGCTGGATATGGCCGGTGAGGTGGTCTGGGAGCGACGCTTCGACGCCACCGAGACGCGCCTGGGTTGGGGTCCGGCGGCGTCACCGGTCCTGCACGGCGATTCGCTTTTTATCGTGAACGACAACGACGAGCAGTCGTTCGTTGTCTCCCTCGATGCGGCGACCGGAACTGAGCAATGGCGAGTGGACCGGGACGAAGGCACGAACTGGTCCACGCCGTTCGTGTGGCAGCACGACGCGCGGACCGAACTGGTGACCGCCGGCAGCGATCAGGTCCGCTCCTACGACCTTGACGGCAACGAGCTATGGCGCTTCAGCGGGCTCAACACGATTTCGATTCCGCAGCCGTTCAGCGCAAACGGACTGCTCTATGTCACCTCGGGGTATGTCGGCGACGCCGTCAAACCGGTATTTGCCATCAAACCGGGTGCGCAGGGTGACATCACGCTGCAGGACGGCCAGCGCACCAGCGACACCGTCGTCTGGTATCAGGAAGGCGCGGGGCCCTATCATCCGACCCCGCTTGTCTACGGCGATTACTACTTCACACTCCTCGACCAGGGGTTCTACACCGTGCATGACGCCCATACGGGTGAGGAGCAGTACTACAGCGAGCAGCAGGTGCTGAACCAGGAAGTGCGTCGACGGGTCGCGGTCGGCGCCGGCGGATTCACCGCGTCACCGTGGGCGTACAACGAGAAGGTGTTCGTACTCAGCGAAGAGGGCACGACCTACGTCATCGACCCGACCGACGAATTCAACGTGGTCGGCAGCAACGACCTGGGCGAAGTGGCCATGTCGAGCCCGGCCATTGCGCAGGGCAGCCTGTTCATCCGCACCCGCTCGCACTTGTGGCGACTGAGTAATACCAACTAGACCCCTTCGCAACGCGGTGTCGGAGCGACGGCCTTTTCCAGAAACGGTGGATGAGCCATGAGATACAAGCCAGGCATCACCTCACTCGTCGCCACCGCACTGTGTCTCGGCGCGATCAGCTGCGCGGCACCGGGCCCTGAGCCGGGCGAGACAGGCGAGGCGGCTGCACCCGCCGCGGCTGAGCCACAGCAGATTCCCACGTTCGATGTCGATGCCTCCTGGCCCACCCTGCCGAACGACTGGGTGCTGGGACAGGTCGCATCGGTGACGGTGGATGGGCGCGACCATGTCTGGGTGCTGCACCGGCCGCGCACGGTCGAGGCGGGAGAAGAGGCCAACGCCGCCCCGCCGGTGCTCGAGTTCGACGCCGACGGGACGTTCATCAATGCCTGGGGTGGACCGACCGCCGACTTCGACTGGCCAGGGAACGAGCATGGCATCCACGCGGATCACCAGGGACACATCTGGGTGGGCGGGAATGGAGGCGACCCCGAGTCGGACGACATGTTGCTCAAGCTCACCAACACGGGAGAGCTGCTGCTGCAGATCGGCGGCCGCGGCGTGAGCGGCGGAAACACCGACACCGACAACCTGCGCCGCCCGGCGGAGTCATTCGTCTACGAGGAGACGAACGAGGTATTCGTGGCCGACGGCTATGGCAACCGTCGCGTGATCGTGCTGGATGCCGACACCGGGGTGTTCAAACGCATGTGGGGCGCCTTCGGCGGCGAGCCGATGGATGCGGCGCCTGACACCCCGGTCGACGACGAGCAGGGGCCCCTACAGTTCACCACCGTGCACGGTATCGAGGTTGCCAACGACGGGCTGGTGTATGTCGGGGACCGGAACAACAGCCGACTGCAAGTATTCACGCTCGACGGCACCTATTCGACGCAGGGCTTCATCAACCGCAACGCCGACAGCGCATTGACCGTGGCCGGGGTGGCCTTCTCGCCAGACCCGCAGCAAGAGTTTTTGTACATCGCAGATCAGGGCAACTCGCTGGTCCACATCGTGGACCGCCAGACGCTCGAAGTCCTCGACTCGTTCGGCAGCAACGGCGAAGAGCCGGGCGCGTTCCAGGCGCTGCACCACATCGCCAGCGACAGTCAGGGGAACATCTACACCGCCGAGGCGCAGCGCGGCCGCCGCGCGCAGAAGTTCAGGTTCACCGGAATGGTGCCGCGAGACTAGTGGACCGGGCGGAAGATGCAATAGGCTGCGCACTACAATCCCGACATCTGCCCAGGGTTCTCAGGGAGGGCCGCGACTTGTACTCGGTTCCGCGACTTCGGCATCTCGCTCCTGATCCCTGGCTGGTCTTGCTCGTCGCACTCCTGTCGACCGGTGCCACGGCAGCGCAGGCCCAGGTCCCCGACGGTGAATGGCACGCGTTTGGCCGCGACGCTGCCAACACAAAATACTCCCCGCTCGACCAGATCACCGCGGACAACTTCACCGACCTTCGCATCGCCTGGCGATGGGCGTCGCTCTCGCAGGCGGTGGTCGCGGAACACGAGCAGATTCGCCCGAGCGCCTTCATGTCGTCACCCCTGATGGCCGACGGTCTCGTGTACGTGAGTACCGCGCTGGGCCAGGCGGCGGCACTTGACGCAGGCACGGGCGAGACCGTGTGGACCCACGACCCGCGTATCTACGACTACATGGACCGTCCGCCCAATATGGGCTGGCGTCACCGCGGACTCACCTACTGGAAGGACAGCGAGAGCGACGACGCGCGCATCTTCATGGCGAACCACGACCTGAAACTGGTCGCCCTGAACGCGCGCACCGGCGCCGTCTACCCAGAGTTTGGTGAGAACGGCTACATCGACCTGACCAAGGGCTACAGCCGTGAAATCGACGCCTCGCGCATGACCTATTCGTCGCCGGTCGCCGTCGCCGGGGACACCATCATCACGGGGAGCGTGGTCCAGGACACCAACCTGCGGCTGCGGGAGGCCTCGCCCGGCGACGTCCGTGCCTACGACGCCCGCACCGGCGAGATGAAGTGGATCTTCCACACCATTCCACAGGGCGACGAGTTCGGTGTCGATTCCTGGCAGAACGGATCCTGGCGGTACAGCGGCCACGCCAACGTCTGGTCCTACATGGCGGTGGATGAGGAACTGGGCCTTGTCTATCTGCCGACCGGCACGCCGTCCAACGATTGGTACGGCGGGATGCGACCGGGCAACAATCTGTTCGCCGAGAGCATCATTGCGGTCGACATCGACACCGGCCAGCGCGCCTGGCACTTCCAGGCGATTCATCACGGGCTCTGGGATTGGGACTTCCCCACGGGGCCGAACCTGCTGACCATCAATGTCGACGGCCGGGAGATTGACGCGATCGCCCAGGTGAGCAAACAGGCGTTTACCTACGTACTGGACCGCGCGACCGGCGAACCCGTGTGGCCTATCGAAGAGCGCCCGGTCCCCCAGGGCAACGTGCCCGGTGAATGGTATTCGCCAACACAGCCATTCCCGACCAAGCCGCCACCGTTCGAACAACAGGGGAGCCGCATCGAGGATGTCATCGACTTCACGCCGGAACTGCGGGCCGAGGCGCTCGAGATCATCGAGTCCCGGGCACGGTTCGGACCGATCTTTTCACCGCCGGTGCTGCGCGGCGAGAAGCCGTTTATTCAAGCGCCCGGGGCGGGTGGCGGCGCGAACTGGCAAGGGTCAGCCGTGGATGTCGAGACCGGCCAACTCTTCGTCTCGTCGTCGAAAACCCTGGCCCTCGCGGACCTGGTCGAGTACGAAGCCCCGGCCACGGTTGGCTACTTCACCGATCCGTGGAGCCGAGGACTGGGTGGGCCGCAAGGGCTCCCGGTGTTCAAGCCTCCCTACAAGCGGGTCACGGCGCTGAACCTCAACACCGGGGACCAGGACTGGATGCAGGCGCACGGGGATGGCCCCCGCAACCATCCGGCCCTTGTCGACCTCGACCTGCCTCCGCTGGGCGGTGGGGGCGGGATCACGTCCGGTCCGCTCGTGACGCCAACGCTGCTGATCATGAACCATTGCGGGCGCGACTACGAGGACATCGCCACCGGTTCGCGCACCATCAGCGCCTACGACAAGGCCAGCGGAGACCATCTCGGTTCGCTGAATCTGCCCGCGGTACCGGGCGGCAATCCGGTGACCTATCAGCACGACGGAAGGCAGTATCTGGTGGTGGCTGTGGGAACCGGGGACGACGCCGAGCTACTGGCATTGACGCTCCCCTAGCCTAGTTGACGCCCCCACAGCGCACGGCCTGGAGGAACCCGGCCTGGTCGGTGTGCGTCTCGCTGGTGAGAACGAACCAGTCGTCGGTATCGGCCCGAAACGCAAGCGCCTCACCCTGGGGCTCGTCAGTTCCCAGAAAGCACGCCTCCGCGATCTGCTCCGGGGCATCGCCAATGGGCCATCGAAAACGGTAAATCTCCGAATAGGTGCGCACGGCGAGCACATCGCCGGCCGCGCTCAGTGCCGCCCCGGTGGCGATACGCCCCGCCCGGGGGTCGGGTCCAATCGGCAACTGCAGGCTGGCGCCGAGGGTGAGCATTCCTTCCGTGCTGATAGCCGTCTGGATATCGACGGCCGGAATCTCGAACAGGCGCGCCGCCTCCTCGCGCTCCTTCGTGACCACGATGACGTCCCCGACGGCGGTGATGGCAAGCCCCTCGGCATCGTGCGGTCCGTCTGGGTACACGAACGGCACCGTGCCCACCAGAGGCACCTCGGCATCACCGCCAAATGGATCCGGTTCCTCGACGATGTAGAGGGCGACGGACTCGCGCACCGACCGGTTGTCCCCCATGTCGGCGACATACAAACAGGACCGGTCGGATACCGTTGGACAGCGGCCAAGAGTCATCGCTTCCCAGTCGCGCGCGTCGGCGCCGATGACCTCGATGGTCGCCAGAAGCGCAGCGTCCGCGTCGAGGGCGTACAGCCGTGGCTCATCGCCGGAATCGTTGTGGGTCCAGAACACACCCGGGTAGGTACGGCTCGCGCCAAGTCCGGACGACTCACGCAGTTCGG
>Ga0115002_10005376_pt1 | contig 15135 bp, 11 predicted proteins | sample ArcticOcean_MG_C_8_FD_89576 | JGI IMG/M metagenome (GOLD analysis project Ga0115002, IMG submission 89576) | Marine microbial communities from western Arctic Ocean - ArcticOcean_MG_CB11_86 | ecosystem: Environmental > Aquatic > Marine > Oceanic | place: Arctic Ocean: Canada Basin | collected... | reverse complement strand
TGGAGAGTGGTATTGAATCTAACCTTAACCCAAAATCAATCTTCTATCACGTCGATATCCGCGACGCTGTAGGAGTCGAACGTGCCTTTGCCGAGTTCCGCCCCGATGTAGTGAGCCACCACGCGGCGCAGGTGAGCGTATCTGCCTCTGCGCGCAACCCCCAGGCCGACGCAGACATCAATATCGTAGGGTCGCTGACTGTCCTCGAAGCGTGCAGGCGACACGGAGTCAGGCACGTGACCTTCGCATCCACAGGCGGCGCTCTCTACGGCGAGCCGGCCTCGTTGCCGTGCGACGAGGCGACCGCAATTCGCCCTCTGTCGCCCTACGGAGCAGCCAAGGCTGCGGTCGAGGGCTACCTGTGGGTTTATCAGCAGACGTGGGGGCTCCCTTGCCTGGCGCTCAGGTATGCGAACGTCTACGGCCCGCGGCAATCGCCGCACGGCGAGGCCGGGGTGGTCGCCATCTTTGCCAACCGCATGCTCCGCGGCGAGGCACCGTCGGTCTTCGGCATGGGGGAAGCCCTGCGCGACTACGTGTACGTGGGCGACGTGGTGGCGGCGAACCTGGCGGGGGTGGAGCGCGGCCTCACCGGCACCTACAACGTGGGTACCGGCGTCACTACGTCGGTTAACGAGGTCGCCTCGCTGGTCGCCGGCGCCACAGCGTACGGCGGTCTCATCAAGCACGCGCCTGCGAGGCCCGGCGACGTGGAGCGCATCGCATTGGATGCTACGGCGTTCAGCAAGGAGACGGGCTGGCGACCGCGCATAGCGCTGCGAGAGGGCATCGAGCACACGGTTGCGCACCTGCGCATCGCGGGCTAGCGCCTACTCGACGGTCACGCTCTTGGCCAGATTGCGCGGCTGGTCCACGTCCGCGCCGATGTACTCAGCGACGTGGTAGGCGAGCAACTGTAGCGGTATTGTCGCCACCATCGGTTCCAGCAGCGGCGGCGCCGGAGGCACCCACAACACGTCGTCTGCCAGCGCGGCGATGCCCTCGTCACCCTGGGTCGCTACTGCCAGAACAGGACCGCCTCGAGCCAGGACCTCGTTGATGTTGCCGATAATTTTGTCTCGCATGGCATGCCGCGTGGCCAGCGCCATCACTGGGGTCTCCGGATCCACCAGCGCGATAGGCCCATGCTTCATCATCGCGGCGGTCATGCCCTCGGCGTGGATGTAGCTGATCTCCTTGAGCTTCATGGCCCCTTCGCTGGCAATAGGTACGAGCAGACCCCGCCCGATGAACAGGAGCCGTTTTGTTTTGCCATATTTAGCGGCCAGCACCGCGCATTGAGCGTTGTTGGCCTGGATGGCGCTCCCGAGCAGCACCGGCAGCTGGGCCAGGCTGCTGGCGAGGCCGGACATGGCGCTGGCGTCCAGCGCTCCGCGGCGTGAGCCCAGATGGGCTGCGAGCAGGAGAAGGCAGACGAGCGAGCTGGTGAAGGTCTTGCTCGAAGCGACGCCGACCTCGAGTCCGGCGTGCATCATTAGCGTCCCCTCGGCAACGCGCGTCGCTTGGCTCCCGGCGACGTTGACCACGGCCAAGAGGCGAGCCCCGGAGGTCGACGCTGCATGCATGGCCTCGAGCGTGTCCGCCGTCTCTCCTGACTGGACGACGGCGACCACAAGCGTGTCCGTGGCCACGGGGTCGCGGTAGCGGAACTCGGATGCGTCTTCCGCCGTGGCGGGGATGCGGGCCAGGCGCTCGATGTAGAGCGCGCCCAGCTGGGCGGCATACAGGCTCGTGCCCATGCCCACCAGGACTACGCGGGAGATGGACCTGATCTCCGCGTCGGTCAGGGGGACCTCGGTTAGCGATACGGAGCCGGGCTCGAAGGAAATACGGCCGCGGAGCGCGCTCATGGCGACCTCCGGTTGCTCCAGTATCTCCTTCAGCATGAAGTGCTTGTAGCCGCCCTTGGCGGCGGTGACTGCGTCGGCGGCGACCGCGATGCGGTGGACGGGCAGCGGGGAGCCTGCGAGATCGAAAAGCTCAACGCGGCCGGCGCGCACCTCGGCGACCTCCCCAGGGGCGAGGAACACGACGGACGTGGTGTGCGGCACTAGGGCAGGGAGGTCGGAGGCAATGAATGACTCGCCGTCGCCGATGCCCACGGCGATCCCTCCGGCATTGCCTACCCTGGCCACGACGATCACCCCAGGGTCGATTACGCTCATCACGGCGATGGAGTGGGCGCCGCGCAGCTCCGAGGCAGCGTGGCGCACGGCGTCGACGAGGCCATGCCCCGCGTCAATGTGGTGCCGGACGAGGTGCGGGATGACCTCCGAATCCGTTCCTGAGCTGAACGCGTGGCCGGCGTCGATAAGGCGCCGCCTGAGTTCGATGTAGTTCTCGACGATCCCGTTGTGGGCGACGGCCACAAGGTCCCGGTCGTCAGTGTGCGGATGGGCGTTTGCCTCGCTGGGCTCACCGTGGGTGGCCCAGCGAGTGTGGCCGATGCCGTGGGTCCCTAGTGTCGGTTCTTTGCCCAACGCTTCGGCAAGCCCGTCGAGCTTGCCCGAGACCTTGCGCAACTGAAACCGGCCCGAGGAGTCGAAGACCGCCAGGCCCGCGCTGTCGTAGCCACGGTACTCCAAGTGCCGTAGTCCATCCAGGATGAGGGGCCCGGCCTGCTGTGGGCCGGTGTAACCGAAAATGCCGCACATTGCATTGAGTAGCCTAGCAGGCGCCAGGTAACGACGAAAAGGATCGCGCCGCCTGCGCCGGCGGCAGGACCAGGATTCCGGACTGTCGCTAGGAGCGCCCGGTGCACGTGTGGAGCCAGGAGTGGCCCGTTTCAGCGAGCAGCGCGTCGGCCTGTGCAGGCCCCCAGGAGCCACGGGCGTAGGTGTGAGGGGCTGTGGCACCAAGCGCCGACCAGGCACCGAGCAGAGGGTCGACGATGTCCCAGGACTCGGCTATCTGATCGCTGCGTATGAAGAGCGAAGCGTCGCCCGCGATGGCGTCTTGCAACAGGCGCTCATATGCCAGTGGGATGCTATGTTCGCTGAAAGCAGACCCGTAGTGGAATTCCATATCCTGAGGCTGCGTCACCGTGCCGGCATCCGGCACCTTCACCTGGAATCGTAGGTGCACGCCCTCGCCGGGCTGGAGGCATAACCCCAGCAGGTTGGCCTGGAGCTCGTCCGTCGCTCCGGGCAGATCAAAGAGCGCATGGGGCGGACGGCGGAACTGCACGGAGACCTCGGTCGTCTTGGCTGCCATGGCCTTGCCGGAGCGCAGGTAGAAAGGGACACCCTGCCAGCGCCAGTTATCCAAGTAGAGACGTAGCGCGGCGTAGGACGGTGTCATGGAGTCGGTTGCCACGCCCCGCTCAGAGAGGTAGCCCTCGTACTGACCGGCGACGGCGTTGGCGGCGGCCTCTTCGTCAGAGCCCCAACGGCGGACCGCCTGGAGCACCTTCACTTTCTCGTTGCGCAGTGCCGTCGCGGCCATGGATGTGGGCGGCTCCATGGCGACCATCGCCAGGAGCTGCAGCAGGTGGTTCTGCACCATGTCGCGCAACGCACCGGAAGAGTCGTAGTACTCGGCGCGGTTGCCGATATCGACCTCTTCTGCAACCGTTATCTGCACCTGATCTATGTAGTTGCGGTTCCAGATGGGTTCGAAGATGGCGTTGGCGAACCGGAACACCAGTAGGTTCTGCACCGTCTCCTTCCCCAGGTAATGGTCGATGCGCAGCACGTCGTCCTCGGCGAACGACCGGTGCACGATGCGGCCCAGGGAGGCAGCAGAGATGCCATCGTGGCCAAATGGCTTCTCGATGACAACCCTACGGAACCCAGCCGGGGATGCGGTCATCCCCGAGGAGGCCAAGTGGTTCACTGCGGCCTCGTACAACCCGGGCGCGATGGACAGGTAATAGAGGCGATTCGCTTGCGCCTGTCCCGCTTCGATCTCCTGGGAGATCGTGTCGTCTAGGCGGCGGAGGTCTGCCTCATTGGTGAGGTCTCCCTGGACGAACCAGATGCGATTCACAAATTCCTGCCAGGCGTCTTCCTCACAGAGGAGGTCCGCGTACTCGCCCATGGAATCCCACATGGAGCGGCAGTAGGTGGCTTGGGTGAACTCTCTGCGGGCGAAGCCCACGACCTTCACGTCGTCGGGGAGCCGTCCCTTGCATTTCAGCGTGAACAGCGCTGGCATCAGCTTGGTGCGCGCCAGGTCGCCGGTGGCTCCGAAGATGACGAGCGTGGTGCTCATGTTCGCCTCCGCACGGCGTGGCCTCCGAATTGGTTGCGCATGGCCGCCAGCAGCTTGAAGCCGAAGGGGTTCTCCTGGCGGGACCGGAACCGCGCCTGGAGAGCGATGGATATCACCGGGAGGGGCACCGCGAGCTCGATGGATTCCTCAACGGTCCAGCGGCCCTCGCCCGAGTCTTCTACCCATGGCTCGATAGACTCTAGGCCCGGGTCCTCCTCCAGCGCCGTGGCCGTCAGGTCCAACAGCCAAGACCGGATCACGCTCCCGTGGCGCCAGATCTCGGCGATCTGCGCGACGTCAAGGCCAAACTGCTCTTTCGCCTGCAGTAACTCAAAGCCTTCGGCGTACGCCTGCATCATCCCGTACTCGATGCCGTTGTGGACCATCTTTGTGAAATGCCCCGCGCCGGAGGGCCCAACGTGCGAGTAACCGTCCTCGGTGCTCGGGGCCAGAGTCCGGAAGGCGGGCTCGACGTGCGCGACAGCCTCCTCACTCCCGCCCACCATTATGCAGTAGCCCTCGGTGAGGCCCCATACCCCCCCGCTGACACCGGCGTCGATGAAGTGAATCCCTCTCGATTGGAGGTCGTGTCCGCGCCGGATCGAGTCTTTGTAGTTGGAGTTGCCGCCGTCGATGATGACATCCCCGGCATCAAGGACACCGGCCAGCGCCGCGACCGTCGCTTCGGTCGGTGCCCCCGACGGGACCATGATCCAAACAGCGCGAGGTTGCTGGAGCTGGCTCGCGAACTCTTCCACCGAGGCAACGGGAATGAGCCCTCGGTCGCCGAAGGAGCTCCGCGCGTCGGGGTCGCGGTCATAGGCGACTACGTGATGCCCGTTTTCGTGCAGGCGCATGGCCATGTTGCCGCCCATCCGACCGAGACCGACCAATCCAATCTCCATTACTCCCCCCTGTAGGCAGCGCCGGCTGCTTGGTCGGTTTACTCGCAGTTCGCGATCTGAGATGCGAGGTCGTTCATGGTCTTGGCGGGATCGTTGCCCACAACCACGCGGGCCACACGCCGGTCTTGGCTCAGCAATGCCCGCAGGTCGCCGTCTGCTTGGGCATCGGCCAGCACCCGGAACGAATAGCTTGTCCCCGGGACGGGCAGCGACTCGTCGCTGGTACAGACAAGCTGGATGAACACGCCAGTATTGGGGCCCGCCTTGTGCAACTGACCCGTCGAGTGCAAGTAGCGCGGGCCGTACCCGGCTGCCGCTGCGATGCCGAAGCGCTCCACCGTCGCCCGTCGTACGCGCTCGACGGCTGCGTCCAGTTCCGGCGTCTGCACGAGATACATCTGGAGCGATAGGTAGTCGCCGGGCTTGATCGTCGCCAGCAGCTCGTCGACGCTCAGCGTGTCGTCGGGCGGCGGCAGGGCGCCGTCGCGCTCATAGGCTTGCAGGGCGGCCTGTGCGATGTCCTTGGCGGCCTGGACGTTCGGCTGGTTGAATACGTGAACGCCGATCAGGGCGCCGACCGTGACGGTGGCGAACTCCCAACGATACAACTCTCCCCCGAGGTTGTACCGGTCGTCGAGGTCCAACCGAACGACCGGCTTGCCTGCGTCCGCCAGCGCCTTCATGTGCCGGTCGGCGGCCGCGTTGTCGTCACCTGCGAGCCGAATGTAAACGAAGAGGCGATCGTCGTGGTAGGCGGACGGCTGGACGGGCGGCTCGCCCGCGATGGGAATGACTCCCTTGCCGCTCTTACCCAAGCTCTCCGCGATGAGCTGCTCAGTCCAGAGGCCCATCGACGTAACGGAGGGCGACGTCACGATCTCGACCTTGTCGATGCCGTCCTCCGCGAGCCCAGCGATGACGCCCCCGAGCCATGCGCCCGGGTTCTCCGACGTCGAAGGAGCCTCACAGCGAGCGCGCATCACGTCCACGGCGTCCAGGAACTGGCTCACATCCATCCCCATGGCCGCGGCCGGGACGAGGCCGAAGAGCGACAACCCCGAGAAGCGGCCGCCGATGTCAGATGGATTGAGAAATACCCAGCCGAAGCCTTCATCGCGGGCCATGCCTTCGAGCCTAGTACCGGGATCGGTGATGGCGACGAAGTTCGCTCCCGCGGCTTCGCGGCCGAGCACCTCGTCCACCTTTGCCCGGAAGTGGCGGTAGAAGGACGTGACCTCGACGGTCCCGCCTGACTTGGACGACACAAAGAAGATCGTATGCGCGGGGTCGATGGCGTCGGTCACTCGTTGCACCCACCCCGGCTGCGTGGAGTCGAGCATGATGAACTCGGGGCAGCCGTCGGCAGACCCGAAGACACTGCGGTAGAGCTCCGGCGCGAACGCGCTCCCTCCCATGGCGAGCAGCACCGCGTGCCGGTAGCCGCCGGAGCGTACCTCATCGGCGAACGACTCGAGGGATCCAAGCTGTTTGCGCATGGTGTCGGCCAGGCGGAGCCACCCCAGTCGGTCCGTAATTTCAGTGGGGTCCGGGTCCCACAGTGTGTGATCGTGGGCCCAAATGCGTTCTGCCACGCGGGCGTCGTCGACGCGCTTCAATCCGCGGCTCATGGCAGCGGCCTGCTGCGCGAGCGACGTGACGGGGAGGTCGGCAATCAACGTGGACTTCTCTTTGATGCTCGCCAGCACCGCGTCGTAGGACTTCCCGAATGCCGCGACGCCGTCGGCCAGCAGTTTTGCCGTCACCGCCTGCATGTCCACCCCGGCTTTGGCCAAGGCGGTTAGCGTCGCCTGTGCACCTGCGGCCTCACCGTTCAGCCGTGCCGTTGCGTCGCCATGGTCCAGCACCGCTTCGACGGTCGCATCCGGCATCGTGTTGACGGTATCCGGCCCTATGAGCTCGTCGAAGTAGACGGTGTCTGGAAACGAAGGGTCCTTGGCGCTAGTGCTGGCCCATAGCGGTCGCTGCACACGGGCGCCCCGGGCCGCGAGCGCCTTGAATCGCTCGGAGCTGAAGACCTCGCGGAAGTGGGCGTACGCGAACTGGGCGTTTGCCACGGCAGCCTTGCCGAGGAGCGCGCTGGCGTTGTCCGATCCGGAGGCGGTCAGCCCACGCAGCAACTCGTCCACTGCCGTATCCACGCGGCTGACGAAGAAGGATGCGACGGAAGCGACACCTGATGGATCCCCGCCGCCCGAGACGAACTCCTCGAGCCCGCCGAGGTACGCGTCCATGACCTGCTCGTGGGAATCGAGCGCGAAGATCAACGTGACGTTGACGTTGATCCCCTCAGAGATGAGCTGACGCACCACTGGTACGCCTTCTGGCGTCGCCGGCACCTTGATCATCACGTTGGGGCGTCCGAGGGCCGCGAAGAGGCGACGGCCCTCGCGGATGGAGCCCTCTGTGTCGTGCGAAAGGTGCGGCGGCAGTTCGTACGAGGCGTAGCCGTCGACTCGGCCCGTGTGGTCATAGACGCCGCGCAGGACGTCGGCGGCGCCCTGAATGTCCTCAATGGACAGAATCTCGAAAATCTCAGGGGCCAACTTGCCGGCGGCGATCAACTCACCCAGCGCCTCGTCGTAGTCCGTCGACTCGATGACAGCCCGCTCAAAGATAGTTGGGTTCGACGTGACGCCGGTCACACCCTTGCGGACCAGCTTGTCGAGCTCCCCGGAGGCCAGCAGTCCGCGGCGGATGTTGTCGTACCAGACGGATTGACCGAGCATCTTGGCTTGGAGGATGGCGTTGTCCATTTAGCTTGCTCCCTGCCTCCGCGAGTTCGACAGGTGGCGGGATTCGATGTTCAAGACTTTGCCAAGGCGGCGGGCGTGTCTTTCTTCCCCCGAAAAGACTGCGGAGGTAAACGACGTGACGAGCTCTTGGGCCAGGGCAGACCCGGCGATGCGAGCGCCGATGCACAGCACGTTCATGTCGTCGTGCTCGACGCCTTGGTGAGCCGAATAAGTGTCATGGCACATGGCCGCGCGAACACCAGGGACCTTGTTGGCGGCGATGCTGGCGCCGACGCCGCTGCCGCAGAGCAGGACTCCACGCTCGGCCCTACCGTCGACGATGGCCTTGGCGACCGCCTCGGCAAAGTCGGGGTAGTCGTCCTGTGGGTCCAACGTATGGGCGCCGATGTCCTCGACGTCGTGTCCGGCTTCGGTTAGCCAAACAGCAGCCTCGTTCTTCAAGGCGAGACCAGCGTGGTCAGAGCCGATGGCAATTCGCATTGCTGCCCCTCCCCCCGTGCCATGCGCACCTGGTCCTCAGTACGACCGGTCCGCGATGCTCGTGCGTCACCAGATTACGATGCACGCCGTGTGGCCACGGTTTTCCGGCGGGTCACGGCACATCGGCCAACAGCGGCCAGACACAGCCAGCGTCAGCGGCGACGCTTCCAAAATAGCAGCGAGGGTATCGAGTGTAAATGAGTACAGCCCGTAGGCCACACGCGCGTGTTCGCGCGTCGCCCTTTGCTTCACAGCGCCCGGCTCGGAGGAGTACGCTCCCAGGTGGGAGCGCGCCCCTCAGGGGCCACCCGGCACCTACCTATGCAAGACAGGGGTTCGCGGAACAGCCAGGTCAGCAGGACACGCAGGCGCCTGCGTGTCCTGCTGACACCCGGCATCGGCCTCAAGCGATGGCTGGCGCTTGCCATCTTCGGAGCGGCGCTGCTCTTGCTGGGGATCGCACTGGGCCTCGGTTCGGTGACGGACCTGTCGCTTGATCTGACCGACCGGGCGATTGGGTACGGGCGGACGCTCACGTTTGCGCATGTACTCCCGGTGTTCTGGCGGTCGGTGCTCTTCGGCAGCCTTGGTGCACTTGTCTTCGCGGTCGGTGCTTTTGAGGTCTACCGGACACTACTCTCAGGCGCCACCTACGCGCGCCGCGGCGACGGGCTGATCGAGAACCTCTCGGCGCGAAGGGTCCGGCGGCGAGGGCCTCGGATCGTAGCGATCGGCGGTGGCACGGGCCTGTCGACACTGCTGCGGGGGCTCAAGCACCACACCGAGAACCTGACCGCTATCGTGACCGTCGCGGACGATGGAGGGAGCTCGGGACGGCTCCGTGAGGAGCTGGGGATTTCACCACCCGGTGACGCGCGCCAATGCCTCATCGCACTGTCGGACTCCGAGCCCGAGCTTGAGCAGGCGATGTCGTACCGTTTCGACAGAGGCGGGGATCTTCAGGGCCACAGCATGGGGAATCTGCTCTTGGCCGCGCTAGCCCACGACGGGGACCTGCATGAGGCGCTCCAGGCTGCGGCCAGGCTACTGGCTCTCAAAGGGAAAGTCGTGCCGTCCACTAGGGCGGCAGACATCGTGCTGAAGGCCGAGACTGAGGCTGGCGGCATACTGACTGGCGAGTCCGCTATCAGCAGCGCCCATGAGCCGATCGTGCACCTCTGGGTGGAACCTCGTGACGCTGTGCCCAACAGCGCCGCCCTCGATGCCATCAATGCGGCCGATGCAATCATCATCGGCCCGGGGAGCCTCTATACAAGCATCCTCCCTAACTTCCTCATTAGAGGCATAAGCCAGGCCGTCGAGGCGTCGCTCGGGGCGAAAATATTCGTCTGTAATATCGCCACCCAAGAGGGCGAAACTGATGGGTTCAACGCGGCAGACCATCTGCGCGTATTCGAGTCGCAGGCCGAGGTGCGTATTACCCACCTCTTGGCCAACGCTAGCCCACAGCCCATCGCTCCTGAGTATCGCCAAGACCCGATCCTGCCGGATGAACCGCAGGGCTTCGGCGGCGAGTTCGTCGTGCGTGACATCGTCGATGCACAGATGCCGAGCCGACATGACCCGGGCAAATTGGCCCTGGCTCTGCTGCCGATCCTGCGTGCCGGAGCGGCCCGTAGGGGCGCTCGCCCCGCCCTCTAACCTTAATCTCTCACGGCTGGCACTCCCAATGGGCTACGGATATCCCCCCGGATCCCCTTCCTCCGCCCAGGGACGCGTGAGGGTACCCCGCGGTAGCTCTGGCACCCTGCGGTAGCTCTGGTACGCAGAGCCACCGCAGGGTGGAGTGATAGCCATAGAGCGAGCGTGTCATAGCCACCGATACTGAGGAAAGCCCGTCTGCCGAGCAGCCCTCGGCCGATCAGCAGGGGACCAAGGTTTACTCGTCGCTTCAGGTGCTCTTACTGTCGCGGCTGCAGCGCCGAGGCGACATTCGCGAGGAGGCCCACGACGTAGACGAGCTGACAGCCAAGCTGGTTGGCCGGGGCACCTACTCGACCTACTGTGAGTGCATCGATGCCGGTGTTGGTAACGAAGCCCGCGGCACCCTCGGCATCTAGCGAACCGGAACCCGATTGCTCTAGCGGCGCGCCCTCGCTAACACCAAAGACGCTGCGCACCCGCGCGGCGTCCTTTAGCCGTCGCAGCTCAGGCTGCTCGCATGCGGATGCCCAGCGCGAGCAGGCCGGCGGCCGTGGTGAGCGAGCCGGAGTAAAGGAAAACGGCCCTGACCGAGAATTCGTCGGCAACGAAGCCGGCAAAGAGCGGGCCGAGCCCGGCGAAGAGCGCGAGCGCCGAATAGACAAGCGATACCGTCGTCGCTTGGACGCCATCCCCCGCTATGTCGCAGGCGACCGTCACAAGCATTGCAGTGGTGGAGAAAAGGAACGCCCCTGCCACCGCGAGCGCGATAAGAAAGAAGAGCCCCTCGCCGGCGGCGTACATGCCGAGTAGCGCCACTCCCAGTGTGAGCAGTGCCGGCACGATGACGACTCGGCGGCCCACCCGGTCGAGCAAGTAGCCCATCACCGGCTGGGCCGCGATGCCCACTCCCTGGGCTAGGGCAACGTAGAGCCCCACAGTAAGCGTTGACTGGCCGAGGTCTTCGCGCACGTAGACCGGCAGGAACACGAATACGGCAGACTGGCCCGCCCCGAAGGTGCCGGCAACGAAAAGGACTGCCAGTATCTGCGGCGTGCGCACGAGGCGGGTCGACGATCGCAGGTATCCGCTGACGCTCGTCGGGATCGACTCTATTTCGTAGTTCCTCGTCATCACCCAGACAATCAACGCGGCGATGGTGGCCGGGACGATGGCGACTTGCAGCACCGATTGCCACGACATGGCCAGCAGCAGCGCCCCCGCAATCAGCGGCCCGAGGGTTTCACCGATGCTGGCGCCGGTGCCGTGCAAGGCGATGGCAAGCCCCCGCCGGTCCGAGAACACCTGAGACAGCACCCCAATGGCGGGCGGGTGCCACGCTGTGAACAGGACAGCGAGGGCGCTTGCCCAGACGGTGGCGTCTATGACTCCCACCGATCGTGATAGGGCGAACTGGAACACACCGATGAACACTAGGATCGCTACGAGCATGGGGGAGAAGTGACGCCGGTAGCGGTCCGCCAGGAAGCCGGACGGCGCGTTCGCCAGGCCGCCGACGACGGAGCGGGCTGTCGCGATGGTGCCCAGCCCGGCGTTGCTCAAGCCCAGCGAAGCCTTGAGTTCGGGCAGAATGACGAATAGCCCTGAGACGAACACGTGCTTGACAGCGTGCCCGCCTGCGATGGCCACGAGCAGCGAGCGAGGATCCTGCCCTGCGCCAGTCGCTGAACTAGGCATCGCGGTGTGGTCAACCGCACGGGCGCCGCGGGCGGTTGCCATCCAGTACTGGTCGTTCGCAGGGGGGAGCACGTGCGCAGTCTAGCGTGCCGGGAGTGACGCTGCCTTACCGCGCTGGGTTGGCCTACGCCGCCGCCCGTTGGCCCCAAGCCGGCCTGCCTGCCCCGGAGCGACATTCTCGACGTAACCGGCGTACTCGCGGATTAATCCCGCACGCTTTCCGGTGCTACTCTGCAAGGGAGCATCATTTCCCAGGCGTGTTTCTGGGCCAAGACCCCGGCGCGCCGTTGCTGAGACCTTGGATACGCCGGATAATAGGGCCGGCTCATGCGTCAACCGGACATCAAACCGCCCGCGGCGGCCGCCACCCGATCGCACGGCTGGCGCGACCGACTGCCTCCCGCATTCCGCTATCCCGCGTATCGTATTTACTGGGGCGGGATGCTGGCCTCGGTCATTGGCTTCCAAGTCTTTCAGTTCACGCAATTTCTTCTCATCCATCACCTGACTGGCTCCGCGATCTACTTGGGCTTCGTCGGCTTGGCGACTGCGGTGCCGTCGCTGTTCCTGACCCTGTTCGGCGGCGTGGTCGCAGACAAAATCGATAAGCGGCGGCTTCTGTTGCTCACGCAGGTAACCAGCGCCGCCCTCATGGCGCTGCTGGCGTCGCTCACATTTACGGGACTGGTGGCTCCGTGGCATGTGATTGCCGTCGCGTTCATGGCGGGCGCGGTATTCGCGTTCGACAACCCGGCTCGCCAATCGCTCTACCCTCGGCTGGTAGACCGAGCAGCCCTTACTAGCGCCGTCGCTTTCCAATCGGTGATCTGGCAGAGCACGCGTATCGCCGGGCCCGCGGTTGCGGGCCTGATTGTCGCGAACCTTGGCGGCACCGAGGAACGAGGTATGGCCATCGCCTTTATGTTCGCGACGATCGGCTTTCTCGTCATGGGCATCGTTATGGCGCGCCTCGTGGTCCCGGCGCCGGCGGAGACCCGGGCGCGATCCAGCGGAATCGAGGACCTCAAGGAGGGACTTCGGTTCATCCGCGGAAACACCGTCGTGATGTTTTTGATACTGATGTCGTTCGTGAATGGCCTGTTCGGGGGCGCCTACATCACCCTGATGCCCGCTATCGCACGGGACGTGTTAGGCGTGAACGCTGACCTCCAGGGCTGGCTGCTCTCCTGCAGTGGGATTGGCGCGCTTTCGGTGACGCTCGTCCTCGGCACGGGCGGCAGTCTGCGTTGGCGTGCGCCAACGCTCATCGGCGGAGCGTCGGCCTACGGCCTGCTGGTCGCGGCATTCGCTATTACAGCGGAGCGCATCGGCTCCTACCCGTTGGCGCTTGGCCTGCTCGTTGCCATGGGCGTCGCGCAGGCGGCCTACATGATCATCATCCAGACCACGCTGGTCACCATGGTGCCCGACCGCCTCCGTGGGCGCGTGATGGGCTTCTTCGGTATCACCTACGCCATGCTCCCGCTCTCGGGGCTCCAGGCCGCCCTCATCGCCGAGTTCGTCGGTGTGCCGACTGCCGTGGCCATCGGGGGCTTCGTCGTGACCGCGTTCGCGCTGGGGCCAGCGCTGCTGAATTCGCGAATTCGCGAATTGAGCCTGCACGTCCGGCAGGCTGACGCCGCGAGCGCCGCGGGTTAGGTGTGCAGTAATGGCCGATCAACCGGACATCGTCGATAGCCACCAGTACTTCTGGGATCTTGGTCTGCGTGAGTATGGCTTCATCACTGAGGCGACGCCGGCGCTTGCGCGCGACTTCCTCCCGGCCGACCTCGCGCCCCTGATGGCCGGGACGGGCGTGACGCAGACGGTGCTAGTGCAGGCGCACCCCTCCATCGAAGAGGGCGAGTGGCTGCTGTCGCTGGCCGACGATGCGCCGTGGGTTGGTGGGGTGGTGGCGTGGGTGGACCTCGCGTCGGCTGATGTGGGCGCGCAGCTGGACCGCCTGGCCCACCCAATGCTTAAGGGCGTGAGCCACCTGGTCGAGAACGAGGACGACACCGCATGGCTGCTGCGGCCCGACGTGGACCGGGGCCTCGCCGCAGTCGCCGAGCGAGGCTTGTCCTACGACGTCGTGGTGCGCCCGCGCCATATGCGCGCCATCCCGGAGATGGCGCGGCGCCACCCTGACCTACGCATCGTTGTCGACCACATCGCCAAGCCACGCATCGCCGCCGGGGAGCGGGAGCCGTGGGGCACCTATATGCGGGCAATCGCGGCATGTCCGAACGTGTGGTGCAAAATGTCGGGTCTTGTCACGGAGGATGATCCGGCCAACGTGCGAGCGGCGCACATCAAGCCCTTCGTCGACGCCGTGGTTCGCATGCTCGGCTTCGAGCGCCTCATGTTTGGGAGCGACTGGCCGGTCTGCACCATGGTTGCGGACTACTCGCGCGTGCTGGAGGTCGCCCGCGAGTGCGTGGCGCCCGCGAGCGACGCGCAGTTGCGGCTGTTTCTGGCGGACAACGCGCGGGCGTTTTATCGCATGGCTCCGCCCGTGTAGGGCGTGCGGGGCGCGGAGTGCTAGGCTGGGCGGGTAGGCTATTGAACGAGGAGTGAGGGTCATGTCGAGCGACGAGAAGGCTGAGAAGCTCAATTGGAGCGACGTCCCGGTGCCGCAGAGCACGATCTCCGTCTATGAGGCGATCCATCGCAGGCGAGGGGCGTGGAAGCTTCAGGACCGCGCGGTTCCACGGAAGGTCGTGCAGCGCTTGCTGGACACCGCCGTGTGGGCTCCGAACCACCGCATGACGGAGCCCTGGCGATTTGTGGTTATGGAAAAGGACAGCCCGCTGCGGCAGAGATTGGGGCAACTCGTCCACGACACCATGCTCGCAGAGCTCGACGAAGCACGCGCCGACGGGTACCGCGCGAAAGTGGTGGATCCGCCTGTGGTGACCTACGTCTACAGCCTGCATGGGCCGGACGAGTTCGTCGCGAAGGAGAACTACGCGTCGGTGGTCATGGCGATCCAGAACATGGCGCTTGCCGGCGTCGCGGAAGGCCTCGCCGTTACGCTGGAGACAGGAAAAGTGACGCGGGTGCCGGGCCTCGCGGGCCTGTTTGAGGCCGGCGGCGACTGGGACATGGTAGGCATGCTGGCCATTGGCTACCCGGATGAGCCGTCGGCTTCCAGCCGGACCCCGGCGGAGCACTTCGTGACCTGGGGCTGACGCCCTCCCTCACAGAAAGAAAGAAAGAGGCCGCGCCCTGAAATGCGCGGCCTCTTTCTTTCTTTGAGGAGCCGTAACCGCTGTGCGCCGAGCGTGGGCGTACCCACCGACGGCGTCCAATTATATGGCTGTGGCAGGCCCTAGCGAGAACGTGTACCGAGGGAGCGCGACTTGGGCGATGAGTTCGGCTTT
>Ga0115002_10005375_pt1 | contig 15137 bp, 15 predicted proteins | sample ArcticOcean_MG_C_8_FD_89576 | JGI IMG/M metagenome (GOLD analysis project Ga0115002, IMG submission 89576) | Marine microbial communities from western Arctic Ocean - ArcticOcean_MG_CB11_86 | ecosystem: Environmental > Aquatic > Marine > Oceanic | place: Arctic Ocean: Canada Basin | collected... | reverse complement strand
TTTTCTTTGCGCTCGTTTTCACCCCAACCTCCGCCCGGGCAAAGTGCTTTCATAGCAAATCCGCTCCTGCGTGATCGTTGAATATCTCAACAACCCGCGGCCAATGTATTTTCTCATGTTTTAGGAGTTTTCCTGCCAGCGCCTTTATTGCCCCCTGATGTTTATCAACTATCCCTCTGGCGCTTTTGCGTAGGGAGTGTGCTCGGCGTTCAATATCTTCCTCCGGGCCGGATATACGTATCAGGAAATCCAGAATAATATCGACGCCACACGGCCCGAACGGGCATTGTTCATCTGTTATCTTGTGGAAGGAGTGAGGGGAAGCGAGCCCCTTGGGTCCATATGGGAGGATGTCACGGGTCAAATTTTGGCAACTCCGCTCAAGCCTGTTTTCTCCATCAAGAGAAGTTGGGACCGAGAGGACGGATTCATTACTCCGAAGTCACGGAACGCTCGCCGAGAGATTCCCCTATTTCCAGATTTCGCTCTCGCCCTCAAGGAGTGGTATCTGGCTTGCGAGGACAAAAACCCGAAATCTCGGATCTTCCCGTTACAGTTAGACGGCTTCCGGCGACTGTGGGGCCAGATGGTGAAACTTGCGCGAGCCGAGAATGAGCGCAGCGGGCATAGTCGGCCATTCCCCGATATCACCCCCAAGGGAATGCGGCACACCTTTGCAACGATTCACGCCAACCGCTTCGGGCGCACTCAGGACGGCCCGGCTCCCAAGGCTCTCCAAGCCTGGATGGGACACTCGAATTTCAGTGTCACGATGGACGTGTACGCTCACTGCGTCCGGGAGGACTGGATAGTACTGCCGAAGCCTTTTGGTAGCCGCGTCAGTGAAAAATTAGCTGTAAATGGATGAAAGCTTTGACCGATGTTTCCTAAATGTTTCCTGAAAAACAAAAAGTGGGTTAGCCATCTCTGACTAACCCACTGATTTTGTTTGGTAGCGGGGGCAGGATTCGAACCTGCGACCTTTGGGTTATGAGCCCAACGAGCTACCAGCTGCTCCACCCCGCACCGAATGGTAAGAGTGATCTAATTGGTGTTGCCCGCGCTGTCAAGGGCGGGGACGGTTATGGGCGCTTGCCGTCCATTTCGATACTCTTATTCTCGTCCGGAATAAACTCATAGACCGTCTCGCCGGGCTTTACAAGTCCCAGATCTTCTCTGGCGATTCGCTCGATCGAGGCGAGATCGTTTCGGAGAGATCTTATCTGGCCTTTTAGTAGCCGGTTGTCATCACGAAGGCGCGCCACTTCGCCCCGCAACTCGCTCAGGTGCCGTTGATTAACGATCACGGCCAGAAACCCATCCCGTCCAAGAAGCGCGGCGCCCAGCAAAATAAAACAAATGCCAGCAACCAGCCAATAAACATAGCGATCCTGTTTGTCCTGAAGCTTCGGTTTACTCAAGGCTCGAAAAAACTCCGGGCGGGGCAAAGGGATTAATACATCCTAACTGGGTAGGCTAAATTGCGGCAAACGCTTCTCGCGCCGCGCGAATGGTCTCCTCGATATCGGCCTCGGTGTGAGCGGAGGAAAGGAAACCGACCTCGAATTGGCTCGGTGCCATGGAAATACCCCGCTCTAGCATGGCGTGGAAGAAGCGGGCATACATTTCAGTGTCGGATCGCTGCGCATCCTCAAAGTTTCGAACGGCCCCCTGCTGAAAGAACGTGCAGAACATCGAACCCCGGCGAATGCCCCAAGTATCCACTCCCGCCACACGCGCGGCCTCGGCCATCCCTTCCTCAAGCTGGCGGCCTCGCTCTTCAAGCGCTTCGGGCAGCCCCTCTTCCCTGATTACACGAAGTGTCTCAATCCCCGCTGCCATTGCCAGCGGATTCCCAGAGAGCGTACCCGCCTGATAAACGGGCCCCAGAGGCGCGACTAATTCCATGACTGCGCGCCGCCCGCCATAGGCGCCCACCGGCATGCCGCCACCAATCACTTTTCCCAACGTCGTCAGATCGGGGCAAATGCCATAAATATCCTGTGCTCCGCCTCTTGCGACACGAAAACCCGTCATGACTTCATCAAAAATGAGCAAGGAGTTCGACCCCTTGGTCGCACGCCTGACGGCCTCGATAAAACCGTCATCCGGCACAACGAGCCCCATATTCCCGCCAATAGGCTCAAGAATGAGAGCGGCGATATTCTTGCCCTCTTGAAAAAAAAGGTTCTCAAGCGCCTCGGCGTCGTTGTAGGGAAGTGTGATCGTATTTCGCGCATAATCCGCTGGAACACCAGCGCTATCAGGTATGCCAAGGGTCGCGCCACCGCTTCCCGCCTTGACGAGCAGCCCGTCCGCGTGGCCATGGTAGCAGCCATCGAATTTGACAATAAGATCACGCCCGGTGAAGCCGCGGGCGACCCGGATAGCCGACATCGTGGCCTCGGTGCCGGAGTTGACGAAGCGCAAAAGCTCCATCGATGGATAGGCCTCCTGGACCAGCTCGGCCAAATCGGTCTCGGCCTCTGTAGGGGCGCCAAAGCTCATGCCACGGGAAGCCGCCTTGCAAACCGCCTCGACCACGCGCGGATGGGCATGTCCGAGAATCAGCGGCCCCCAGGAGAGGACGTAATCGATATACTCGTTTTCGTCGGCGTCCCAGACGCGGCTTCCCTGCCCCCTTTCGATGAACAGGGGCGTCCCGCCCACGCCTCGGAATGCGCGCACGGGGCTGTCCACCCCGCCGGGAATGCGCTTGCTGGCCTCGGCAAAGAGCGCCTCGGAGCGCTGATGGGTCCTCAAGAGACATATCTCCCGATTAGTGCAACAAGCCGCTCTTTGGCCTCGGACGAGATATGGGCCGGGTCCGTGATGATGGCCGTCTCAAGAAGCCCAGCAAAGGGACTCATCCCCTCGATTTGGGGAACAGCCTCTACGATAATTTTCTGGGCAAGAGAAACGTTTCGCTTAATAATTTCAATGACATTTGTGACGCTGACCGATTCTTCCTCCTCGTGCCAGCAATCATAGTCGGTGGCCAGCGCCAGGGTGGCGTAGCTGATTTCGGCCTCCCGGGCGAGCTTGGCCTCGGGCATGTTCGTCATCCCGATAACCGAAGCGCCCCAGTGCCGGTAGCGAAAGCTTTCCGCACGTGTGCTGAACTGGGGGCCCTCCATGCAGACATACGTGCCACCGGAGTGGACCGTCGCGCCCGCCCGGCCCGCCGCCGCTAGAATAATCCCGCTCAGCTCGGCGCACACCGGATCGGCCATCGGAACATGAGCGACAATCCCATCACCAAAAAAAGTACTGACGCGATTTTTCGTCAGATCAATGAACTGATCCGGAATCACGATTTCACCCGGATGGATATTCTCCCGGAGGCTGCCCACGGCACTAACCGAAATTATCCATTGGCATCCCAGTTGCTTGAACCCATGGATATTCGCCCGAAAGGGTATTTCACCGGGCATGAGCACATGCCCGACCCCGTGGCGGGGCAAAAAGGCAAGACGCTTGCCCGAAAGGTTTCCCAAAACATACGGAGCCGATGGCGTACCAAACGGGGAGGAAAGCTCCACCGTCTCCTCTTCGGACAACCCGTCCATCGCATAAAGGCCACTTCCACCGATGACACCAATGCTGGCTTCAGGCAATTTCTTTAAATCCTCCGGACACGATTTCGCGCATCACTTCAGGCCGCTTTCAATAGGTGCATTTTAATTAGCGCCTCGGCAATCTGGACAGCGTTCAGAGCGGCTCCCTTTCTCAAATTATCCGAGACAATCCACATGTTGAGCGCATTCTCGACCGATGAATCACGCCGGATGCGCCCGACGTAAACCGGGTCTTGCCCCGAGGCGGAAAAAGCTGTGGGATAAGCCCGCGCGCCGGGAGCGTCAATCACTTCGACCCCAGGCGAATTCGACAACAACTCGCGCGCCGCCTCAGGCGAAAGTGGCCGTTCGGTCTCAACATTCACAGACTCGGAATGCGCGTTATAAACCGGCACACGAACACAGGTAGCGCTCACAGGCAATTCGGGTAAACCTAGAATTTTCCTCGTTTCGTTCACCATCTTTTCCTCTTCCTTGGTATCTCCCCCGTCAAGAAACACATCAATCTGGGGAAGACAATTAAAAGCTATCTGATGGGGCATTTCCTTCGCCACGGGCGTCTCCGAGCGCCCGACCGCCTCCACCTGCGCTCGGAGCTCGTCCATGGCACTTTTCCCGGCGCCGCTAACCGCCTGGTAGGTGCTGACCACGATCCGCCGTATACCCGCCTTATCAAGGATAGGCTTGAGCGCAACAACCATCTGAATCGTCGAGCAATTCGGATTGGCGACTATCCCCTTGTTTCCGGCGAGCGCGTCCACGTTCACCTCGGGAACAACCAGAGGCACTTCGGGGTCCATTCGGTATGCACTCGAATTGTCCACGACAACCGCGCCAGCTTTCACAGCGGAGGGCTCGAACTCAAGCGAGCGCGAGGCACCAGCCGAGAAGAGCGCCAGATTCACCCCCTCGAAAGAATCGTGCCCGAGACGCCTGACCGTCAGCTCGCCCCCGGCAAACGGAAGTTTCATTCCTTCACTTCGCGCGCTGGCCAGCGGGATGACCTTGGAGGCCGGGAAGTTTCTCTGCTCCAGTATCGCAAGCATCTCCCGCCCAACGGCTCCCGTCGCACCAGCAACGGCAACACGTAAACCGCCCACAATCAATCTCCCAGGAGTTCAGTAATCCGCTCGCCCATCGCGGCGCAACCCACCAGCGTCGTACCCGGGGTGTGGATATCAAGGGTCCGAAGACCCTCATCAAGTGCCCTCGCCACCGCCGCCTCAATAGCGTCGGCCATATCTATCCGCTTGAGTGAATAACGGCATAGCATCGCTGAAGACATGACCGCCGCGATCGGATTCGCCTTATCCTGCCCGGCGATATCAGGCGCGGTCCCATGGACCGGCTCATACACACCAAAACCCGACTCATTCAAATTGGCGGACGCGAGCATCCCAATCGATCCGGTGAGCATCGATGCCGCATCGCTCAGAATATCTCCGAACATATTCCCCGTAACGATCACGTCGAACTGAAGCGGATCGCGGATAAGCTGCATCGCGGCATTGTCCACATACATGTGAGAAACCTCGACATCCGGAAAATCCTTGGCCACCTCGGTCGCCACCTTTCGCCACAGACGGCTGGTCTCGAGAACGTTTTCCTTGTCCACGGACAGCAGCTTCTTCCGGCGCACCGAGGCCATTTCGAACCCCATGCGAACGATTCGCCTGACTTCCGATGTCGTGTAAACCATCGTGTCGACAGCCCGTTCCTCATCGGAGTTCACCTGCTCCGTCATTCTGGGCTCGCCGAAATAGATACCGCCTACGCCTTCGCGGACAACCAGGAGATCCAGCCCTCGAACGGACTCGGGTTTAAGCGTCGAGGCGTCAATGAGGGGGGCGAACATCGCAGCCGGCCTTAAGTTTGCGAACAGATTAAACTTCTGGCGCAGCCCCAGAATCGCCGCCTCAGGGCGCTTGTCACGCGGCAAATCATCCCACTTCGGGCCGCCTACGGCGCCGAATAGACAGGCTTCGCTCGCGGCCAATAGTTCCTGGGTCTCGACTGGAAACGGGTCGCCCACCGCATCGTAGGCCGTTCCGCCAGCCAGACCTTCTTGAAACTCGAATGAAACGCCAAAGCGCCCGCCCGCGATCTCAAGAACTTTCTGTGCGTGGGAGGTTACTTCCTGGCCGATCCCGTCTCCGGGAATCACTCCAATCTTATGGCTAGACAATTCCTTTCATCCTCATCCGAAAAATAACAGGCCCGCTATCAGGCCTTAAATTCTTTTATGTAAGGGAGCTTCTCGGCCACCTCTCGCACCTGGGGGAGATTGGACCGCAGAATTGCCACGACGTTCCAGTTTCCCTTCAGGTAAGACTGACGCCTTTCCTCGAGCATTTCGACCCTGATGCTCTCATCTCCGTATCTGACCATCAGCGTTTCGAGACTGGCGGTGTACTCGGTTTTGGGATTTTTCTGGGTGTGTGCGATAAGCTTTTGCACATCTGCCTCGGAGGTCGTAATCAACGGCATGCCGATGGCCAGAGAATTGCCCGCAAATATTTCGGCAAAAGAAACCCCGACGATGGCATCGATGCCGAAGCGTTTAATCGCCTGGGGGGCGTGCTCCCTCGATGAGCCCGAACCGAAATTCTTGCCCACAAAAAGAATCTTCGCACCCTTGTAATTCGGATTATCAATAGGATGATCGGGCATATTCTCCCGCTCGTCGCAAAAAAGCGCCTTTTCCATCCCCACAAACGTCAACGCCGTCAAAAAACGCGCTGGCGTAACACGGTCAGTATCAATATCATCGCCGGGCAAAGGCAACCCCCGGCCCTTAATTTCCCTTATTTCGTCTGTCATTTTAGTCACCCACCATTTCTGCCGGATTGCTCAGGCATCCCTTGATCGCGGAGGCCGCGACCATGGCTGGGCTGCCCAGATGCGTCCTGCCCCGAGGGCTTCCCTGACGCCCGATGAAATTCCGGTTTGAAGTCGAAATGCTTCTCTCGTTCCCCACCAGTTTATCCTCGTTCATGCCCAGGCACATCGAGCAGCCCGCGTCTCGCCACTCGGCCCCGGCCTCCAGAAAAATCTCGTGAAGGCCCTCCCTCTCGGCCTCTGCTTTTACCTGCTGAGAGCCCGGCACGACCAACATCTTGACCTTGGGATTGACCTTATTCCCCTTCATTACCTTGGCCCCTTCCCGGAGGTCAGCAATTCTCGAATTGGTGCACGAGCCCAGAAAAGCAACATCTATCTTCGTTCCCGCAATGGCGTCGCCCGGCTTGAGGTCCATATGGGCATACCCCAGCTCGACCGTTTTGGCGTCCTCGCCGGTGAACGATTCCTGCGCAGGAAGATTTTTAGATATCCCGACCGAATGGCCGGGGTTGATCCCCCAGGTAACCATCGGCTCAATCGACTCGCCCTCGATATTCGTCACCTGATCGTAGACGGCGTCCGAATCCGAGGCGATTGATTTCCAGTAATCAATCGCGCGGTCAAAATTATCTCCCTTGGGAGTGAATTCCCTGCCCTCAAGGTAGTCGAAAGTCTTCTCGTCCGGGTTGATGTAGCCGATGCGGGCGCCACCCTCGATGCTCATGTTGCACACCGTCATCCGCTCTTCCATCTCCATGTCATCGATAACGTCACCGGCATATTCATAGGCCTGCCCGAGACCGCCCTTGATGCCCAGATCGTGAATAATCCTTAAAATCACATCCTTGGCGAATACGCCCTTATTCAGTTTGCCATTCACGTTAATTCGGTGAACCTTGAGGCGATTGAGAACAATGGTTTGCGTTTCGAGAACAAACCCCACCTCCGTGGTGCCGATGCCGAAGCCCAGTGAGCCCACGGCCCCGTGCGTGCTGGTGTGGCTGTCGCCGCAGGCAATCGTCATGCCGGGCTGGGAAATACCCAGCTCGGGGCCAATGACGTGGACAATGCCCTGCTTTCCGGTGTCCCAGTTGAGGAAGCGAACACCGAACTCATCCACATTCTGCTCAAGGGCGGACATCATGGCTTCGGCCTGATCGTCCTTGAACGGCCTGAGTTGGGAAAGCGTCGGCGTGATGTGATCCGCCGTGGCGAGGGTTCTTTCGGGAAAAGCGACCTTCGAGCCATTTTCCTTCAGCGAGGCGAATGCCTGGGGCGTCGTCACCTCATGGATTAGATGCAATCCGATGAAAAGTTGATACTGCCCCGATTCGAGCCGGGTGACGATATGACTGTCCCATATTTTGTCGTAAAGCGTTCTTTCAGACATGACTTATCCCTCTTAACTTTTGGTCCAGGAGGTTATTTATCGAAGTCAGGATGTCGTTTTTGACCTTTCCAGTGCCCTGCGGAGAGACTCAATATAACGGCAAGCCGCCTTGAGCTTCTCCTCAACTCCTTCTTCTCGTTCCATCACATCTATCAGGGCGCTGCCCACAATCACGCCATCGCCTATTGCACCTGCCTCGGCAGCCTGCTCCGGGGTCTTGATGCCGAATCCAACCGCCACCGGCCGGCTCTTCACCCGATTAATCCGCTCAAGCGTATCGCCCATGTCGGTGGGGAGAGAATCCCTCGCGCCGGTAACGCCCATCTGAGCGACATAATAAATAAATCCGCCGCCGGAGCGGTTCACAAGATCAATCCGCGCATCCGTGCTCGTGGGCGCAAGCATGAATATCGGCTCAAGCGGCACCTCCGCCATCGCCTTAAGAAGCTCCCCGGCCTCCTCGGGCGGGAGGTCGGGGACGATAACCGCATCGGCCCCCGCCCGCGCCGCCTCCGAGCAAAATTCTTTCAGTCCAAAGGCAATAATCGGGTTGTAGTAGGTCATGAGCACCATCGGCGCATCGGGCGCATCGGCCCTCACATCCGCCACGAGTTTGATAACGCTTTTGAGGGTGGTGCCTCCCTGGAGCGAGCGCATGCTCGACCGCTGTATCGTCGGCCCGTCCGCCAGCGGATCGCTGAACGGCACGCCGATCTCGAACCCGTCGGCCCCTGCCTCGGCCAGCGCGGGAAGTAGGCGGCGCGTGAACGCGAGGTCGGGATCACCCGCCGTGACGAACGGATAGAGCCCCGCCCGGCCCTGGGTTTTAAGCTGATCGAATAGCGCCTCGAAGCGGCCTGAGCTTTGCATTATTCGCCCGCCCCGATGCCGTCAAGATCTCGAAGGAGCCCCTCGGCCTGCTGAACGTCCTTATCGCCTCGCCCCGAGAGGCAAACGACAACTGTTTTCCTCTCGCCCGCCATTGCCGTTTCCTCGGCCAGGATGTTGAGATATGAAATGGCGTGCGAGCTCTCGAGCGCCGGAATTATTCCCTCGAGAATGGATAAATTTTTAAACGCGTGAAGGGCGTCGGTATCCCCGATCGCATAATAGCGCGCGCGGCCCGAATCCTTAAGATAGGAGTGCTCTGGCCCCACGCCGGGATAGTCGAGCCCCGCCGAGACCGAATGGGCCGGGATAATCTGTCCGTCATCATCGTAGAGCAGGAACATCTGGCAGCCGTGCAGCACACCGACGCGCCCGGCATTGAGCGAGGCCCCATGCTCGCCGGTATCGAGCCCGCGGCCCGCGGCCTCTACACCAATCAATTCAACACCTTTATCCTCGATGAAGGGATGGAAAAGGCCGATGGCATTGCTGCCCCCGCCGACACAGGCGACGCAGGCGTCGGGGAGCTTGCCCTCGGCCTCGATAATCTGCGCTCTGGCCTCCCGGCCGATGATCGACTGAAAATCGCGGATCATGCGCGGGAACGGATTGGGCCCCACGACAGAGCCGATGATGTAGTGCGTCGTGCGCACCGAGGCCGTCCAGTCGCGAAGCGTCTCGTTGGTCGCGTCCTTGAGGGTGCGGCTGCCCGAGGTCACGGGAATCACCCGCGCACCGAGAAGACGCATCCTGAAAACGTTGAGCGCCTGGCGGCCCACGTCCTCCTCGCCCATGTAGACATCGCACTCCAGGCCAAAAAGGGCGGCTGCCGTGGCGGTGGCGACGCCATGCTGGCCCGCGCCGGTTTCGGCAATAATGCGCGTCTTCCCAAGCCGTCTAGCCAGAAGCACCTGAGCCAGCGTGTTGTTGATCTTGTGGGCGCCCGTATGGCATAGGTCCTCTCTCTTCAGATAAACCTTGATAGATCCCAGCGCCTCGGAAAGTCTGGCGGCATGGTAGAGCGGTGTCGGGCGGCCCACATATTTATCGAGAATTTCGGCGAGCTCGGCATGAAACGCCAGATCCTCGCGCACCTCATCGTAGGCGGCCTCCAGCTCCTCGAGCGCAGGCATGAGTGTCTCGGGAACATACCGGCCCCCGAAAATTCCAAATTGCCCTGTCTCGGTTATCTGCGCCATACTCACTCCGCTATTGACTCATCATGCATGACTCGTCAAGCCACCGTATTGCGTGCATTTCGAATAAACGCTTCCACAAGTCTCGCTTCCTTACGGGGCGGGACATCGCCCTCAACCCCACTGCTCACATCCACGCCATAGGGGACAACCTGACGAATGGCCTCGGCAACGTTTTCAGGATTCAGACCACCCGAGAGAATCACTTCACGATTAGAAGCCAATTCGCGGGCCAGCGACCAGTCGAATGTTTTTCCCGTCCCGCCCAACTCGCCCTTGGCATATGCGTCAAGCAGAATCGTACAATCAGAAAAGCGGGCCGCCTCCGCAATCGTTTCCGGCCCCCGGACGCGGAGGCCGCGAATCACCCGTAAGCCTTTATCCAACAGCAGGCGGCAGGTCTCGGGCGTCTCCTCGCCATGGAGTTGTACTGCATCCAGGCCCACCCGCCGTGCTATCGACGCCACCCGCTCGGCGCTCTCGTTCACAAATACGCCCACTCGCACGCCAAATGGAGGAAGGCTCGAGGCCAGCAATGCCGCCGCCTCCATGTCGAGGCATCTCGGCGTTCCGGGCACAAAATTCAGACCCAGCGCATCCGCCCCGCTTTCAAGTGCATGGCGGGAGTCCTCCAGCGTGGTGACACCACAAATCTTGACGCGAATCATACCGCTCCCTCCTCCAAGCGGCAAACAATACACCAATCCCGAGGATGAGGAAAAGACGAGTAATTCAAAGCGAAATCAAGGGGATTAGGAACGGATAAATGGGAGCCTGGAGACCAAAAAACAAAGTAAATTCAAGGGGTTTCAGCATCCACGGGGCATTCCTCAACCCAAACGGCCCCGCTCTCGCCAAATTCTTTTTTCCAGATCGGAACGATTTGCTTGATTCGGTCAATCGCATAGCGGCAGGCTTTGAACGAGGCGTCCCGATGGGCGGAGGCTGCCGCTATGCCCACCGCGATCTCACCAATTTGAAGGGTGCCGATGCGATGCTCCATAGCGACTCGGTCCACCCCGTAGCGCTCGGTGATTTCCGCTACCACCTGGCGCATTTTCTTCTCCGACATCTCGGGGTAGGCCTGATACTCGAGACGTGTAACCTGCTCGCCTCGGCTGTGATTTCGAACGAGTCCGATAAACGTACACACCCCGCCGATATCATCATGGGAAACATCCTTGATGAGCACATCCATATCAACCGGCCGTTCGACAATCCGGCAAATCACGCGACACCTCCGCTAATTGGCGGAATAAGAGCCAATTCATCGCCCGCCGAAACGACGTGCGAATCACCGGCAAACTCCTGGTTAACCGAAACAGCAATGGATTCCATCTTCGCGGAAAAAGCCGGATATTTTTGGGCCAGCGAGGCACGCAGATCTTTCACTGTGCCGATTTCAGGCACATCGAGTTCTATATCATCCTCGCCCGTAACCTCACGGGCCCAGGCAAAACATTTAACAGTAACCAGCATTTGGCATCCCTCTCACAACAGAGAACGTCTAATGAACAACTACTCGCGACGGCAACACATAGGATAGAAGGCCAGCGAGGCAGAATCAAGACTTGCGGCGCTCCATGGTGCGCCCTGCCCTAAGCCAGCCTATAATAGCCTCCATGAATATCTCATCCCACCCCGCCCTTGCACGGGCGCTTGAGTCAGAACTCCGGGCCAGCCCGATCACTTTCAAACGATTCATGGAACTCTGTCTTTATCACCCCGAAGGCGGCTACTACCGCCAGCCCGCCAAGCGCTTGGGGCGGGATGGTGATTTCAAGACCAGCCCTCATCAAAGCCCTATTTTCGGACAAATTCTCTCTCGCCAGAGCGAGGAAATATGGTGTGCCATGGGCAAGCCCCGCCTGTTTAACATATACGAGTACGGGGCTGGCGAGGGGTGGCTGGCTCATGACATTCTCAAGGCCGCCGAAGAGTCCGAATCCTCGGCCTTCGCACAAGCCCTTGCGTACACGTTAATCGAGCAAAACCCCTCCTCCTCAGCTCGGGCAGGTGAGCGCCTGGCCAGATGGCAGGAGGGTAAACAAGCGTACCCCCGTGCCAGAATTGAAGTACCCGCCAACAAGAATTTCGCGCTCCCCGAGAATTTCGAGGGCCTTATCATCGCCCATGAGTTTCTCGATGCTCTTCCTGTTCATATTTTACAGCAAACAGAAAAAGGACTTTTTGAGCGCTACGTCGAACGACAAGATGGCAAGCTCTCATTCCGCAACGGCAAACTTTCCGAGGAGCGTCTTAAACATTGGTTCCATGATATCGGGGTCGAACTTGAAAATGGTCAAACCGCAGAAGTGTGCCCGGCCGCTATCGATTGGATCGAGTCGACAGCCAAGCGAATCAGGCGAGGCGGAATCTTACTTTTCGATTACGGCTTCTCAAGCCAGGCCTTGTATCACCCATCTCGAAGAGAGGGAACAATCCGGGGTTATCGGGACCATGCCATCATAGAAAATCCGCTTGATCTTCCCGGCGAAACCGACCTAACGGCCCATGTTGATTTCACATCAATCCTAAAGGCGGCTGAAATCTCGGGGCTCTCGCTGGACGGGTTTACCGATCAAACTCATTTTCTATTAGGCTCGGGAATAACCGAGGTGCTTGAAAACGAACCGGAAAACGGGGACAAAGCCGCCCGCGAGCGGCGGCGCGCGATGGGCCTTCTCGACCCGAGAGGGCTAGGAGGCGCCATCAAGGTCATGCTGCTCACCCGCCGCCTCGATGAAACCGAGTTCCCAGCATTTTCCATGAAACCGGACGACCGGGAATCTCTCGCCACACTACGCGGCTAACCTCCAGCAGGCCGCAGCGCTTTAATCTGAATCTGAATCTTCGCGCTTCCGCGCCACCGATTCACGCCGGCGTTATAAGCAACATCCAGCTTGCCTTTTAAAAATTCCTCGTCATCAAGAAAACCACCCAGGCCGAATCCGATAGAATCGACCACATGCCCTCGTTGCCGAATTCTCATTTTCAGGTGCTTCCCCTTCCCCACGGATTCAGGGCGGCCCACCACTTCCACACCGGAGGAGGCAAAAACAGGCTGGGGATTTCCCGCCCCAAAGGGCGCCATTCTTTCCAGCGTTTCGACCAGGGGCATTTCGAGTTCCGAGAAATCCACCACACCATCCAGTAACAATTCAGGTCTCGCCGACTCCCCGCCAAGAGCATCACGGGCGGCATTCTCGAATTCTTCCCGAAACCGAGCCACATTTTCCCGCTTGACCGAAAGACCCGCCGCACCCTTGTGCCCCCCGAACTGGATCAGCGAGTCGGCGCATCTGTTCAAAACCTCGACCAGATGAACCCCAGAAACGCCTCGGCACGACCCCTTCCCCACCTCTCCATCGAGGTGGATAAGCACCGATGGACGGTTAAACTTCTCGACCATTCTTGAGGCGACAATTCCAATCACGCCCGGATGCCATCTCTCGCTCGCCAGAACAAGCGAGTGGTGATCATCCGTGAGTCCCATCGCCTCAACTTGAGCCAAAGCCTCTATGTGTGCCTCACGCTCCAAGTCCTGCCGCTGCCGATTCCAAATCTCGAGTTTTTCCGCGCGAGGCCTGGCCAGCGTCAGATCGGCCTCCATAAGCAAGTCCACCCCTAGCCGCGGATCCCCCACCCTTCCGGCTGCATTCAGACGGGGCGCAAGGACGAAACCGATGTGTCCCGCCGTAATCGACTCCGCCTTCAAATCCGCGGCGGCGACCAGAACCCGGATCCCCGGTTTGCCTTTGTATGTATCATCGACCGCACTACCGACATTCGCGGCTAAGGAAATTACCTCAAGGCCAGCGCGAACCAGAATATGGTTTTCATCCAGAAGAGGGACGATGTCCGCCACCGTACCCAGGGCCACGAGATCAAGATGTTGCTTGAGATTGGGAAGTTCACCTTCAAAACCTTCGTCGCGAAGGCGACGCCTTACGGCCGTGGCCAATTTAAAGGCGACGCCCACACCACTCAATCCCTTGAAGGGATAGGCACAGCCCAGCTGGCGAGGATTAATAACAGCGACGGCCTCTGGAAGCACCTCGGGCGGGCCATGATGATCGGTAATGATAAGATGGATGCCGTTTTCCTGCGCCTCACGCGCAACGTCCACCGCCGTGATGCCGGTGTCCACCGTCACTATCGTCTCGCACCCGGCCTCCCGGAGCGTCATCAACCCAGAGAGGTGAAGGCCGTACCCCTCCTCCATCCGGCGGGGAATAAAGTAAGAGGCGGGAACCCCGAGAGATCTGAAAAAAAGGACCAAAAGCGTGGTAGAGGAAATTCCGTCAGTATCATAGTCGCCGTAGATACCAATCGGGCGGCCCTTTATGATCTCTCGGGCAAGGTGGGCGGCGGCGGTCTCCATCCCCTTCATTAAAAAAGGATCGTGCAACGCGGTAAGCGGCGCGCTCAGAAATACCTCCGCTTCCTCTGCCCCGGAAATCCCCCGGAGAGCGAGGAGACGCGCCAGGAGGGCAGGCACCTTGAGCTCATCCGACAAACGGGTGGAAAGGGTTTCATCAATTTGTTTGAGTGCCCATCGAGCCGGAAATACGGGAGGCCCCGAAGAGGCGTTCCGGCCATTGTGAAAACCACTCGAGTCCTGCTTGTTAGAGGCCACCAATCGAATACCTCAACGCACCGGTAAATAGTACGGAATTCAGCGGGCGGGCCCGCCCATAGCGCCTTCGGTTTCACCTCGCGCCCGGCCGCTTCTCCGCCAACTATCCCGTTTAAGAGGATTGGGCATGGGACGAAGGAGCATCTGTCTCGGCGGATTATGTTTATGGTGAAAACTTCTAGAAATAGGACGATCCAGTTGTGTCATGGCGAGAGAAATACGGTTCATCAATCTTTTGGGGCGGCAGCCGTTCGCATTCGACAAGATAGAAAATGCCAGCGTCTCGCCATTATCGGCGGCCGCATAGCCACTCAACGCATGGATGCCGGCCAGGAGACCTGTCTTTGCGCGAATACGCCTTGATGCGCGGCTTCGCCGGAGGCGCTTACGAATCGTTCCGTCCACGCCCACCACAGCAAGAGAGGCCAGATATTCGGGCAAAATCCGAAAGTCGTGATAAATGCTCACAAGAAGAGTAACTATCGCCCTGGGCGTTATCCGATTTTTTCGGCTGAGCCCCGAACCATCAGCCAGATCAAACGCATCTTGGGGAACCCCCAAGTGGAGTAGATATTTCTTCACCGCCAAGAGTCCCTTCTCGGTGG
>Ga0115002_10005369_pt1 | contig 15140 bp, 18 predicted proteins | sample ArcticOcean_MG_C_8_FD_89576 | JGI IMG/M metagenome (GOLD analysis project Ga0115002, IMG submission 89576) | Marine microbial communities from western Arctic Ocean - ArcticOcean_MG_CB11_86 | ecosystem: Environmental > Aquatic > Marine > Oceanic | place: Arctic Ocean: Canada Basin | collected... | reverse complement strand
TCTGGCGCAAGAAGGGAGAGCAGCATGGTGATCTTCATGGCGGCGGCCCAGGACAGATCGATCCCATCTTCGGCTATCGCAGCACCCACGGTCGCATCCACGCGGGGATGGTGCGCGTTGTGTTCGAGTTGACGGATATCAGCCGGCACGACGGGGCGACCCACTTCATCCCCGGTAGTCACAAGGCCAATTTTCCCATGCACCCGGATCACATGTCACTTGAAGAGGGGGAGCGCTCCGAGTTTCTCACCTCCTACGACTGCCCCGCGGGCAGTGCCGTTTTCTTCACCGAGAATCTCTGCCATGCAGGCCCGCCGTGGCAGCTCGATCGGCCGCGTGTGGCGATCCTGAATGCGTACTCACATCTGGCGACACACTGGCATCGACTCAAGGTGACCCCCGAGGTAATGGCTGGTCTGCCGCGCGAAAAGCAGGCTTATTTTCGCGAACCCTGGATTGCGGATTTCCGCTCGTCACCAGCGACGCACAACACCTTCGAGCGCTTCGTGGCTGGCGACGAGCCACCCGTTGACACAGACAACGAGCCGTAATATTTACTCCCAGATGGGCCAGTCGCTCTCCTGCAGTCGTGTCCACAGGCTGTTGAATTCGGCGGACCCATCGTCCTCCCATTCGTCAAGGCGCACACCGGCGGCGAAGGTCTCATCCACGCCTTGCTTCATCAGGCGTTCTGCCTGCTGCAGGTTGCGGTAGTAGTGCTTCAAGCCGCCCGGCAGGGTGACGATGGACAGATGGCGCGCGAAGTCGGGAGCTGGTTGCGCGGAGATGGCATACCGTTCGATGGCGGACTCATCGAGGACGACGCCCAGACCTGGCCCCTCAGGCACACGCATGAAACCTCGCTGCATCGTATGCGGCTGTGTGATCAGATCATCGACATAGGAATGATGGGCCGTGACGGCGGGGATCGTCGCCGTCGGCATGACAGCACCCAGTTGGCTGGCGAAGGCGGTGGTGATCCCGGTGCCGACGTATTGCAGCAGGATGGGTGTGTTGGCCGCAGCGAAGGCCCACCCAGATGTCAGGGCATCACCCACAGGTTCGTGCGAACACAGGGCGCCTTCGAAATCTCCCGCACGCAGTCCGATCCACGGTCCTGACGGTTGGCGCGACGAGGGGGGACTGATGACCCGCGTTCCGTGCAGGTAAAGGGGGATGCGAATCTGCGCATGAAGTCGGCGCCAGCCTTCGATGTCGTAGGCAAAGATTGGCTCCTCCACACCTTTGACGACAGGAATCTCTTCCAGTTGACGCAGGAGCGGCAGTGCCTTCTCCACACAAATCAGTGAGCCATTGAAATCGAATTCTACGCGGAAGTCGGGTGGGGCCACTTGCTGCATGGCCCGCGCCGACTCGACGACATCGTAGAAAGCGCGTGCCTTGCACTTGAGGCCTCGATAGCCGCGAGACGCTGCTTCCTCGACTTCGGCGGCGGAATCCTCCGGTGACATGCAGGGCATCCACCAGCCCATGGAGACCCACTGGCGCACCTGGGGCCCCATCAGCTTCCATGCGGGCTGTCCCAACTGTTTGCCCACCAGATCATAGCAGGCCATGTCGAGATTGAAGCGACCACTGCCCATCAAGTGGTCGACGGGATCGGTACCGATGTACGGCGCCAGCAATTGATCATCGAAGGGCGGTCCCACACTTTCGCCGAGTCCGACCAGTCCACTGTCGGTGTGAAATCGATAGACCGTGAGTTCTTCGGTCATGGCAAAGTGATGATATCGCGTGCGGATACGGTCTTCGTAGGGAACACGCAGGTGCAGACACTCGATCGAGGTGATCCTCATGATCAGGGCTTCCTGTCAGTGGATGAACTCGTTGGCAGCAGCAACGATAGTGGATCCAGGGCCGACGCCCCAATACGAGAACTTGGCAGGGCAGCCGAGCGAACCCTGCGCATCGTGCGTATTGTCAAACAGACGGTAGGATCCAAGCGTCCAATGGACGTGCATTGGAAAGAGACGGATTTGAGCTACAGCAGATCGCTAATGTTCATCACACTACTGCTTGCCGGGATCAGCTCAGTTGATGCTGAGTGGCCCTATGATGATGCTCCGCGTTCACGCGGCCTGCCGCTGGAGATCGGGGTCAGAGTGGGCCACGATTATGATAGTGAGGCACCCAGCGGCGGGGGACAGGTGCGAATTCCGATTCCGCGATTTCGTGGATTTATGTTGGTGCCCAGTGCCGACATCTATGACGCCGATGATGGGGTCGACTGGCAGGCGAATGTCGACCTGCTCATGTCGTCGGGGCCCCGAGGTGGTTTCTATGCAGGGCTCGGTTTTGGCTGGGCGGAAGAGGGCCGCCCTGAACGAGAGCGTGCGATCAATCAGATTCTCGGACTACGGCTACCGATTGGACGAGGGGGGTTGCGTGCTTATGTCGAGGGACGCTGGACGGAACTTGCGCGTGATACGGTGTTCCGCCTCGTAGGGGGTGTGAATGTGCCGCTCTTTCGCTACTGATCGTCAGCACGACGCCAGCCTAGAGGGGCCAGACGCTGCCGGCCATGATGCCACCATCGACATAGATCACCTGGCCTGTGACGAAGTCAGACGCTGAGGCGGCGAGGAAAAGCGCCGTGCCCACCATGTCCTGCGGCGTGCCGACGCGGCGCGCAGGGGTGCGGTCGAGGATCCAAGTGTTGAATTCCTCGTTCTCCCACAGATGGTTGTTCAAGGCGGTGGCGACGAAACCTGGTGCCAGGGCGTTCACCTGGATATCGTGCTCGGCCCATTCGACGGCAAGTCCTTTGGTCAGTTGGCCGAGAGCACCCTTGCTGCCGGTGTAGACGGTGATTTTCGGCAGGCCCATACCTGTGGCAAGGGACGCAATGTTGACGATCTTGCCGCCTTGGCCGCGAGCGATCATACGTTTGCCGACCTGCTGAGACAGGAAATACGCCCCCTTGAAGTTGACATCCATCACCTGATCAAAGTCGTCTTCCGACAATTCAGTGGCAGGCTTGCGGATGTTGATCCCTGCTACATTGAAGAGGATGTCGATCTCGCCGAGTTCGTCGATCACACGATCTACGGCCGGTTCGAGTTCGTCCACCTTGCTCACATCGAGTTGGATCGCGACAGATCGACGACCGCGCTCGGTGACCGCAGCGGCGACGGTGTCAATATCACTGCGAGTGCGTGCGGCAATCGCAATGTCTGCGCCTGCATCAGCGAGTCCCAGAGCGATGGCGGCACCAATGCCACGGCCGCCACCGGCAACGACGGCCACCTTGCCTGTGAGATCGAACAGAGCTGTCATGATCAGGTGGCCTTCGGTTCGTTGGATTGAATTGATCCCGTCGCCAGTTGACGAGCCTCCAGCCGATTCGGTCGGAAGCCGACGACGATGGTGTTGCGGTTGCGCTCCAGCACGTTGTCCGCGTCGATCCGGTGCGGATCATCTTCGGCGCGACCGATGGGCCGCAAGTCGGTGTGGTGGTAACCGAAACGCACGGCCTTGCGCCACTCGTCGGTGCGATTGCAATCAGACCAGTGAATGGTGAGATAGTTGAAGAAGATGATGTCTCCCGCTTTGGCGGGAATCGTGACGGTTTCCACCTTGTCAGGATGGTAGATGTCAGGGGGCAGATGAGGCGCCGTATCCGGGCCCAGGACGTGTTCGAGTGGGCCCTTCTCGTGACTGCCCTTTACCACCTGCAGTGCGCCTGAGTCGATGGGGGCGTCGTCGAGGTGCAGGAGGCAGTCGACGTAAGCGGTGCCATTGTGTGGGTAAAAAGGGTAGTCCTGGTGCATGGGGAAGGGCGTGCCCCTCTGCGGCGGTTTGGCGTGCAGCACCGTGTGATGCCACTGGACGCTGTCACCGACGAGGTCTGTCACGCAGGATAGCATTTTTTCATGGAAGATGACTCTACCCCAAACGCCGGAATAGTGTTGCGGATTGTGCAGGAAGACGGCCTTCGTATTCTGGCGCTCTTCGTCGGCCAGGTAGCGATCACGCCATGGACCCTTCCAGCCGATGGTCTGCTCGCCCCACTCCTCAATAATTCGAACCATGTCGCCACTAAGGGCTGTGACTTCGTCGGGCGAGAAGAGACTTTCCACTTTGACATAGCCATCGCTGTGGTAGGTATCGATCTGTTCCTTGCTCAGCATGCTCTCTATTTCTCCGCGGGCACGGCGATGCCGCGCATGATCGTGCGTTGGGTGACGAGGAAGACGGTCATGGTCGGGACGCTGACGATGAGGATCGACCCGAAGACGGCCTCAGAAGGTGCTTCCTGCTGGAATTCGCTCAACCACACGGTACCGGCTCAGGTCCGTGATCGAGGATCGCGTGCGGTGGGTTGCCCGACGAGATGCCCATCAAGGGCGCCGTGTCCATCGCCTGCCCTTGAATTCGAGGCATGACAAAGGGCTTGAAGACGTAGTTGGGGTGTTTGTACAGAAAGGCACGCAGGACGGCGCGCTGAGCAAGAGCACCGGCACGGACATTGTCTGGCAGTGGCAGATCGCCCGAATCGAGGACCTCCTCGCCCGAATCAGGAAGTTCATCGACGGCAACGGCAGGCGATGTACACAGCAGAAGACCAGCGGCGAGCAAGCACGTCAAGCGGCCTGTGCTGATGCGCCCCACGGCTCCTGACAGGTGATGATTTCGCATGACTCGGATGGTACAGGGCGTCGCCTGTGGCGGCAACCCTGAGCGGGGCAAACAAGCGTTGGCTGGCTGCGGCGTCCAAGGGTGACGAGTTTAGGCTACATGACAAGAATCGATCCACGCGCCATGCGGAAGATGATGGTGCGTAAAAATTTTCTCTTCAAACATCAGATGGCCAACGGTCTCGGGATCAGCTACGAACGGCTTACGGCGATCCTCGTCAACGGGGAAGACGACGTGGAGGAAGAGCTCATTGCTCGGATCTGCCAGTTTCTCGAGTGTGATCGACAGGATATTCTGCATCACGTTTCGACCTGAGGAAAGACCGCGACGGGTCCACGATGACACGCGCACGCAAGGCCTGGCGCCCGATCGGAAAGATGCGAAAGCGGATCGCACAACGCCTTCATCCAAAACCTGCTCACATTCGACGGCATGCAGATCTGACGTTCTGGCGCCCGTATCGATCTTGCCTTTGATCCGCTCGATCCCCCACTCGGGCAGGCCGACCCCTTCGCGCCATCCAATGAGCTGCCCTCTTGTCTGGCCGACGATGGCGTCCTGAGCCTTTCCACTACAAATTGTTGGTCCACCGCCTTGTCACACAGAGATACGCTCAGCCAAGGAGAGCAGGATGAGTACGAATGGCTATGGTCATATGGTGCACGACGATTTCGTCGAACGCGTCCGTCGCATCCGATCCGAGCGCCAGGATCGTCTCGCCGCCATTCATACCCCCGCTCAGGCGCACGCCTACCAGCGTCGTGTGCGCAAGTCGATCCGCCAGGCCTTCGGTTCAAAGCCTGCCAAGACGCCGCTGAAGACGCAGGTGACGGGGGTCATCGAGACCCGCCACTATCGAATTGAAAAATTGACCTTCGAATCTCGCCCCGGATGCCTGGTGACGGCACATCTGTATGTGCCCAATCAGTTGGACAGCAAGGCCCCCGCCGTGCTCGGGACGTGTGGTCACAGCGACAATGGCAAACTCGAACCGAAATACCAGGGTTTCTGCCAGCGGCTGGCACGCAATGGTTATGTCGTGCTGATCTACGATCCCTTCAACCAAGGCGAGCGTGACCAATACGCCGGCCTGCCGGATCGTACTGCTGTCACCAACTGCTGTCACGCGCACAATATGATGGGCAAGCAATTGGAGTTGGTGGGGGAATGGTTTGGTATGTGGCGCACGTGGGATGGAATTCGCGCCCTCGATGTTCTGTTGGCTCGAGCGGAGGTTGATCGCAGTCGTGTGGGGCTGACAGGGAACTCCGGTGGGGGCACGATGACATCGTGGCTGTGGGCGATGGAGCCGCGCTTCACCATGGCCGCGCCAAGCTGCTTCGTCACCACCTTCCTCAGCAATCTGGAGAACGAGCTGCCTGCCGATTGCGAGCAGTATCCGCCCGGCGTGCTGGGGGCAGGATTGGAGTTGGCGGATTTTTACATCGCCAGAGCGCCGGATCCGGTCATACTGCTGGGACAGCAGTATTGCTTCTTCGACCGTCGCGGTCTGCAGGAGTCCTATGACGAGTTGCGTGCCTTCTACGATGTGCTGGGAGCTCCTGCCCATTCGACGCAGCTATTCGTTGGTGGTCACGGACACGGTTTCTTCGAGGACAATCAGGAGGCGATGGTTGGCTTTTTTGGCGAACACGCACACACGACGGCAAAGAAGCTTCGCACCATAGTCGAAGTCGATGCACAGGATTCACTGGTGACACCCACAGGCAACACCATTGAGGCGGGCGCGGTGCCTATTTACGAATTGATCGCAACCCAGGCCCAGCGAATGTCCTCCACACGACCCCGTCTGTCTGCGGTTGAACTGCGCAAGGTTGTTGCACAATCTCTGCACATGCCAAAACGCGAGCAGGCTCCACACTTCCGCATTCTGCGATCAAAGAATGCCAGCGGCCAACGGTTGGCCAGATACGCTGTGGAGAGTGGTCCCGGCGACATTCGGTCCATTCTTCACAAGCCGATGCCGGATGCCTCTCGAGTACACACACTGGATGTCGAGTCAGCCGTACACCTCCACCTTCCCCATGTGGCCTCAGATGAGGAGAACACGGATCGATGGATCCTCACCACGGCGGCAGGAAGAGCGATTTATCTGCTCGATGCCAGAGGGTTGGGAGAATCGAGAGCAGATGAGGCGGGTGAATTCTTCCATCCCTATGGCATGGATTACATGTTTCACGGGCATGAACTGCTTCTCGGCGAGAGTTGGCTCGGCAAACGGGTTCATGACGTGCTGTCCACGATCGATCTGTTGGTGGCCGAAGGAGCAAAACGCGTCACGCTGAGTGGTCGTGGGCAGGGGGCTGTTCTTGCAGCGTTTGCCGCACTGCTACACGATCGCGTTCAACAGGTGACCTTGCGAGGCGCACCCCTGTCATACCAAGCGATGGCTCAAGCACCGCTCGTGTCCTGGCCTGCAGCAAATTTCATCCGAGATGTACTGTCAAACTTCGATCTACCCGATATCTACAAGGCGCTGGGCAGGCGACTGAGTTTGGATGAACCCTGGGACGTGCTGATGCAACCCCTGCGTGGGGCGCGCCTGCGACGCGCTCTGGAGGCCGCCGGGTTGGCAAAGCGCTGAGGAGCTGGTAGCCGCTGCTCAGCAATCGGTTGTAGCTGATCAACTTGCCGTTAGCGTGAATTCCGCTTGCCCGTCGAGACCGGCGATGACGGGGAATGATCTCTGCTCAGGCTGTCCTTCTTTGGGTGCATAACGGACGGCAGGTGAGAAATAGGCATAGAGCGCCGTATTTCTCGGATGAGGAGACTGATTCGCTCCAGATCCATGAACCATCAGACTGTGGAAGCACACGGCACTGCCGGCTTTCAAAGGGACGTCGATTCTCTTGCTGACATCGATGTCAGCACGGGAAGTGACAGCATCATCGGCGCGCGTAATGAGGCCCCACTCCTGAAGACCCCATTTGTGGCTGCCCGGAATGATCTGGATACAGCCATTCTCCGGGGTCGCTTCATTGAGGGCGATGCTGACGGTGACCAGTGTCGGTGGCTCCATCGGCCAATAGGCTGAGTCTTGATGCAGGGCGTGGGCTGAACCGTGCTGGGCAGGTTTGAGCATCAGTGTCGACCGAAAGAGAAGCAGGTCGGGGCCGATCAGTTGCTGGATTACAGGAATGAGTCGATCGTGCATGGAAAGAGTGCGGAACGGTTCGGAGAATTGGCCCGTGTCCTCTACCTTGCGCAGTAGTGGCAGTCCATCGTCCTGATGCGCTGTCTCAGCGTGGGGCTCACGCTGAAATTGTCGCGCTTCCGGTTTGCCTGCCGCCTCGAGTTCGGCGGCGAGCACGTGGAGCCGTGCGATTTCGCTGCGGCACACGTCCAGTTCATCTGACGATAACAGATCGTCGATGACGAGATATCCGTGTTCTTCGAAAAAGTCTCGCTGCGATTCAGCGGGCATGCTTTTCTCCCAGGAAGGAACGTAAGTTCATGCGAATCATCGATGCCCATGTGCACACGCTGGAGGACTATCCCTCGATGACACCATTTCAGGACATGGGACGAGTCGATCGCCTGCTCTATCACATGCAGGACGCGGGTGTCGACAAAGCTCTGATGTTACCGGTTGTGGCGGATTCTTCGCCGCAGAACAACGCCGATTGTGGACGCTGGGCCAAGGCGCATCCTGAGCAGTTGGCGGCCATGACGGATGTTCCCCTCGACGCACCGGAAGCGCCAGAGCGGATCGCGGCAGCACGCGCCCAATTCGGCTCTGTGGCGATCAGCTGCTATCCAAAAACACCGGACCTGGAGTGGATGACCACGACTGAGCACGAGGCGATCTGGATCGCGTTTCAGGCAAGTGGGCTCGTATGCAATCTTCAGGTAACGCCGCCAAACTATGCTCACATTGTGGAATTGGCACGTCGCTACCCGAGTGTGCGTTTTGTGATGAACCACTTTGGTCTGCCCAAGGGGGCCGGAATCTCAGCGGCTGACGAGCGTTTTGGTGGTCTTGATGCGGCGGCTGTACTGGACAACCTCTTCGTCAAAGTGTCCGCCTTCTACAGCGTCGCTGACACCGCCTGGGATGTTCACTGCCCGACGGCATTGGCCTATCTGTACCGACTACGGGATTTGCTGGGGGCGGACCGATTGATGTTCGGCAGCGACTGGCCTCCTGCGGGTCGCCAACTTACCTATCGGCAGATCGTCGAGATCGTGCGCACACAGGCAGTTGACTTGAGGGCGCAGGAGCGAGCCGCCATTCTCGGTGGAACAGCAGCACGGGTGTATGGCGTTTGAGGGCACTGGCTCAGTCCGATCTGGCTCCGGCTGAGCCAGCTCAGGCCGATGCCGCATCGGCCCAGTCACGCAGGCAGTCGATCCGTATCGGACGCATCCGCGATCCGGCATAGGTTTTTCGAGGAAAGGGGGATCCGCATGAATTGCGGTGCACCAACTGTAGGGACGTCAGAATGAACGTGGCAGAGACGTAGGAACGCTATGAAGTAACAACCGTATAGGCCTGAGGAAACTGAGCCAGATCATCTATAGAACAGGCGAGGGAGGGTAGCGGCGAGATCAGATTGTCGTTTGACCGTGATCTGCCAAATTGTCGGCTGCCTGGCGCATGGCGACGTAGCAGTGTCGCGCCGTGGCCCACGGATCGTAGTTCTCCCGCGTCCAGATCTGTCCTGTCACCTCTGCAGTAATCGGTAGTTGGACACCGGCTGCAGAGACTGCGCCGAAATACTCATCCAGATCGAGGCTGCCATCGCCGGGTAGTTGAAAGTGCACCTTGCCGGCGTGATCGCGGTAGCCATCCTTCAGGTGCGTATGGACCGACCAGGGAGCGCACAAATTGACGCAGTGTTGCAGGTCCATCCCCAGGACATGAAAATGGCTCTGGTCGAAGTTGAGTCGTACCGAGTCATGATCGAGGGCCTCCACGAGCCACACAGCTTTCTCTGGCGAGTTGAATTCCTGTCCTACATGGGCCTCGACGGCAATGATCGCCCCATGATCGGCGGCGATTTCGGCATAGGGTCGCAAGTCTGCAGCGATCTGGTCTCGACAGGCTTCCCAGTCCACCCCATGGGAGCCGAGGGTTGTGGTAACAATTGGCGTCGCATCGTCGACGCGCAGATCGATCCCCAGCTGACATGTGGCGGCCAGGTCCCGAGACTTGGCCGCCGTGTCCTCGCCCGGCGCGCAGAGATTGGTCAGGTGCATGAGTACCGGTGAGGGGAATCCTGCGTTTTGGAACGCCTCGCGCAATCGTTGCCGGGCATCCGCATCCATCCTGGCTGCTGCTGTGGGCCAGTCGTCGCCGACATTGAGTTCCAACCCATCGTAGCCGATTTCGTGGACGCCACGAACGGCTTCCAGTGGATCGATCGTTTGCAGGGCGTAGGTACTATAGGCAATCTTCATGGTCTCTCCCGTGGCGCAGGTAGTGAAGGTGGCTGAGATTTGGCCTACTGATCATACAGAACCCAACCTATGAGGGGAAGATGAAGCGACATTACGCTGAGATCGTCCGGGAAGCAGAGCAGCGGATCTCAGCCCTGCTGGAGACACAATGCCGAGATACGGCATCTGCTCATCATGGCGGCTGGCTAACGCCGGAACGGGGCTATTCTGAGCCTGGCCACTCCTCGGGAGCGATCGACAGTCTGCTCAGCGTGTATCTGTGCCCGGAGGCGGATCTTGAGAGGGATGAAGCGCTGCTGCGGAGTGCGGAACTCTACGCAGACCACCTGTTGCGTGCACAGCACGAGGATGGAACGATCGATCTGCGCGAGACAAATTTCCATGACGCGACGATGATCGGTTTCTGTACGCAGACGCTGGCGTTCACATTGCAGCTGGTGCAATCGCATATGGACGCGCGCCCGGAACTATCCACGATCGAGTCGAAGATTGAGACCTTCCTGCGACGCGGCGGCGAGGGCATGCTGACGGGTGGATTTCACACACCCAATCATCGCTGGGTTCTTGCTTCGGCTCTGACGCTGCTGTGGCAGCAATTCGACGATGAGCGCTTTCGTGGCGAAGCGGAGCTATATCTGGCGGAGGGAATCGACTGTACCGATCAGGGTGAATACACGGAGCGCTCGACGGGCATTTACAATGTCGTCAACAATCGTTCGCTGCTCATCATGGCGGATATTCTTCAGCGACCGGAACTCATGGACCCTGTGCAGCGAAATCTGCGCATGGTCCTGCACTATATAGAGCCGGATGGCTCGCTGTTTACGGCGGCGTCGCGCCGGCAGGATCGTGGCCGAACGTCGTATCCCATCAGTTATTACCCAAACTTCTTAGGTATGGCGCATCAAACGGGGGATCCCCTGTTTGCCGGTGTCGCTGATCTCATCCTCGAGCAAGCCAGGGCGGGGCGCCGTTCTGCTGATGGTCTTGGGGCCATGTTGACCCAGTATCTGCTCTCTGCATCCCTGCGCGACGACGATCTGCCCACGATCGCACCCGAGCCGACCTACACTCTGTACAACCCGGCGTCCGGTATTGTGCGACTGCGCCATCAGCAGATGTCCATCACTCTGCTGGAGCAGGCAACGACTTTCATGTATATCGCCCTCGGCGAAATACGTCTCAACCTGAAGATTTCGACGACCTTCTATGGTGACCGTGGTCGATTCACACCGCAGAGCCTCGACGGCGACGGGGATGAGTGGCGATTGTTCGAACACAAGAGATGGGGATTCAAGCGTCCCTTTGCCGAGCCACCGGGAACCAGCGACTGGGACCAGATGCCACATGAGACGCGTGCGGAAGTGCAAATGCGCGATCTTGATCTGGAGGTGAATGTGAGATGGCGACCGCAGGAATCTGCAGTAGACGTCGACTACCGCTCGCAAGGTCTGGAGGGAGTGCTCTACAAGCTGGAACTGGCGATGAGTGCCGGTGGTCAACTGGAGACCGATCAACTGCGATTGCCATGTGACGCCGGTCAGTCGGTGGTACTACGGAGCGGCGGCGAGGCGATGTACCGGTTGGGATCAGACGTCGTACGGATGACAGGTGGTTCCGATGAACACAACTCGACACGGGCTATGCGCGGCAGTGAGCCACCTGACGCGTCGGCTTTTACCCTGTATTGCACGGGCGTCACCCCCGTTGAGGGTACATTGCGTATCGAGCGAGTCGGACCTTGAGAGCGAGTCGGGCCTTAATCACGGCTCACGGGAGTCGAAGGAGAAAGGGAACATGAAACCTTACCAACTTCTACTAGGGACCTGCCTCGCCATGGGGCTCATTTCCTGCGGCGACAGTGATTCATCACCCACTCAGTCCAAGGCAGATCTGCTCTTGGGTACTTGGCATCTGGAGGCAACCCAGGGAGAGAGTGCTGTGGCCTCTCTCGTGAATGTCTCGTACGCCTTCCAACCCGATGGCGGCGTGCGTCAACGAATTGGCGGGGAGTTTCTGCGAGCCCTACGCGAAACAGAAGCAGTGCAAGCAGCACTCGAGGGCGAGGAGTTGAGCAACACGAATCGCATCGACGGAGCAAATCTGAACTGGATCGGGCAGTGGACACTGAACGGTGATTCACTTCACGTCGTCTTCGATCTGCTGATCGTCGAAGTCTTCGGAGATATCCCGATTCTCGGCAAGATCACCGTGCCCGTCTTCGAAGAGGACTTAGCGCCCGCGGCTCAAACGCAGCTCGACTATGTCTGCGAACTTGTCGATGGTGTGTTAACCCTACACGGCGCATCTGCTACCGTTGGAATCGACGCCGATGGTGGTAGCCAGGATGTCACGGCACAGATCAACGGGATTGTCGGGCAGGTTGCCCAGCAGGCGGTGGAACTGCTGGCGACACAGCTTGATGGGCACAACACGCAGGTCTATGTACGCCGCTGAGCTGATTTATGCTTTGCTGATCTTGTCGCCGACGTGGATCGTCCCCGACTGCACGATCTTCGTATTGATCCCGCGTAGACACATCTGCTTGCCTTCTTCTGAGTTGACGAATCTCATCGCATCCATGCCGAAGCGTTCGACAAATTTATTGCAACCGGGATGCGGTTCGGCGGTGACTTCGACGATGGCTTCTCCGATCTGAACGCGGGATCCAATGGGCAGATTGTCTCGGCCGATATCGAAATCGACATAGAGCTGATCACCGGCCAGAGCCCAGCGTTCTTTGCTGCCCGATACCAATTGGGCGGCACGTGCATTCATCAGCGTCAGCTGCGCTTCCGGATTCGGGTCGCGAGGAGGATTTTTCTGTTGGCCACGGGTGCTCCAATCGTCACCGACGAGTCCCTGTATCGTGTCGAGTTCTCCTGTTTCGATCAGATCCCGTTCGTCAATGGCTGGTCTGCGGGAGATCAGCTGAAGTTCACCGTCGCTGTCGGGTGATTGACGAATTTCGGGCAAGCCCGATTCGAGTTCGGCCGTCGTCAGGTGCTTTGCTGTCATTCTATCCGACTCCTGGTTCAAGGAAAGGCGATTGTCTGGATGACGATAAAGGATCCATTTTCCACGCGCCAGATTCGATACGTCCCGCTCAGGATATCGCCGTCACTATTGAAGTCGAGGGCGCCGGCGGCGCCGCGATCCGGGCAGGATCGGCTGACTGTGCACTCAGCATACCTAGAGCCAACAAATAGATAGCGTCATAGGTCGACTCGCTGAAGCTCTCTGGTGCTTCAGCGAGTCGTTGCTGATAGCGAGAGACAAAAGCGAGATAGTCGACATTGTCCTCGGGTGCGATCGTCAGGGTGCCGACCATGCCCTCGATGATGGCGGGCGCCTAGTTATCAAGAAAGGCCTGACTCGTATTGCCATCGCAGCCGAGGAAGGTCGGGCGATACCCGCTGTGCGGTGGTCGTTGGCAAAGGCCCAGTCCGCGGCAAGCTGACCTTGAAATTCATCGGAGGCAACGGTTCGCTAGACGAGATTGTTGTCGTCAAGATCGGCGAGGGCGGGCGATGTCGATGACCAACATTTCCAGCGGGCGATCAAGGACGCCTCCCTGAGCATTGATCTCATCAATCGCCATCCGCGCTGCCTGGCGCCAGGCGGCGCCCTTGACCCAGGGGCCCGAGATGGGCACGAGCAAGCCGAGCCGGATCGGCTCTGCCTCGTCTGCCGGTCCATCCGAGCTGCTACCATTATCTGAGCCGCAGGCGACCCAGGCAAAAACGGGTAGCAGCAAACAGGGCGGCGGTCCGCCTGAGACGCCGGGAGAGGCTTGGATGGCTGGAGATTTTTTTGTTCATGTTGGTCATATGACAAATGTCCGAAGCGAGGTGGTCCAGCGCCAGCATTTTGGCGCCCGTTATCCCACATTTCGCGAATGAGGTTGCGCGCCGACAGCGATACCTGGTCCATCGCATAGGACTCTGCGGCGAGCTGAATGCGTCGGTCCACTACCCCAAGTGGGCGGAGCGATCGTCAGACGCCGTAGAATTACAGCATCCCTCTTGCCAGCGAGGATCCCATTCCGATGTCACAGCGCCAACTGAAGGCGGTCATGTTCACGGATTTGGTCGGCTTCAGCGCATGGATGCAGAGCGTCGAGGTGATGACCTCTTTGGCAACGACGTCAACATCGCGGCGCGAATTGAACCGCTTGCAAGTGCCGGTGGGATCTGTATTACAGCTCCCGTGCATGCGTCGATTCGGAGTCAAATCAATACGCCGTCTTACCCTATGGGGGAACCAATACTCCGTTTTATTCCCTCCGGGGAATAGAGTCTCAAGAATATCTCCCACGCTGTTGCTGTCTTCAGTTCAGATCCATCCCAGGAGTCCACCGGTGTAGTTGTGGTCTCAGCTTTATGATCGGGAAACTGACGACAGAGAATTTGTTCGACGTTCAGGATGACATTCGCGAACAGATCGTCGCCACCCGCGGCGACTACCATGGCGTCATCTATTCCCACTCGTTCACAGGCGAATTCCAAGAGACCGACGGACAGTCTCACGGCCTATGAATGCATGAGTGTAGCACTGGCCTATGATCGCTACATGAGCCCGGAGAACCACCGTATAGCCAGGCAGAGTTTGGAGTGTGCCGTCTAATTGGATCCCGATTACGCCTCTGCGTGGGCGCACCTTTCCTGGATCTACACTGATCAACACGCCAGCTCGATGAAGCTGCTGCCTGCCCCGAGAACGCGCCCGGGCTGCCGCCCAACGAGGGCATGACGGGATCTCCGCCGTCGTCATCTGGAACATTTCCACTCCAGTGAGGCACTGATCGTCCAGTATGTCGGCTCGTTCGCGCATGATTGTCTCTTGTCACTGTGCCAATGATCGTGTGAGATTCTGATGGCCGCACGAGATTCGTCCTGATCGACGTGCGAGGGCTCATCGCCTTAGAATGCCAGCAACCCCCATTTTCTCGAGCAAGATACGGCTCTCCATTCGATCGATCTACGAAGTCCTCGATCTACGTGTCTACTTCCCGCAGAAACTGCACCTGCTTGCTTGAGACACAGGGGTTTGAGATCATA
>Ga0115002_10005368_pt1 | contig 15144 bp, 12 predicted proteins | sample ArcticOcean_MG_C_8_FD_89576 | JGI IMG/M metagenome (GOLD analysis project Ga0115002, IMG submission 89576) | Marine microbial communities from western Arctic Ocean - ArcticOcean_MG_CB11_86 | ecosystem: Environmental > Aquatic > Marine > Oceanic | place: Arctic Ocean: Canada Basin | collected... | reverse complement strand
GCCATCGCGACGTACAGAAAGCTGGCCGCAGCCATCGCCAGGAAATACGGAAGCAGTTTTGGGACAGTGTCGAAGGCCAGCAGGGCGGCGATAGCGCCTACAGCGCTGGCCGCCGATGACAGCACGTTGAGCAACAGCGCCTTACCGCGCGAGTAGCCGGCGTTGAGGAGAATGGCGAAGTCGCCGACCTCCTGGGGGATTTCGTGCGCTGCCACCGCCAGAGCTGTGCTGATGCCGAGCGGCACTGACGTCATCACCGCCGCGGCGACGACGGCGCCGTCGACAAAGTTATGAAACGCGTCGCCGACAAGTACCGGAAACACGCTGCTCTCGTGTACTTCGCAGTCGTGGGTGTGGCAATGACGCCAGAGTACGAGCTTTTCGAGGACGAAGAACAGCAGGATGCCGATGAGGAGCGTACCGAACACCCGCTGAGCTGGAAGTTGCGCAAGACTCGTCGGCAGCAACGCCAGCATCGACACGCCGAGCAACGCGCCAACCGCGTAGCTGACGAGCCAGGGAATCAGTTTCGCGCGTGCTGAATCGCCGATAAGGAGAACCCCGGACGCCACGAGCAGTCCGCCGACGCCGCCGACCAGGCTCAAGCCGACAGCGATGAAAAATATCGACACGCACTGGGATTATGACGCGATATACCCGTGGCGTGCGCGCACCGTCAGTCCGCGATCGGTCACCTCGACCCGGATCGAGTGCCATTCGCCGTCTCGGTGTCCGGGGCTCTCGTACCCAAGGGAATACTGTCTGCGCAATTCCTCTGCGATTCGGGAGGTCGCTTCATCCAGTCCGCGGAAGCCACGAATGATCTCGGTGCGACCGCCCGTGTCGTCGGTGATTCGCCGCAACGCGTAGGCGTCCACTCGCTCTCGGGTTCCGGCGTTCCATGTCCCGCGCGGGAGAATCGGGGGAGAGCGCCTCTGAGGGCTGCGCCCGGGAAATGGGAACGGAAGACGAGGTGGTACCCGGACACGTGGGCGGGACGGGAGAGTTTCCGCCGTGCTGTCCACGCCGAGCGCGTATACGAGCACCTCGCTCTCCCGGATAAGGGGCTGCAGCTCCGCGATGGACATGCGGCTGTTGGTGTCGTTCCCGTCTGAGATGACCAGCAGCGCCTTCTTCGGATGGCGGCCGACGCTCGCCAGAGGCAAGGCTCTGGCAACCGCGTCGTACATCGACGTGCCTCCGGCCGGCGTGACGCGCGCCATCGCGCGGCTGATGGCGTGTCGGTCGATTGTCCAGTCCTGCACCAGATTCGGCCGGTTGCCAAACTCAAGGAAGAAGAGTTCATCGTCGTCGCCGAGCAGGTCGTAGATGAGCCGATCGATGGCTGAACGGGCCGCCGACATCTTGTCAGCAATCATGCTGCCGCTGGCGTCGAGCACGATGCCCAGGCTCACCGGCACCCGATCATCGCTGAAGTACGTCACGTCCTGTTGTTCGCCGTCTTCGAAAATGGCGAAATCCTCTTTGCGCAGTCCCTGGACGTACCGACCGTCACCGTCCGTCACGGTGGCGGTCACGTTGATCAGGTCGATGCCGCTCTGGAAGCTGAGACCGCCTTGGCTTCGTGCGCTGGCCGTTGTGGCGGCAACGGCGACGAGCGCGACGAGCGACGCGACGTGGAGCGGGCGGACGGATGTTCGAGTCAATGCACGCCTCCTGGCGCGGATTCCACGTGTACGTAGTAACGCCGCCGTGGTACCGCTGACGCTGGATTCCGACCAGGTGCCGGAACTATTCCGGAATCGCGGCAACGGAGGGCTACCCCTCATGAGATCCGCGCTGAGGAGAGTAAGGCAAGAGTCTTGCCTGATCGATTGCGCTGGATTGGGCCATTTTTCTCCCCATCGGGAGCCAGTGGCGCTTCAGGGTGACGCGAGCGTCCTATTTGAGTCCTTCCGTGAAGCTATAGCCATCGCGGTCGGCAAGGTGGCGGGCGGCGCGGAAGCCGGCCGTGTCAAGCGCGGTCGCCGTCGCGCCCGTCTGCGGCTGGGGCGAACGGCTTTGAAACCAGGTCCGTTGATTCTGGCCTTGCTCCAAGATGACCGTGCGCCCGCCAGCGCGCAGGACGCGGTGCACTTCTCGCAATATTGGCAGCCCGGCCGCGCCATGCAGCGGTGGGAGCGCACCGGTCACCGCGTGCAGCACAACCACATCAAAGCTGTCCTCAGGGAATGGCAGAGCGTCCAATGCGGTGACTTGTGTGTCCACCAGCACTCCCGCGTCTGCCGCTGCGACGCGCGCCCTCTCCGCGGCGCCGTCGTCGATGACTGCGATGGCCGCATGACCGCTCAGCCCAACCTTCGCTGCAATCACGCCAGCCAGCGACGGGTCGTCAATCCCGATCTGCAATACGCGTTCGCCCATTCGCACGCCGCACATGACGATGGGTAACGGTTCCGTGCTTTTGGTCTTTCGGAGAAAAAACATCAATTTTCCTCATGATATAGTCGCCGACCGTGACTGCACCACTTCAAATTGCTCCCGCCAGCGGCAAGCTGGGTGTTCTTCTTGTTGGTCTTGGCGCAGTGAGCACCACGACAATCGCCGGTGTCTTCGCCATTCGCAAAGGTCTTGCCCAACCGATTGGTTCTCTGACGCAGATGGGCACGATTCGCCTTGGGAAACGCACCGAGGCGAGGACCCCGCGGATCAAGGACTTCGTGCCGCTCGCCGAACTCGACGACATCGTCTTTGGCGGCTGGGACATTTTTGAAGAGGATTGTTACGCCGCCGCGCGCACGGCCGGGGTGCTGGAACCGTCGCAACTAGAACAGGTGCGTGATGAGCTGGAAGCGATCCAGCCGATGCCTGCGGTGTTCGACCAGCGGTATGTCAAGCGACTCAGCGGCCCGAACGTCAAGAAAGGCAAGACGAAGCGCGACCTTGCCGATCAGGTCACGGCAGACATCCGGGCCTTCAAGGACAGGCATGGCTGTGATCGCCTCGTGATGGTCTGGTGCGGCAGCACCGAGGTCTTTATGAAGGAGACGGCGGCGCACGCGACTGTCGCATCCTTCGAAAAGGCGCTAGAAGACAACGACGACGCGATCCCGTCGAGCATGGTGTACGCGTATGCGGCGATCCGAGAAGGGGTGCCGTTCGCGAACGCGGCACCGAACCTGACCGCTGACATCCCGGCGATGCTGGAACTGGCCGCCCGCACGTCGACGCCTGTCATCGGCAATGACATGAAGACCGGGCAGACGCTGATCAAGACGATCATCGCGCCTGGACTCAAGGCCCGCCTGCTCGGCGTGAAGGGCTGGTACTCCACAAACATCCTCGGTAACCGCGATGGCGAGGTGCTGGACGATCCTGAGTCGTTCAAGACCAAGGAAGAGAGCAAGAAGTCGGCGCTCGACTACATTTTTCAGCCGCAGCTCTATCCAGAGCTGTACAAGGATCTGTGTCACGTCGTGCGCATCAACTACTACCCGCCACGCGGTGACAACAAGGAAGGGTGGGACAACATCGATCTGGTCGGTTGGCTCGGCTACCCGATGCAGCTGAAGATCAACTTTCTGTGCCGGGACAGTATTCTGGCTGCGCCGATCGTGCTCGACTCCGCGCTGTTTCTGGATCTGGCGAAACGTGCGGGTATGTCCGGTATCCAGGAGTGGCTGTCTTTCTACTTCAAGGCGCCGATGCACGCCCCGGATGTGTATCCGGAGCACGACCTGTTTATTCAGCTGATGAAGCTGAAGAACACGCTCAGGTTCATGCAGGGCGAAGAACTGATCACCCACCTTGGCCGGGAGTACTACGACTAGATCCACGCCGATGCTGGTCTGCCGGCGCTCCCGGCGGCCCGCAACGTCGCCGAGTTCAAGAAACAGCCCGCCGGCCTCCAGTTGACAGCGGCGTCCGGTAAACTGCACGAGCGGTGGAAAGTTTCTACGACATGCTGGGCGTCGTCCAGACGGCCTCGGCCGACGAAATAAAGCGAGCGTTTCGGCGTGAGATTGCGAAGTACCACCCCGACAAGGTTCAGCACCTGGGCCGGGAGTTTCAGGCCATTGCCGTCACCAAGGCGGCGAACCTGACGGCCGCCCACAGAACCCTCAACGACAAGTCCCGGTGCGCCGAGTACGACGCACAGTTGAGCGCGACCGCTGTTGCGCCTCAGAAAGGGTCCCCTTCGCCGGCGTCCCCAATCGCCGGGAATGTTGAAGTCAGACCGGAGCCTCGGGCGCGAGTGGCCGAAGAGGCGCCGTCTTCGACCCCGACACCTCAACCGCGCCCTTCCGTGCTTTCGCCCGATCGGGTCGGCGCGATCGATCTGGTGCGGAAAGCGACGGTGATGCGCTTTCGTGCGGCAGTCAATCAGGAGTTTGCCAAGGGAGATGAAGGGTCGGTCCGCGGCTTCGACTTCCCCAAGGCGGGCTTCTTCAGCCGGACGCGTCCGCCCCGGATTCTGGGTCGCTTCGTGGGCATTGTCGATGGCGAGGCGTTGCGCGAGAGCTGGGCGCTGGCCGCCCGCGCGAAGACCGATGAGCGACCCGATCTCTGCGTCTTTCTCATGGGACCGGTGCTGGCGCCGGTGGGAGAACTGGGACGGGCCATCGCCGAGCTGCGCCGCACGGTCGTGCCATCGGGCACGCTCACCGTCGTGCCGGTGAACACGGCTTCTTGGGCCGCCCATGTGCCGAATGACGCGCCACAGGTCGCGAGGGCGCTGCTTTCTCGGTTGCGGTCGGGCTGATACGGCTTGCCTCTCATCGAGATTCTCGACCTGTGGAAGACCTACACGATGGGTACCGAGGAGGTCCACGCGCTACGTGGCGTATCGGTCGAGATTGAACGCGGTGACTACGTCGCCATCATGGGCCCTTCCGGGTCGGGTAAGTCGACGCTCATGAATCTCATCGGTTGCCTCGACTCGCCCACCAAGGGCAGTTACCGGCTCAACGGAAAACGCGTCAGCGACATGGACGACAACGAGTTGGCGCGGATTCGTAACGAGGAGATCGGGTTCGTCTTTCAGACGTTCAATCTGCTTCCACGTGCCTCCGCGCTACAGAACGTAGCACTCCCGCTCGTCTACGCGGGCGTGGGTTCCCAGGATCGGGAGGTCCGTGCACGCGCGGCGCTTGAGAAGGTCGATCTCCTCTCTCGCATGACTCACCGCCCGAACGAACTGTCGGGTGGTCAGCGGCAGCGTGTGGCGGTAGCGCGCGCGCTTGTCAACAATCCATCGCTGCTCCTGGGGGATGAACCCACCGGGAACCTCGATTCGAAAACAGGAGCGGAGATCATGGCGCTGTTCGCGCGCCTCCATCAGGCCGGGAACACGATCGTGCTCGTGACTCACGAGGCAGAGGTTGCCGCTTTCGCGCCGCGCGTGCTGCAGTTAAGAGACGGCGAGGTGGAGAAGGACGTCAGGCGTACCACCTGACGCGACTAGCGCGGATGGCGCTTGTACCTGGTACACAGTCGTAGCACCCGGGGTCTCGGGAGAGATCGTCCTACACGGCTGCCCAGTGTGCGGAGCCCACCTCTCTCAGTGGTGCGTTCCGTTCGAGCGCAGAGACGTCGAATGGAACTCTTTGCCGAGGCGCGTCCGGATCCAGCCCCGGCACGGCGCTGAGCAGCGCGCGGGTGTACGGATGCGACGGATGAGAGAACAGCGACCGCGTGTCAGCGATCTCGACGATTTTCCCAAGGTACATCACCGCCACGCGGCTGCAAATGTGTTCCACCAGTCGCAAGTCGTGTGCAATGAAGAGGTAGGTGAGCTTGAGCCGTACCTGTAGCTGTTGCAGGAGCTCCACGACCTGAGCCTGCACGGAGACGTCCAGCGCTGAGACTGGCTCGTCAGCGATGATCAAGGCGGGATTGAGCGCCAGTGCGCGAGCGATGCCGATCCGCTGGCGCTGGCCCCCGCTAAATGCGTGCGGGTACCGCGTCAGATGCTCCGAGTCGAGGCCGACGAGATCGAACAACTCGGCGACGCGTCTCCGTCGCTCCGCCGCCGACCCGAGCTGGTGGATGACCAGCGGCTCCTCCACGATGTCCCCCGCTCGCATCCGAGGGTTCAATGATGCGTGGGGGTCCTGGAAGATGATCTGCATGTCCCGCCGCGCGTGGCGCATGCGGTGCCGCGAAAACTGCCGGACCTGCTCGCCGCGAAAAAGGACGTCGCCAGATGACGGCTCGACGAGTCGGAGGATGCACCGCCCCAGCGTAGTTTTTCCGCTGCCAGACTCCCCAACGAGGCCAAACATTTCACCTTCCCGGATCGAAAAGGTCACGTCGTCCACCGCTGTGATGATGGAAGGCGCGCGCCAAAGCGCACGTTGGCGGACAAAGTGTTTGGCAAGGTGGCGCACATCGAGCAGGGGCGGAGACTGATGGCCTTCCGACGTGTGCCCCGGGATCTGGCTCATGGCCGTGACGGCCCGACGTTCGTTCCCGGGATCGCCGCCAGCAGGTGCTTCGTGTAGTCGTGCGCCGGCGCGCGCAGGATCTGTCGCACGGTCCCCTGTTCTACCAATACGCCTCGGTGCATGACGGCAACCCTGTCCGCCATTTCCGCGATCACGCCAACGTCGTGCGAGATCAGGAGTAGCGCGAGGTCGTAGCGCGTGCGTAGCTCGCGCAGCAGGTCGAGTATCTGAGCTTGGATGGTGACGTCGAGCGCCGTTGTCGGCTCGTCCGCTATGAGCAGCGCGGGTTGGCACGCCAACGCGATGGCAATCACGACTCGTTGGCACATTCCGCCAGAGAGCTGGTGTGGATAGTCGCGGGCACGGCGCTCGGCATTCGGCAGGTGCACGGCGCGCAGAAGTTCGAGGGCCTGTCTGTTCGCCCCGGACCGACCGTGCACCGCCAGTGCTTCGGCGATCTGATCGCCGATACGCATCACGGGATTAAGCGCGGCCGTCGGCTCCTGAAAGATGAGTGAGATGCGGGCGCCGCGGATCCGACGCATGTCGCGCTCCGGCAGCGTCAGCAGGTCGCGTCCTTCAAAGATCACCCGGCCACCGGCGATTCGCCCGGGCGCCTGGAGCAGTCTGAGAATCGAGAGCGCCGTTAACGATTTGCCGCTGCCGGACTCCCCGACGAGACCGAGAGTTTCGGCGGGGGCAATTGTAAAGCTCACTCCGTCTACAGCAGTAATGTCTCGGTGTGTGCCCTCGAATACCACTCGTAGATCCTGGACGTCCAGGAGCGAGTCAGGCATCACACGCCTTGCGCGAGCAAATAGGGGAAGCGTCGGTTCGACGGGGCCGCGGTGGCGAATCCCGAGTACTGGCGCATGGTCCATGCGCAGCCGCGGTACATGTCAGGCCTGACGCCTCGCGTGAATGGCCCGCCGCCCGGAGACCCGCCGGCGTGCGCGACGTCGGAGTCTTTGAGGTCTTGCGGCACTGCAAAAGTGCGCGGTTCTGTGCGAGTGGGCATTCGCGCCGAGATCTTACTTCGTCGGCCACCCGATCCGCGATCGCGGTGCCTGGGGGACCAGGGCCCGCCGGGTTGTTGACACTTTGCCGATCGGGACCCTACAATGCCGACATTCTTCCGTAGGGCTAAACCCCTGTGAATGAGACCTTTGGCGCCAGATCCCTGCCGATCTCCTCGGTCCAGCAGAGTCGGATCGGGAGACGCCCCGCAGGCCAGTGGCGGGATGAGGAGGAGCCGGAATGGATGACGCCGTAAACCAGTATGCAAAAGAACTGGCTGACGCGATCGCTGCTGCCGTGGCTGAGAGCCCACAAGTCGAGTCGTGCCGTGCGAAGGCGAGGGAAGCCGGCTTCGATATGCGCGTGACGCTCGAGGCTGTTGTGGGGTTCGTCAATCGAACCCCACGACGGCTCGCGGTGGCCAAGGTGGCGACACCGGCCCGCTTGTTGCCGGCCGGCCGAATCTTCGATCTAACTGCCAACGATCGCCGGTTCCTTCGCTCATTACGGATCGGCGCAGACGAGGCCAAGGAGGCCGTCGAATAGCTTCGAAGTTTAGCTGGAGACCTGAGCGGGTGCTCAGATTCTCTTGCGATGCGGACGAGCGGGCGCCGAGCGCCAGCTAGGTGGCCTTCCCCTGATTCGCGACAGCCGCGATCGCTTTCTGCGCCGCGCTTGAATCACCCAAGTAGAACTTGCTCAACGGTTCGAGAGCATCGTTCAGGTGGTATACCAGGGGTATGCCTGTCGGGATGTTCACGTTGACGATCTCCTGTGTGGAGACGCCGTCCAGGTGTTTCACCAGCGCTCGCAGGCTGTTGCCGTGCGCCACGATCAGCACGTTCGTGCCAGAGCGGATTTGCGGCGCGATGGTCCCGTGCCAGTACGGAAGAAACCGCGCGATCGTATCCTTCAGTGACTCCGCGAGCGGTAACTCGTTGGGCGCGAGGCCGTGGTAGCGGCGATCCCGAGAGGGGTGCCGAGGATCATCGGCCACGAGCGGTGGTGGAGGAATGTCGTAGCTGCGTCGCCAGATCTTGACCTGCGCTTCGCCATGTTGCGCCGCGGTTTCCGCTTTGTTGAGGCCCTGCAGCGCGCCATAGTGCCGCTCGTTCAGGCGCCAGGTCCGGTGCACGGGGACCCACATTAGCTTCATTTCATCGAGCGTAATCCACAGGGTGCGGATGGCGCGCTCCAGGAGTGACGTGTGGGCGACGCCGAACTGATACTGCCCCTCTGCCAACTGCCGGCCGGCCTGCTGCGCCTCGGTACGTCCGTCATCGCTCAGATCGACGTCAGTCCACCCCGTGAATCGGTTTTCGCGGTTCCACGTGCTTTGACCGTGCCGAAGGAGCACTAGGCGAAACATGTCAGTTCGATGCAGCAGCCAGCTGCGAAATTGCGCTTCTGCCCGCGTAACGAGCTGCCGTGCCAAGCTCCTCCTCGATGCGGAGCAACTGGTTGTATTTTGCGGTTCGGTCGCTACGGCTGGCGGACCCGGTCTTAATCTGTCCGGCCGATGTACCGACTGCCAGGTCGGCAATCGTGCTGTCCTCCGTCTCTCCGGAGCGATGGGAAATGATACTTGCGTATCCGGCGTCGCGGGCGACGCCGATGGCGTCGAGGGTCTCCGAGACGGTGCCAATCTGGTTCAGCTTCACAAGGAGCGCGTTTCCTGCGCCTTCGGCGATGCCTCGGCGGAGGATTTCGGGGTTGGTCACGAAGACATCGTCGCCGACCAGCTGCACGCGATCCCCAAGAGCGCGCGTGAGCGCGGTCCATCCACTCCAGTCACCTTCGGCGACACCGTCTTCGATCGAGATGATCGGATACTGGCGCACCCAATCGGCATAGAGCTCGACCATCTGCTCTGGGGAACGGGCGGTTTCACCTGATTTCTTAAAGACATACCGGCTGTTGTCCCAGAGTTCGCTGGCGGCCACATCGAGCGCCAGAAAGACGTCCTGGCCGGCTCGCAAACCGGCCTGGCCGATCGCTTCCAGAACGACCTCGAGCGCCTCGACGTTGGACCGAAGGTTTGGCGCGAACCCGCCCTCGTCGCCGACGCCGGTCGAGTGACCAGCGCGTTTCAGAGTCGCGCGAAGGGCGTGAAAAATTTCCGTGCCCGCCTGCAACGCCTCCGAGAACGTCGGCAGGCCTAGGGGCATCACCATGAACTCCTGCAGGTCAACGCTGCTGTCGGCGTGGGCTCCGCCGTTGAGGATATTCATCATCGGCGCCGGAAGGAGACACGGCCGTTCCGTTGAAGTCCTGCCACTCAGGCGGGCCAAATGCGCGTACAGCGGCTCCTGCGCAGCGGCTGCCCCCGCTCTGGCCGCCGCCATTGACACGCCGAGCAGGGCGTTCGCCCCGAGACGGCTCTTGGTCGGCGTACCGTCAAGTTCCAGCATCCGGCGATCAATTGCGCGCTGCTCCAGTGGCTGGCCACGCAAGGCGTCGGCGATTTCGCCGTTGACGTGGGCAACTGCCGTCCGGACACCCTTGCCAAGATAACGACGCGGATCGCCGTCGCGAAGTTCAAGCGCCTCGCGCTCTCCGGTAGACGCCCCGGACGGTACCGCCGCCCGTCCGAATGCGCTTTCTGCCCAGAGATCGACTTCGACGGTCGGATTGCCGCGCGAATCGAGTATTTCGCGGCCGTGAACACGCGTGATATTCATACTATTCGTGAGGAAAAACGATGCCGAGCCCGGTCCACCTGTCGAGCTCGGATGGGACGCCTCAGGTCGTCCGATGATAGCATTCTCACGTGGGCGGATCGTGGGGCGCCGCCTGGAGGTTTTTGGGAGAATTGAGGTTGTGCTTGCCGTTTGACTTGACCCCGGTTCACACCTATGATCAGGCGGTTTTAATTATCTTACGATCCCCGTTTCGGGGGTCCTCGTTCAGAGAGGCATGATGCATATTCGTCGTGTTGTAGCGCTCGCCGTCGTGGTGACCGCCGTTGTGAGTGCGCCGGCTCTCGCCGCGCAAAGTGATGAGGAGCGGCAGCAGCGCGATACCCTGGCGCTTGTTGAGGCTGTCGACGGCGTGGCCGCGGGGACGCACCCGACGCCCACGGACGTGACTCTTCGGTGGGAAGGCAATCACTTCTTCAAGAGCTCCGATGGCATAACGTATATTCCGTTCACCCTTGGGGTGGACTCGTCGCAGCTTGCCGGGGGCGCGGCACTGTATGTGCGGGCGGTCAGCAAGGATGCGGCCCCGGCGCCTGCCGCCGAACCTCCGGCGGTCGTCGAGTACCCATGGGACGACATGAATTTCGTGGATGTCGGACAGAACAGTGTGATCTCGCGTGCGATGGTGCTCCCTCCCGGCGAGTACGAGGTGTTTGTTGCGATCAAGGAACAGGGTCCGATGGAGGTCGAGGATGGCCAGCCGGCCCCCCTGGCCGGACTCGTGCGGCGCGACATCACGGTGCCCGACTTCAGCGGCGTCTCCGACCTCAGCATGAGCTCGGTATTGATCGGCAACATTGAGCCGCTAACTGCGCCTTTGAACGAGGACCAGCAGAAAGAGAATCCGTACACCTTCGGCCGGATGCGTGTGACGGTGGCTGCCGGGTCGCAGTTGCAGAAAACCGGCGAGCTGCAGATGCTGTTCTGGATCTATGGAACAGGGCAAAACAACGACAAGCCGGATGTGACAGTCGAGTACAGTTTCCATCGGCAGATGGCTGACGGCGAGGTGTACTTCAACAAGACCCCGGATCAGGTGCTGAATGCTTCGACTCTGCCGCCGCGATTTGATGTGGCCACGGACGTGTTGCCGGGTATGCTGTTTGTACCGCTCGCGAGTTTTCCAGTCGGAGAATATCGGCTTGAGATCACGCTGACCGACGCGATCTCCGGCGAGACGTTGACGACCAACGCGAATTTCACCATCGAGGCCTGATTCGTAGAGGAGTAGCCTGTTTTCATGCACCGTCACCTCGTCTCCCTCCCCCCGGCCGTGGTGCTCTGCGTGGCGGTGGCTGTATTTCCGGCACTGGCTCAGGACCGCTCGCAGTCCGAGGCGAAGGTTCGGAAAGTTGCCTCGCAGGTGTCGGCGCCTGCTCGGGCCGAGCTGGCCGGGACTGTGGAAGATGACCGGGGCGAACCACTCAGCGGCGTGGTCGTGTCGGTGGTCGGCGTCACCACGGCCTTTACGGTTTCAGACAGACAGGGGCGGTTCGCGTTCCACGACATTTCGTACGGCCCGTATCTCGTGCGGGCGCACTTGCAGGACCATCTAGCCGCGCGCGCGGTACTCGTCCAGGTCAACCGGGCATCCGACACGATGGCGACGGTGGTCTTGACACGGCAGGCCGTCGCCGACGAGCCAGCTCCGGTGCTCACTGCGGGAATAGGCCCTGTAGTTGCTGCTCCTTCCGTCGCTGACGCCGACGAGGCCGACCACGACCACGGGGAGGTCGCTTGGCGCCTGCGTCACCTGAAGCGGAGTGTTCTGAAGGATGTAGAACCGGGGTTGATCACCGCCGCGGATGACGGCGGCTCTCTCCTGGGAGATACGCTCGGTAGTCTCGGCCGAGCCGTCGGGTCTCCCGCCAGGCTGGCGGCGTCGCTATTCTCGGATGTGCCGGTGACCGGGCAGGTCGATTTCCTGACCAGCACGTCGTTCGGTCGGCCGCAAGACTTGCTGTCGATGCAGCCGAGAGGCGTGGCCTTCGTCGCTCTCGAGGCGCCTACCGGTGAGGGCCGATGGGCCATGCGCGCCGCGGTCATGCAAGGAGACCTTGCCTCTTGGATTCTCTCGGGTTCGTACCAACGTGCGCCGCGGGCGCATCGCTACGAGGCCGGAGTGTCGTACGGGACGCAGCGGTATCAGGGTGGCACCGTTGAGGCGCTGCCGTTGGTCGCGGACCCGGGTCGAAGCGTCGGTACGATTCGCCTCTCCGACCACTGGACGATCAGTCCACGGCTTTCGGTCACGTACGGTGCGAAATACGCACACCACGACTATTTGGAGCAGCCCGCGCTGCTCAGCCCAAGTGCGAGCATGACTGTGACGCCTTTCGAAGGCGACAACTTCAGGGTTCGCGCGGCGGTTTCGCGCCGGGCGATGGCCCCAGGTGCGGCGGAGTTTGTTCCTCCATCGAGTGGTCCGTGGCTACCGCCGGAACGGACGTTCTCGCCGATCGCGTCGGGGCGGGGCTTCACTACTGAGCGGGTCGATCATGTCGAGCTCGGGGCTGAACGGGAATGGGGCCATGTCGTGGCGGGGTTCCGGGCGTTCAGGCAAACGGTTGACGATCAGATTGTCACGCTCTTCGGTGCCGCGCTGCCAGGTGCACCGGCTGGCCGCCCCGGTCACTATTTCGTGGCCTCGGCTGGCGATGTGGACGCCACAGGCTGGAGCGTGAGTGCTCGACGCGCGACCGAAGCGGGGACTCGGGCCTCCATCGAATACACCAACGTCGAGTCGCGCTGGATCAGGCGCTCCGCCGATGCAGGCGCGTTGGCGCTTGTGGCGGGGGCAGTGCCCGGTGACACGGAGCGCATGCACGACCTGACCGCGTCTGTTGAGGGTGTACTTCCGGTGACGGAAACGCGCGTATTCGTGCTCTACAAGCTCAATTCGAGGTTTGCGGATGGCGGCACCGCGATTGGTGGTGCTGGAGCGCGGTTCGACGTTCGGGTTAACCAGTCATTGCCGTTTCTGGACTTCTCTGGAGCCCGCTGGGAAATGCTCGTGGTGGTGCGGAGTCTGTTCAGCGACGAATCTGCAAATGCCTCGATCTACGACGAGTTGCTCGCGGTCCGAGCTCCGAAGCGCATGGTCGGTGGCGTCGCCGTCCGGTTCTAGAGCAGCAGCTCAGCCACAATTCACGTCAAAGAGATCCCCGCTCTGACGGAGGCTGCGCCTGTTTACCGATCCATCACATTGAATGACATGTTCAGGTATTTGGATTTAATGCCTCAGCGCTGTTGTCCAGAGGCGGTAAAAGCCTTTACTATCAATTCGTCACAATCGGAACGATCGGCGGCTACCTGGTATGGCGTTTGCTGAGGTTTAAGGCCTTGTCGTAGGGCTGTATCCGATTTTCACCGCACACCGTGAGAACGAGAAGAACATCATCGTCGACCAGCGCACTGTCGCGCTGGGCCCAGTGGCGCGGGCCTGGGCTACCAGTGGTAGTCGTCGCAGTGCTGCTGTGTCTTGGCGTGGCCAATATCCTCTCGCGCGCCGGCTTCCAGGAGGCGGAAGACGGCGTACTGTGGGCGGAGGGGCCTGAGGGAGGAGTAGTAGCCGCTGACATCGCTGACGGCACACCTGCGGCGGCTGTGGGCCTCGTGAGGGGCGACGTGCTACTGGCGATCAACAATCGGCCGATACAGGCGGTTTCGGATGTGGTCGATGCTCTCCACGTGACGGAGACGGACGCGACGGCTCGGTACACCGTTCTCCGGCTTGGTGCCAGAGAGGTCGTCGATCTGCAGATTGCACCGATTCCGAACGGTGCGAGGCCCTTTTACTTCCTGCTCGCCTCCATAGGTATCTTCACGCTGCTTGTCGGGGGTGCTGTTCGGCTTCGCCGCCCGAGAGACCCGGCGACACTCCATTTCTTTTGGTTGTCGGTAGCGTTCTTCGGCCTGTTTACGTTCTCATTCAGCGGACGCCTGGATCGCCTCGACTGGGTTTTCTACTGGGGCGATGCGCTGTCGATCCTGCTACTTCCCGGGCTGTTTCTGCACTTTGCGCTCGTATTCCCCCAGCGCAGTCAGCAGTGGGCTACGCGTGGCGCCGGGCGTGTACTGGTTCCTCTCATCTATGCGCCAGCATTGATACTCGGTGCGGCACGCGTGATCGCACTCGCGCGTAGCGGTGCGAACGCGCCGCGCTTTCTCGGCATTGTGGAGACGCTCGATCGCCTTGATTACGTCTACCTGGTGGGCTGTTTCGCGGCGGGTCTGTTCGCACTTACTCGGGCCCTCGCCGAGGTGCGTTCGATCACCGCCCGCCGACAACTGCGCTGGATCGCGTGGGGAACCGGCCTTGGGGCGACGCCGTTCATCTGTGGGTATGCCCTGCCCTGGGCCATGGGAGTAAATCCGTCGCTGCCGATGCAGCTGTCGGCCATTCCGTTGAGCCTGATCCCGCTCGCCTACGCGTCGGCTATCGTGCGATACCGGCTGTTGGACGTTGAGGTGATCGTTAAGCGTACCCTCGGGTACTCAGTAGCGCTGGCAGTGGTCGTGGCTATTTACGCTGGTCTGCTGCAGGGGTTCGAGTGGGTCTTTTCCATCGGCGACGCGGGAAGAAGCTGGGTGCTTGCCGCTGTCGTCACGATCATCGCGCTGCTGTTGGTGCCGCCGGTGAAGCAGGCGATTCAGAACACTCTTGATCGCGCTTTTTATCGCGATCGGTACGACTATCGTCGGGCGCTGGTCGGGTTCGCCCGCGATCTGAACAGCGACCTTGATCTGAACCGACTTGCGGAGCGGCTCGTGTCTCGTGTCACGGAAACGTTGCTGGTGGACCGTATGGCGCTGATGCTGGCGGACGGCACGTCGTCACACTTCGTATCGCTTCGCGCCTCCGGATTTCCCGACCGTCCCCCACGCGCGTTATCAAAAGTGTCCAGCGTTGGTGCGCGGCTGTGTGCGGGGCACACCGTCTCGCTTGACGACCCGATCGCTGCGAGCCGATTCGAAGCGGAGGATGTGGAGTTCTGGCGGGACGAAGGCCTGTATCACTT
>Ga0115002_10005367_pt1 | contig 15145 bp, 11 predicted proteins | sample ArcticOcean_MG_C_8_FD_89576 | JGI IMG/M metagenome (GOLD analysis project Ga0115002, IMG submission 89576) | Marine microbial communities from western Arctic Ocean - ArcticOcean_MG_CB11_86 | ecosystem: Environmental > Aquatic > Marine > Oceanic | place: Arctic Ocean: Canada Basin | collected... | reverse complement strand
TCAAATCTGGAAAAGTCTACTACGATGAAGTGACTGAAGAAGAAGGAAAACAGTATCTGTTGGCAGCGACAAGCATCCCCGTCGTGCTTAAGAAATGCATCATGTGCCATCCGAATTACGAAGACGTTAAAAAAGGCGCCGCCATTGGCATGCTGACCTATAAGCTAGAACTCGACTGATTTTTCAGTTGTGTTTCTCTCAACTAAAACGACCGCCCGAAGAGTTGCTTCTGGCGGTCGTTTTTCGTGGCATAAGATTGAAAAACTCATCAGAAGGGAATCTATAGTCCTTCATTCAGTGGTTGAAGTTCTTCGGCAAGAAACTTCCCATCTTTGCGGACCAATTCGTCATCGAACCAAATTTCCCCGCCTCCATATTCCGGAGTTTGGATTAAGACTAAATCCCAATGGACTTGGCTTTTGTTTCCGTTGTCGGCTTCTTCGTAGGCATTTCCTGGAGTGAGATGAAAAGACCCGCCAATTTTTTCATCGAAAAGTGTATCCAGCATCGGATGATTGACCGCATTATTGCACCCCAGCGACCACTCACCGATATACCGGGCCCCTTCATCGGAATCGAGGATCGAATTCAGTTTTTCTGTTTCGTTGCTGGTCGCTTTCACAATTTTTCCATTTTCGAATTCAAAGTGAATGCCTTCAAAAACGGTCCCTTGGTAACGAGAGCCCGTGTTGAAGGTGATCGTGCCATTGACGCTGTCTCTTACAGGAGCAGTAAAGACTTCTCCATCCGGAATATTACATTCGCCCGAACAGGGTATGACGGGAATGTCCTTAATTGAAAAAGTGAGTTCAGTGCCTGGAGAAATTATTTTCACTTGGTCGGCAGCTTCCATGCGTTCTTTAAGAGCAATTTGTCGTTTGCCCATTTCGGCGTAGTCAGTTGTGCAAACGTCGAAGTAAAAATCTTCAAACGCGGCTGTACTCATTCCCGCTGCCTGGGCAAAAGAAGCCGTCGGGTATCTCAAAACAACCCAGCGAGTTTTAGGAACCCGCACATCAATGTGCACCGGTTGCCACCAATGTTTTTGGTAAAGGTTCATCTGATCGATTTGGACATCGGCAAACTCATTGCTGTTGGCAGAGCCTCGAATTCCGATGTAGGCATCGACTTGCCCCATGCGGCTTGCTTCCAATTCGCCGATAAAGCCCAGGCTTTCAGCTGACCCGGTTTGGTACAGGGACCGCAAGACTTCGTTGTTTTTCCAACTGACTATCGGAATGGCCTGCCTCAGGCGCGCCTGTTCAACCAGTCGACAGACCAATGCCGGTTCTGGTAAATCGAAACATTCAATCAGAATTTTTTCACCCGCTTTTAATTTGCAGCTGTGGTCAATTAAGGTTTCGGCCAACGTAGTAATTCTGGGATCATTCATGGGAAATTCTTTCGTTATTTCGACGAGTGAGACGTGCTTGGCAACAAGTTTATTAATTCAATATGAAGATCAGTTGATTTTGTGAAGAAGATCCAGATTGTTCAACTCTCACAAGTTGACTTCCATCAAAAAAACGATCAGCATTGTATCGATCTTACGTTTTTTTACAAAACGTTAAGCAGACTATTATCCATGTTAAAAGATTCGATCCGAGTTCATCCATGTTTTTTTCACGGCTGTTTTGGAAAATATTTGGCGTTTACGCAATATTAACAGTCCTCTCGGCGGGGTTGTTTTCGGTTGTTCTCACGCAGAGGCAAAGCCTGCTATCGATCAACCAAACCGAAAGGCGTCTACACGATTCGGCCGTCCTGCTACGCCAACACACCTTATCGTATTTTGAAAACGCGTCCCCTGCTGACATTCAAGAACAACTCAGTCGACTGGGCAGCCAAACCCAAACCCGTTTAACTTTGATTGCTGAAGATGGAACCGTCTTGGGCGATTCCGAAAAATCTCCGCAAAACATGAATAACCACCGCGACCGCGATGAGTTGTTACAGGCTAGACAACAAGGCAGAGGAATTTCGCAAAGGCCCAGCCCAACGTTGAGAATTCCGATGATGTACTACGCCTTGCGGATTGGTGATGAAGAAAATATCCGTGGTTTTGTCCGCGTGGCGCTGACGATGGAGAATGTCAATTCGCAATTAAAATCGGATCGAAACCTGGTTTGGGGAACCGCAATGGCTGCCGGATTGGTCGCACTGACTTTGACCTATTTCGTTATCGGACGTGTGATTCAGCCATTGAAAACTCTCAAACAGGCCGCTGAATCGATCGCGGATGGAGAACTGCAACAACAGGTCAACATCAACAGCCGAGACGAACTTGGCACATTGGCGACCGCATTTAACTCAATGAGCGATGAATTGGCCAAACGAGTTCAACAACTGCAATCCCAAAGTTTTCAATTGAAAGAAAACAGCCAAAGACTTGAAACTGTTTTAGGGTCAATGGCCGAAGGAGTGATAGCAGTCGATTCAGAAGAACGAATTTTATTTGCCAACCGTACAGCCCGCACCTTGTTTGACCTACCCGCGGACGCTGAAGATGGACGTCCCATTGGAGAGTTAGTCCAAAATCCTTTCATCCAGAAGTCGGTCAGACAAGTTTTCGCTGGGGCCGACCAGGCCGTGATGGAAATCGAATTGTCGCGGACCGACTCGATCGTCTCGTTACTTGCCACCCAATTGCCTGGCGAACATGGTTCCGGTGTTCTGTTAGTCTTTCGTGATGTGACTGAATTGCGTCGGTTAGAAAACTTAAGAAGCGACTTCGTTTCCAATGTGTCGCACGAGTTGAAAACTCCGCTAACAACCATCCAAGCCTGTGCAGAGACACTTTTAGATGGTGCACTCGATGATCCTGGCCACAACAGACAATTCGTTAAGCAAATTGAACAGCAGTCGGAACGCTTGCATGCATTAATTCTCGACTTGCTCAAACTGGCACAAATTGAATCAGAGCAAGCCGCTTTTGAAATTGGCCCAGTCTCAGTGAACCGGGCGGTCGAGAAGTGTCGGCAGCAACACCAGGCTGTCGCCGCTGCGAAAAATGTCAGCATTTACGTTGAAGCTGAAAAGGAAGACCTGCAGGTGCTGGCAGATGCCGAAGGAGTTCAATCGATCCTAGACAATCTGGTCGATAACGCAATCAATTACACCCCCGCAGGTGGTTCAGTCACCATTCGTTTTCACATCGAAGAAAACCAGTCGGTCATTGAAGTGAAAGATACCGGAATAGGAATTTCTCAAGAGCATCAAGATCGAATTTTCGAGCGATTTTACCGCGTCGATAAAAACCGCTCGCGAGAATTAGGAGGCACGGGGCTAGGACTCTCCATTGTGAAGCATTTGGTGCAAGTTTTTAAAGGCAGTATCGAGCTGTCAAGCGATCCGGGAATCGGTTCCTGTTTCACCATTCGGCTTCCCTTGGCTTGAAACGACGGTCTTAACACAATTTTAACATTTTAGTGTATGAAAACTTCATCTCTATGAGATAATTTCATTGACGAGAGATGAACTATTTTCCTTACAAAATCGCCTGATAATTAATTGAGAGGCCTGATGGCAAAGCCGAGAATTCTCATTATCGAAGATGAGAAATCAATTATCGATGTGCTCGCTTACAACCTCAACAAAGAAGGTTTTGAAGTCGTCAGCGCGACGGATGGCCAAACAGGACTCGCCAAAGCAAAAAGTTTACTTCCCGATTTGGTCATTCTCGACTTAATGTTGCCCGTGATTGACGGGTTGCAGGTGTGCCGTCAGCTTCGCTCGGATTCCAAGACCCAAGGCATCCGCGTTCTCATGCTGACCGCCCGCAGCGAAGAAGTGGACGAAATTGTGGGCTTCAATATGGGGGCCGACGATTATGTCACAAAGCCCTTCAAAGTCCGGCCTCTCATCCATCGAGTGAAGGCTCTTTTAAGGAGGTCACCGGTCGAGAAGCAGGAAAGCAACGTCATCAACGTACACGGCATCGAAATCGATCGCCTCAACCATGTCGTCACGCTCGATGGTGTTGAAAAGCAACTCACGCCTACCGAATTCTTACTGCTGTGGACACTGGCCAAGCAACCTGGCAGATCATTCAGTCGGCACGAGCTGATGGATTCTAGCCGAGGCGCAGATGCCAATGCCTTCGAACGAACCATTGACGTTCACGTGCGGGCCCTCCGGCTAAAGCTAGATGATCGAGGAGATATTGTTGAAACAGTACGTGGTGTCGGCTACCGCTTTCGGCCGGAATTATCACGTCGCTAAAGGAATAATACTTGCTTCAAAGCCAGAATTACCGTCTGTTCCCCGGACTCTTCCCAAGATTCCCGTTTTACGTAAATTCTTGCATTCCGCATCATTGCATCAGAGGTGGGTTTCAGCCAAAATTCGATTTCTGTCTGACTTTCATCACAATTTTTCAAAGCTTAATTTCTCGCCCTATCGTACACCTTGAACAGCCTATTCTCATCAAGCAATTGAAGAGTTTTTCCTAAAAGGAGAGTTAACTACCAATGGATCCGAAACTTGTCTGGAACCTTATTTTTGGCCTGACTGGCGGATTAGGAATTTTTCTTCTCGGCATGAAATACATGTCAGAAGGTGTTCAAGCCGTGGCCGGTCAAGGCTTAAGACGAATGATATCCGCCGTCACCAACAACAGATTCATGGCAACCGGAGTTGGTGTCATCGTGACGATGCTCGTTCAATCGAGTTCGATCACAACGGTCATGGTGGTTGGCTTCGTGAACGGAGGCTTGATGAATCTGACGCAGGGGATCGGCGTCATTATGGGTGCCAATATCGGCACAACGGTCACCGGCTGGTTGATTATTCAGAAAGTCGGTAAGTTTGGACTGCCACTTCTCGGAATGGCGGCTTTCGTCTATCTCTTCACGAAGACGGAACGAATTCGATTTATTGCCATGACCATCATGGGGTTCGGCTTCGTCTTCTTCGGGCTTGAACTCATGAAAGATGCCTGCAGCATCATTCAAGACATCCCTGAATTCGAGTCATGGTTCCACAAATTCAATGCCACTAATTACTTCGGCGTATTCATGTGCATGCTCACGGGTTGCCTACTCACGATGGCCGTTCAATCATCTTCGGCCACATTGGGTATAACGAACTCGTTAGCCTTTGCCGGTGTCATTCCTTACCAAACGGCAGCTGCACTTGTCTTGGGAGAGAACATTGGTACGACCATCACGGCTTTTCTGGCCTCGCTCGGGGCTACCACGAATGCAAAGCGCGCCGCCTACTTTCATTGCCTGTTTAACGTATTTGGAGTGGCCTGGATCTTCGTTGTCTTTTTCGCCTATGTTCAGTTTGTCCCTTGGTTAATAGACGTGGATGTAAATGAAGCTAAAATTACCCAAGAAGTGAAGGAAATTGTCGTCGATGGGAAAACTGTTGAAGTTGTTGAAGAAAAAACGACTTTTCCGAATACAGGGCCGGCAATAGCCATGACGCATACAATTTTCAACGTTACAAACACATTGGTTTTCCTGCCGTTCGTGAGTTTCTTTGCAACATTACTGATGAAATACGTTCCTGATAAAGGGCTCAAAGAAAAACCACATTTAACAAATCTCGATATTCGTATTTTAGAAACGCCGGTCATCGCCATCGAGCAATCTCGGGTTGAAGTTCTGCGGATGGGGCAGGGCTGCAATAAAATGATGGTTTGGCTGAAAGAAATTCTGACATCCGAAGAACCCGATCGAGAAATTGTCAACAGATTATTCCACCGAGAAGAAGTCCTCGACACCATTCAAGATGAAATCGTAACGTTTATGACATCCCTCTTGGCAGGAAATGTCCCCCATACTGTCATCGAAGAAGGGCGTCAACAGTTACGAATGGCCGACGAATACGAATCGATCAGTGATTACATCACCAGTATCGCGAAGTTTTATCTGAAACTGTTAAACCAGGGACACCGTTTTTCGGAATCTGACTTGAAAGATTTACTCGAACTTCACGATCTTGTGGATCAACATATGTGTCTGATCTACGAAGCCGTTGAAAATCGGCAGCCCGAAGTCATCACCAAAGCCCAGACACTAGGATCGGAAATCAAACACAAGGCTAAACTGTTGCACGACAAGCACATCGAATCGCTGTCTGAAACGAAAATCGAGCCTTACGTGAATGTGGCCTACACGGCGACTATTAATTCATACCGCCGCGTACGCGACCATGCCATCAATCTGGCAGAAGCATTTGCCGGGGAAAAATAACGACTTCGATTTTCAACAGAGGAACGTGTCATGTTGTGGTTTCGAATGGCTGCCCTCAGTTTCGTTCTTCTGAATTGTGCCTGGAATGCACACGCCGCTGAAAAACCAAATTTCGTCTGGCTACTTTCGGAAGATAATTCAAAACACTTCCTCAAACTATTCGACGAATATGGCGCAGAAACCCCCAACATCGAAAAGCTGGCCCAGCACGGATTGATCTTCAACCACGCCTTTTCCAACAGCCCGGTTTGTTCCGTCGCCCGAACAACATTAAACACCGGTTGTTTTGCCCCCCGAATTGGAACTCAATTCCACCGCAAATCGGTCACCGTGCCTATGCCTCCCGGCATGAGAATGTTTCCCGCGTACCTGCGCAATGCCGGCTATTACACAACAAATAACCGAAAAAAAGATTACAACGCCGTTGAAGGCCCCGGCGTGTGGGATGCCTCATCGAATAAAGCCACCTGGAGAAACCGAAAAAAAGGTCAGCCGTTTTTCCACATGCAAAGCTTCGCCACATCACACGAAAGCTCTCTGCATTTCTCGCAGAAGAAAATGGAAAACGAGAAAACAAACACTGATCCTGACAAGGTTTTCATTGCTCCCTATCATCCCAAAACACCAACATTTCGTTACACCTACGCCCGCTACCACGACCGCATCGTCGAAATGGACCAACAAATTGGACGGGTGGTCTCGCAGATCGAAAAAGATGGCCTGTTGGAAGATACATTTATCTTCTACTTCGGAGACCACGGCGGAGTGTTGCCTCGTGGAAAAGGTTACGCCTATGAAAGTGGCCTACACGTGCCTTTAGTTGTTCGCGTGCCAGACAAATGGAAGCACCTGGTGCCCGCAAAAATCGGATCGAGAATAGATGGGTTCGTCAATTTCATCGATTTTGGGCCGACATTGCTGAACCTGGCTGGCTTAACAGTTCCCCAGCAAATGGACGGTCGTCCGTTTTTGGGAAAAGATGTTTCTCTCAAAGAGATCAACGGTCGCGATGAAACATTCGGTCATGCCGACCGCTTCGATGAAAAATACGATTTGGTGCGGACCTTACGCAAAGGCAAGTTCAAATACATCCGCAATTACCAGCCGTTTAATTTTGACGGATTACACAATAACTACCGTTACAAAATGCTCGCCTTTCAGGAGTGGCGGGAACTATTTCACGTGGGAAAACTTAACGCCATCGAGCGACAGTTCTTCGAATCTCGGGCTTCGGAAGCCCTGTATAATTTAGAAGTCGACCCCCACGAAACAATGAACTTAGCTGGCAACCCAGCCTACGAGAAGATTTTGCACGGTTTACGAACCAATCTAACAAACCGCGTCAAAAATCTTCCCGACTTAAGTTTCTATCCAGAAAGCTTTCTTGCAACCGGCGCCTTTAAGAACCCCGTGCCTTATGGGAAATCGCACAAGTCTGAAATTGCCGCATTAATTGATACCGCTGATCTGGCATTACAGCCGATGAACAAAGTGAAATCGCGACTCGTCAAATCATTGACTTCAGAAAACCCCTGGCAGCGTTATTGGGCATTAATTGCTTGCACTTCCCACGGAAAAAACGCCAAGCCATTTTTCGACAAGGCCAAACAGTTAGCCGCTAACGATCCCGAGCGGTTAGTACGGGTTCGCGCCGCCGAGTTTCTCGGTTTGTTTGGTGAAGTCGATCCGCGGCCCGATCTGTTGGATGTATTAGGCAAAACAACCACCGACACAGAAACCAACTTGGTCCTCAACACGGTTGTCCTGTTGCGAGACGGTCAGCCGGGGTACCAGTTCGAAATTACCGCCGACACCTTCAAATCACTCACAGGCGACAGATACTACGTCAAACGACGGCTAGAAGATTTTCAGTCCCGCTAGTTCTGATATCGCTTACCAACAGGTCTCCGTAGCTCAATTGGATAGAGCGTCGGCCTCCGGAGCCGAAGGTTGCAGGTTCGAATCCTGCCGGGGATATTTTTCGGATCAATAAAAAAAGGCCCTGTTCTAGTGATAGAACAGGGCCTTTCGTTTTGAAAATCGGATTGCCGTTAAACATTTTCCGCTGTCGGAACAACAAACGGTTTGCGGTATTCTCGGGTCAGCATGGGATTGGCTGCAGAAGCCATGTCGCCAGTGACGGTTTCTTTTTCGCCGTCTAAAGCCAACTTGGCTCCGAAACCGACGGGGACTTCTGCTAGGTCAACCTTGTTGTCGCTTAGGTGGCCAGCGACACGTTCAAAGGTTTCGGTCGCTTCGGCGTCTCGGTCCAGTCGCTCGGTCACTTCCTGAGCGTTTAATTTTTCGCCCAGTCGATACGAGACGTTTCCGAGGTGGCACAGGGCACTCGACAAGTGGCCTTCTTCAATGTCGGCGTTTAGATCAGAAACTTTTCGCGAACGGACAGCACCAATAAAGTTGCCGTAGTGGTCGCCGTTGCCGCTGAATTTCTTGACCATTTTTCCGTCCAAGTCAAAGGCGGCGCCGTTGGTGTAGCTAGTCATGACGACATAGCCTTCCGAACCGTGGAAAATGACGCCCACTTTGGCTCCTTTGAAGGGAGCCGTCTTCAGGCCACGCACTTCAAACACCAAGCGTTTGTCGCCGAAGCTGTGAGTTGTCACTTGCGTGTTCGCCACGTCACCAGCGTCTACGTAGCTAAATCGTCCGCCGTAACTTTGCACGCCGTCACCAATGGTATGAACGTCTAACCCCCAGCGGGCAATATCCATTTGGTGGATACCCTGGTTGCCAAGGTCGCCGTTGCCGTAATCCCACTGCCAGTGCCAATCATAATGGAACCGCTGACGGCTCAGATTTTTTTCAGGAGCCGGCCCTAGCCACAGGCCATAATCGACGCCTGTCGGAACATCGTAATTTCCACGTGGGCCGATTGAGCCGCGTGGTTTGAAGCACAGGCCACGAGCCACTTTCACCTCGCCAATTTTTCCTGATTTGACGTAATCGATGGCGTCGATTGTCCCTTGCATCGAACGGCACTGCGTGCCCGTTTGCACAATTTTCTCGTGCTTTCTAGCCGCTTGCACAATCCGACGGCCTTCGCTCACATTATGGCTGACCGGTTTTTCAACATAGACATCTTTCCCAGCTTGAATCGCCCAGATCGATGCCAGCGCGTGCCAATGGTTCGGGGTGGCAATGGAGACAATGTCGATCGACTTGTCATCCATCACTTCTCGTAAGTCTTTGTAATAAGAAGGTTTTTTCTTCGTTGCTTTTTCGACGGTTTCAACGCCCTTCTTTTGGCCGATTGTTTCGTCGGGGTCGACAATAGCGACCACCTCGCAACCTTTGCGAGTCATGAAGCCACCTAGGTGACTGCGGCCACGGCCATTGACACCTAACACGGCAATCCGCAATCGTTCGTTCGGGCTATCAGAACCGTCAGCGGCGAAAGTTGGTAGCGGTGAAACGGAAGCTGTTGCCGCAGCAGCGGTCGCCGCCAGCATTGAGTTTTCCAAAAACTCTCGACGTGAAAAATTAGACATGGACCTACTCTCCTGGGAAGCGGGACGAATGAAATACAGAACCTGGAAGGTTCATTATCGGGCAATTGAAACCAATTTCGTGAGAGGTACAGTCTAACTGCGGAAGAAGCGCTGAATCAACCGTGCGGAATCGACCAAGCTTGAATTATGATTCGACAAAACGGAAAGACGTGTGTTGTGCCCCTGCGATGAAAACACACGATTGACTCGTTTCCAGCAGTCGTTGAACCTCTTTTTGATCCTTGACCCAAAACATAAACAGGTCTTCTACGACGTCTTCGTCCAGTCCACTCAGCAGGTAAACTCTTGTCTGTGAAACACTTTCGGCAATTTGAATGGTCAGTGCTTTGTCCGGCGATGTGCTCCCGCGTAACTCTTCCCGAACATCTAACGGCTCAGCACAGCGGCGTAGACGTTCAAGCCCCTCTTCCAATGGAGCAGCGAAATCTGAAAGAACGACAACTCGTCCCTCGTCACCAACAATCTGAGAAGCCGAGCTAATGGCTGTGGAGAGATCACTCCAACAGGAGGGTGAATCGAGCGCTAGAACAATTAAGTCGGGCCGTTCGGAAATCTCGACATACCAATGGTCCAGTAGAAATTCTCTGCCGCGTTCTAATACGGATTGAAAAGCACCGGCAAGAACATGTGAGACGCCACCCGCGGAAGCAGGCAGTACTTGCAATGAAAATTGTGTTCCCAACAACCAGCCGATTTCATCGACGAGTTTTCTTTGGGGAGAATTCAAATCAAGAGTCTTGTTTCGACTGACGGGTTCTTGAGTTCGACTCTGTGCTTCCTCATTCGATAAACCGGGATAGAAAACGCTGTTTGTTCCACTTACCCCTAATGTCGGGTGAAAGGACATTGGTCCGATAGTCATCACGAAATCGGCCTCGATAATTTCTTGCGCCAGATAAATACGTTCGCCATTTTCAGTCGTTGAAAGATATTGGCATTCTGGCTGTTCAGCCACATCGTGAATTTTCCAAACTATCTCGCTCGCAACCTCGGTTGGCAGTTTTGATCGAGGATCGGCTAGAGTGTCGGAATTTTGTGCGGCTGGTTGAAGAATAGTGATACTGCTGGCGGCAATTTGCTGTTGTTCGAAAATTCGCCACACTTCGGCTATAAGCAGATCAAGACCTGGTGTGAATGCATCGACGGCCAGAACGACCTTGTCGCCGGGTACGACAGCCAGTTCTAACGAGGGGAATTCAATTGGCTCTGCCAGTGCCGAACGGGCTTCTGCTGCTAAATCATCAAGCGAATTAGGCCCCTGGTGGACGGACAAGACTTGGCTAGGGCTTGGTCCACATGAGAAGCAGCAACCGGTTCCGTAGTTGAGTTGAATTTGGTTTGAGTCTGACACTTTCACGAAAGATTGCCTTAGTTAGCTAGAATTTTTTAATTTATTGAAGGTCAATTCATATGGAAACCATCTGCATAAGTCGGCACTTTCTTACCATTCCTGCAGAAAGTTTTCTATTTGAGAACTCACACTTAGAAACTATATGCGTTAGAATGTCTAACGGTCAACCATCTGATAGACTGATGTGCCGAGTCGGGTTTTATATTTTATTTTTGTTCCAATTCACGCTGAATTTAGGAAAGTAATTTGCCATGATGGAAGATGATCAGTTGATGATCGGAATCCAAAGTGGTGACTCACGGGCATTTGAAAAGCTGGTCGAGACCCACCAAGGGGCCTTGCTGGGATTTTTTATAAAAAACACGCGTGACCCGCAGCTTGCTGAAGATTTATCTCAAGAGACATTGTTGCGTGTGTACAACCAGGCTTGGGATTACCTGCCGATGGGCAGGTTTCGCGGGTGGATGTTTCGCATCGCTCGAAATCTACTGATTGATAATGTCCGCCGACGTTCGCACGATGCCTTGGTGAGTGCCATTACAGGGAAAGCCGAGGATGAATCGGATTCCATCGCGCGTTTGACTGCTGAAATCTTGCCTGCTTCTGAGATTGCCGACCAAAATGAGATTGCCCAGTTGGTTGATGAGATGCTGGACCAAATACCGGAAGAACAACGGCTGACATTTACTTTACATCATTTTGCCGGGCTGACTTTGTCGGAAGTCGCCGAGGCGTTGGAGACATCGTTGCCGACATCAAAAAGCCGGTTACGGCTTGCCCGGGAGAAATTACGCTTAATGCTGGGGAAATTAGGCATCAAGCCGCCTTCAACTTCAGCAACGTCATGATAGAGATTGAAAAATTGAAACTAAGTGAGTGTTGTTATTGTCACAAATTGAAATCATTTGAAAAACTTTTCCAATTAGAGAGATGTTTCAAAGATCCGGCCCGTTCGAGTTCGCGTTATCCATCTCACTGAACGCGGGCCAACCAAGAAAAACCTGTGAGTTCTAGCAGGTTTTCGGAATTGAGTATTAGAGTTTCAGGGAAAATCGAAGAGAGTGTCAAAATGGTTTACTTCAGTCGTCTGACCGATATTGTCACATGTAGTTTGACAGAAATCCTTGCCAATGAAGAAGATCCGCAGGCCGCGTTGGATCAAATTCTTTCAGAAATGAGCGAAGGGTTGGCGGGAGCACAACGCAGCGTGAAAACCGCGACCCGGAACGAAAAGCGTATTTCTTCCGAACTGACTGAGCACAAATCTCAAATAGATCACTGGTTGCAGAAGGCCAAAGAAAGTTTGGCTGCAGGCAATGAGAATGAAGCCCGGTTAGCACTGCTGAGAAAAAAAGAAGTCGAAGATCTGATCGCCGGTTTGCAACAACAGCTTGATGCTGCCACCGCCACTAAAAACCATATGCAGACAACCCTGCGGGCATTGGAAGCCCGCGTCGCGGATGCCAAGCGAAGAAAACGGGAACTGGAAAATGGAGATTCAGCAAAGGACACGGGACCTGCTTCAGCAATCGGAAGTAGTGACTCAGCAACGTCAACCGTTTCAGAGCGTGTTCAGGAAGTGGAAGATGAACTTGCAGATTTGAAAAAACAGTTAGAGCAAGGCAGCTAAATCTAGTGCCTTAAAAAACGATCTCTGCATCGGTCATCTGCCAGTTTTCTTCATTCAGTAAAAAGTCGGAATTAATATCGCTTTTCGGATTCTGAAACGCCAGAACTTTCCACCCAGTCGGTCTTTGGAAGAAGCCAAATTTCATGAGTGCCGCACTCACTTTGGGATTTCCAAAATACTTCAGGGTGATGGCATCGACGGTTGTAGCCCGTAGTTGTCGACACAGCTCGGCTAGCAGAATTTCAAATTGTGCCACATCGTCAAAATAGAAATCGTTAATTTCCGCAAATTGGTGCTTTGAGTCTGCCGTAGGAAGCTGATAGACCAAATAGCCCACCAATTGGTTTTCGCTGTCCGAGACCGTTAGGATTTGAGGAACAGCTTTTGGTTCTTCGCCAAATCTCCAGCTAAGAAACTGATTGGTTCGAGGAATGAGTACTTCACGTCGATCCGTGTTACGGCTGAAAAGCTCATCAAAGCGATCATCGAATTTGGTGACGGTTTCCGTTTTGAAAACCTGCGGGCAACGGTTCCACAGCTCGGAGGATCGAAATTTCAAAGTTTGATCAACGGCATAGGCGGCCACTTTACGAGGAAGCTTCCATTGAATTCGATCTTGCAGTTTGTATTCCGACCGTAACGGCTTAGTCCAGCGTTGCAAATCGCCGACCACTTTGTAGCCGGTTCGTCTGAAGACTGCGACTGCAGTTTCGGTGATCCCGAACACTACGGGAATTTCAGAATCGACAATTTTCGCTAACAAGGCACGTTGTAACTTTATCGCAGCCTGAGCCGAGCGATGCTCTTTGTTAATACTGATATTGGCGGCCTGCCCCACTTCGTAAGTTTGACTGCCAATTTTCATTTCGCGAGGCATCAATCCCGTCATGCCCACCGTTTCGCCGGGTTCAGATTCGACCAACCAGCACGAATTCTGCCCGAACGGGTTTTTCCGATAAGACCATTGATACCAATCGTCGGTCGTTTCCGAAAAATTCCGGTTAAGCAAGGACAGAATGGTAGCTTTGACATCATCCGGGTTTTCAGGAGCAGTGACTTCGTATTGCATGTGGTAACGCCGATTGGAAGGTAAAGAAATTTCAATAAAACGCCGCGCGCAACGGCTCCTAGTTGAAACATAGAACGATGAGAGGGCCTGTCAAATCAGAAGGCGTAAATCTCAAGCTGGGCCGTAGAAAACATCCGTTGGGATGTTAGTTTTTCGATTAACCACATTGGCAATGGAATCGACTTCTGCCGGTTCCAGCGAGGCGACAAAACTCTCAGCCGGTTGTCGAGCGACAGTGTAGATTTGAATGAGTTTGAGTAGTCCTCCTGCCGATTTAATATCGTTCAAACGGTCACAGAAGGCGAGGATTTCAGCCTCGGAAGGAGACTCACCTTGAATCTTCATAAACAGACTTTGGATAATGATCGGCCTTTTTTGGGAGGCCAGGGTGATGTTATCCAAGATTTGCTGGAATGGAATTTTCGTGCGAGCGACAAGGTGATAATATTCTTCCGTGCCAGATTCGAGCTTCGCCCAAATTTCACCATTGTTTGCATCGAGAATATCCAACGCATCTTGAACTTTCGTACGATGAAACATCGTGGCATTGGTGATGAGCAACATTTTGGTTTCCACCAAACCATGTTGCTTCTTCAGGTCGGCAGCTTGCAAAACGATTTGGTCAAAGTTCTGATAGGTAGTAGGTTCGCCATCTCCCGAAAATGCGATGTCATTTAAGCGGCGCAGATCACTGGGGACACTCGAGAATTTGGAATCTTCATAAATGGCACCGCTTGTCACGAAACCAAGCATTGAATCGAGTTCCGCCATCAGGCGTTCGGTTTCCAGAAATTTTGTCTCGGCTTCACTGCGTCGATCGACTTGGCAATAAATGCAATCGAAGTTGCAAACCTTGTCGGGGTTCAGGTTCACGCCGAGCGAAATGCCGTGACTCCGCCGGGATAAAACCGGGTACACAAATTTATTCTCGCGGTAGTGTCGAGAATGATCGGTGAATAAAGGTGAGAATTGATCAGGCATCGCAATAACGTTCTCTGGAAAAATTCTAAATCAAGAGGAACAGTAATCTATTTATTGTAGATGGTTTACTGGAAAAGAAAACGGCTCAGGAAAAAGTCCTGAGCCGTGAGTTTTTAGCAAATTCGTATTTGGCAATCTCAGACTTCCTTGGAATCGATCCAGGTCATCATACGCCGCAAGTCTTTGCCGACCTGCTCTAGCTGATGGTCGTGGTCTTGGCGACGCATCGCTTTGAAGGTGGGCTGATTGGCTTTATTTTCCAAAATCCAATCTCTGGCGAATTCGCCATTTTGAATTTCAGTAAGAATTTTCTTCATTTCCAGCTTCGTTTCATCGGTCACAATTCGAGGTCCACGTGTGTAGTCGCCGAATTCAGCCGTGTTG
>Ga0115002_10005366_pt1 | contig 15145 bp, 7 predicted proteins | sample ArcticOcean_MG_C_8_FD_89576 | JGI IMG/M metagenome (GOLD analysis project Ga0115002, IMG submission 89576) | Marine microbial communities from western Arctic Ocean - ArcticOcean_MG_CB11_86 | ecosystem: Environmental > Aquatic > Marine > Oceanic | place: Arctic Ocean: Canada Basin | collected... | reverse complement strand
TGTCGGTTATGGACGGGCAGAGGCCGCAGATCAGGTGCGAGGGTCGCTGGCGTGCTCCGTACATAAAGGCACGGTACGGCTCTGCTTCCACTGCTCACAGGCCGAGGTGTCAGTCACGGTAGCGATGTGTGGAAGCAGAGGCAGGGGGGGAGTAGTCGTTACTGGAGCAGGAAGCTGGGAGTCGAGGTACGAGGTCCCTGATTTTGCATGCTGATAGACTCCGGGTTTTTCGCTCTCCCCGCCCATATATTCATCTACCCGCCCATCCTGTGACGGGACTACTATTATCCCGCCCGCGCCAGCCATTTCCGGCCCGGAGCAAATATCGATTCTGAGCCAGGGGAGTCACAACCATCGACTGGGCGGTCGCAGCACTTTTAAGCGCCGTTTTGTTGGCCGTCGTGACCATCACCGACAAGGTGATCATGACGGGCATGGGGCTGAGAGTGCGCGGTTTCCTCCTGTTCATCGGATTTCAGACCCTGGCGACCGTCATGATCGTCGCCGTAGTCAATCCGTTCCCATCGGCCGCCCTGGACGTGTACGTCCGTGGAATCGGTGTTGGCCTGATGTGGGGCGTCAGTGCGCCGCTCTTGCTCTGGGTCTTGAGCCGGGAAGAAGTGTCCCGGGTCACGCCCATCTCACAGTCACACCCGCTGCTGGTCGTGATATTCGCCGTCGTACTGCTCGGCGAGAGCCTCTCCCTGGTGGAATCTGTCGCCGCAGCACTGGCGATCGGCGGTGCGGTACTTGCTGCCATCCGGTTATCGGACGCCGGCCAGATACGGCTCAGCGGATCGCTCGCGTACCTTGGCGTTGCGGTGGTCATCATCGCTCTGGCTCAGATACTGCTCAAAACCGTGACGGACGACCTGTCTTTCTGGCACGCCCTCGCGCTACGAAGCGCGGGTATGTCCTTCATGTTGATGGTGATGAACCTCAGAAAGGCGATTCTGGTCGATCTGGGCCGATTCATGTGGTCCAGTCGTCATTCAACGGCGCTCGTCATCGATGCCGGGGCTGCGACCACTGCGATGGCTCTGATCACGTTTGCGATCGCCACCGGACCGGTATCCCTCGCAAACGCCTTCGCCAGTACAACACCGCTATTCGTATTCCTGGCCTCGGTGCTGCTGGCCTGGAAAACGCAGTTGCTGCGAGATGAGACGCTTGACCGGCGTGCAGTGACTCAGAAACTGATCGCAGCGGGGATGGTGGCCGGCGGGCTTATTCTGATCGCCGTCGCTTGAAATCATCTTCCGAGAGCCAGATACGTTCGGCGTGAAACGATGCCGCACGGCCTGATACGTGTCGTGTTTAGCTTGACGCCACCATTGGGTAGCCGTATGATCTTCATCTGTCGAGGTGTGACTGTTACGGATTGCCCACCCGTACATCGAAATTTGTAGTTCCCAAAAATCTGCGTCCGCGCGCGTCCGCGCCGGGCGTTATCTGCGTTCACGCGCATGGTGGGGTTGAAAACTCCACGGGAACTTAATCGGGAAACCAGTAGCACTTCGGCCCTTGAACGCAGGGAACACAACCACGAAACGATCGTGGTTTCGAGAACATCAGGAGAGTAAGTATGGTCGTTGCTGATCTTCGTCCCAGTAATACTTTTTACAGGAACGTTAAGAGCTTCAACCACATTGAGAACATCGTGGACGTACCGAACCTGATCCAGGTTCAGTTGCGCTCATTCGATTACTTCTCAACGGACGGCCTTCGAGAGCTGTTCGAAGAGATATCCCCGATCGAGGACTTCAGCGGAGGCCGTTTCGCCCTCGCGTTCCTCGGACACGAGATCCGGGAACCAAAGTTCAGCGAGCGCGAGTGCCGCATGAAGGAAATCACCTTCTCAGCGCCGCTCTATGTAACGGTGGAACTTGAGGTCAAGTCCGGCGACTCCGCCGGCGAGAAAAAGCAGCAGACGCTGTTCATGGGCGACGTACCGATGATGACGCGAAACGGCACGTTTGTCATAAACGGCGCTGAACGTGTTGTCGTCTCCCAGCTTGTCCGCTCGCCCGGCGCCTACTTCACACGTGACATAGACCCCGCCAGCGGTCGTGCGCTCAGCAACGCCAAGTTGATCCCGTACCGGGGCGCATGGGTAGAGCTTGAGACCAGCAACAAAGACCTGCTGTCTGTCAAAGTAGACCGCAAGCGAAAGACCCCGATCACCACGCTGCTCCGCGCACTTGGATACGGCTCTGATGAGGATATCAAAGAGCTGTTCAAGGACGTAGACATCAACCCTGACCGTCAATTTATTGACGCCACCATGGCGCGGGACACTGCCGTCACGAACCAGGACGAGGCTCTGGTCGAGTTCTACCGCAGGCTACGGCCGGGTGAGCCGCCGAGCGTGGAAAACGCAAAGGCGCTCATCGAGAGCCTGTTCTTCAATCCGCGCAAATACGACCTCGGACGGGTTGGCCGCTACAAGCTGAACCGCAAGCTCGGCGACGAAGCGACGACCGAAAACCGAACGCTCGTCAAAGAGGACATGGTCGCCCTGATCCGGCGCATGATCCGCATCAACAACGGCGAGGTCCGCGAGGACGATATCGACCACCTGGGCAACAGGCGGGTCAGGGCCGTTGGCGAGCTGATCCAGAACCAGTTGCGGATCGGGCTCCTTCGCATGGAGCGCGTCGTCAAGGAACGGATGACAACGGAGATGGACCCGGCGACGACTACGCCGGCCGCTCTGGTCAACATCCGCCCTGTCGTGGCGTCCGTCCGAGAGTTCTTCGGCGGCTCCCAGCTATCGCAGTTCATGGACCAGACCAACCCGCTGGCAGAGCTGACGCACAAGCGTCGCCTCTCCGCACTCGGTCCTGGCGGACTGTCACGTGAGCGTGCCGGATTTGATGTCCGTGACGTTCACCACTCCCACTACGGGCGGATCTGCCCGATCGAGACTCCTGAGGGTCCAAACATTGGACTCCTGGGATCGCTCGCTACATACGCACGCACAAACGACTTCGGCTTCCTTGAGACGCCATACCGCAAAGTGATCCACGAAATATCCACGGACAACCCGGACTTCGTCGGGCGCAACGTGCTCGCCGCCCTGGTCGACGAGGGCGGCGAAGAGCTGATGCGGGCCGGCGGCCGAATCCCGCGGCGTATGGCGGAGCAACTCGCCGAGATGCCGGCGCAGACCGTTGGCGTCAGGGCGTTCGTGTCCTCAGACCCTGACGACGTGCAATACCTGTCCGCAGATGAAGAAGAGACATACGTCATCGGCCAGGCCAACACGGAACTTGATTCCAAGATGCAGATCATCGGCGACCAGGCCGAGATCCGTATCGGAGAGTCGTTCGCCCTTGAAAACCCGGCAAACGTCCAGTTCATGGACGTCTCGCCGATGCAGATCGTATCCGTATCTACGGCGCTGATCCCGTTCCTGGAGCATGATGACGCCAACCGTGCGTTGATGGGCTCAAACATGCAGCGCCAGGCGGTCCCGCTACTGAAGCCGCAGGCGCCCGTGGTTGGCACCGGCATGGAGGCACGCGTTGCGCGTGACTCCGGACAGGTTGTGCTCGCCGAAGAGGCGGGGCTTGTCATCGAGTCGACCGGCATGGAAATTAAGGTGCTTGGCGACGAGAGCGGACAGATAATCGAATACCCGCTGACCAAGTTCGTGCGCTCAAACCAGGGCACATGCATCAACCAGCGCCCGATCGTAAACAAGGGCGACATCGTTGAGATTGGTCAGCCGATGGCCGATAGCTTGTCTACGGACCGCGGGGACCTGGCCCTTGGCCAGAACATCCTCGTGGCCTTCATGAGCTGGGAGGGCTACAACTACGAGGACGCCATCATCCTGTCCGAAGACATGGTGAAGGATGACCGGTTTACCTCCATCCACATCGGCAAACACGAAGCAGAGTCCCGGGAGACCAAGCTCGGGCCTGAAGAGATTACCCGTGACATCCCGAACGTCGGCGAAGACAGCCTGCGTGACCTGGATGAAGAGGGAATCATCCGTATCGGCGCTTACGTCGAGCCGGGCGACATCCTCGTCGGCAAGATCACGCCGAAGGGCGAGACCGAGCTGACGGCGGAAGAGAAGCTCCTCCGTGCCATCTTCGGTGAGAAGGCACGCGACGTGCGTGACACCTCCCTGAAGGTTCCGCACGGACAGCGCGGCAAGGTCATAGACGTGAAGGTGCTGACCAAGGAAAACGGGGACGACCTTCCCGCCGGTGTCACCAAGCTGGTGCGCTGCTGGCTTGCAACGACACGAAAGATTACCGAGGGCGACAAGATGGCGGGACGCCACGGCAATAAGGGTGTGATCTCCAAAATCCTCCCGCGTGAGGACATGCCTCACCTGCCCGATGGCACCCCGATGGACATCGTCCTCAACCCGATCGGCGTACCGTCCCGCATGAACCTGGGACAGGTACTTGAGACGCACCTCGGCTGGGCCGCCGGCACGCTCGGTTACGATGCCCAGACGCCGGTTTTTGACGGCACCACGGGTGTCGCCCTGGAGGACGCGCTCGCACGTGCGTGGATGGTCAACGAGTCCGGCGCCAAAGACCGGCGCAGGCTGGATGACTCGACCATCAACGAGGACGTGGTCAGCGCGTGGCTCGAGGAGCGCGGTCAGAATTACGACGAACTGTTTGACGAATCCAAAGACGGCATCGCCAGCCAGGCCTGTCTCGGAATGTGGCTCAAGGAAAACAGCGATCTGCACGTTAACGGGCAGAGCCGCCAGGAGCTAATGGACGAGGCGAAGAAGCTGGAACAGGAGACCCGAAAATCCGCGCCGGTGTTCGGAAAGATGGAACTCATCGATGGCCGAACGGGCGAGGGTTTCGACGGACCGATCACCGTCGGCAGGATATACATCCTGAAATTGATTCACCTTGTTGAAGAGAAAATCCACGCCCGGTCAACGGGTCCGTACTCCCTGATCACGCAGCAGCCTCTGGGCGGTAAAGCCCAGTTCGGTGGCCAGCGATTCGGTGAGATGGAGGTGTGGGCGCTAGAGGCATACAGCGCCGCTTACAACCTCCAGGAGATGTTGACGGTCAAGTCAGACGACGTTGACGGTCGTGTCAAAACATACGAGGCAAACGTCAAGGGCGAGGATGTGATCCACCCCGGCGTTCCGGAATCGTTCCACGTCTTGCTCAAGGAACTTCAGGGTCTTGGCCTGTCGGTCGAGCTCCTGAACCAGGAGCAGGATGACTTTGCGCTGTCTGGAGACATCACAAAGGGTGCGCTCACTGCCGGACCGGAAGGCGGAATGTGGGGCGGCGGTGTTGTCGACGAAGAGGCGCTCGCCGCAGCGGCCAGCTTGCTCGCAGAAACGACCGACGTGCAGGACGAGGCCGTACTTGCCGCAGATGGCTGGACGGACTCCCCGACGTCAGGCTCATCGTCTTCAGATTCGTCCTCCTATCAAGACAGCGAATCTGAAGAGTCCCCGGAAGAGTCCGAGGACACGCAGAAAGAAAATTCTGAACCCTCTAACGCAGAGCTTGATAACGAAGAAACTGAGTAAGCGACCTCCTTTTATCGACGTTAATAGCCAGAACCTGAGACACTCCGGAGCGCCAGACGGCCCGATGGAGTGGAGAGGACAGGTAGACGAATGACCACACGGACAGATCCAGAGTTCAACGCAATACGCATCTCCCTGGCATCGCCGGAGCAGATACGGGCATGGTCCTTTGGTGAAGTAACCAAGCCAGAGACCATCAACTACAGGACCCTCCGTCCGGAAAAAGACGGACTGTTCTGCGAACGTATTTTCGGCCCGACAAAGGACTGGGAGTGCTACTGCGGTAAGTACAAGAAGATCCGCTACAAGGGCGTCGTATGCGACCGTTGTGGTGTTGAGATTGCACGCGCCAAAGTGCGGCGTGAGCGCATGGGCCACATCAGGCTTGCAGCTCCGGTAGCGCACATCTGGTTCTCCAAGGGCACGCCGTCAAGGCTTGGCCTTCTGTTGGACATCTCACCGCGCAACCTGGAACGCGTCCTCTACTTCGCTCAGTACATCGTGACCAGCGTCGATGAGGGTGCACGCGAGCGAGCCCTCGAAGAACTCGAGAGCTACCTCATCGCAGAGACGACACGGATCGACTCCGCAGCCGAAGAGGCTATCGGCGTGATTCGCGCCGCCGCTCCCCCGGAGCCCGAGCCCGAACCGGAGCCGGAACCCGAGCCGCTTGCCGAGGGCGAGAAGCCCAAGAAGGTCAGGAAGCCGCGCAAGAAGACCAAGAAGCAGATGGCTGAAGAGCTTGAGGCTGAACGGGCTATCCGCGCCGCACACCCGCTGGAGTCCCAGGTGATGGCAGTCGAAGACCGCTTCACCGAGGAACGCACCGCCGTTGAAGAAGAGATCGGCGCCAAGATCGACGAGTTGAACGGGATCGCAATCCTAGACCTGCTCACCGAGTCCCGGTACCGCGAGCTTCGTGACCGGTTTGGTGAGGTGTTCAGGGCCGGCATGGGCGCAGAAGCCGCTCTTGAAATCCTTTCCGCACAGTCACTGGAAGAACTTCGTGACAGCCTGCAGGACGAGGTAAGGACCACGTCCGGCCAGCGCCGCAAGAAGACCATCAAGCGCTTGCGCGTCATCGAGGCCTTCGTCAAGTCTGGCAACAAGCCGGAGTGGATGGTTCTGACCCAGCTCCCGGTTCTCCCGCCCGAGCTTCGCCCGATGGTGCAACTGGACGGTGGCCGATTTGCTACCTCAGACCTGAACGACCTTTACCGACGTGTCATCAACCGGAACAACCGTCTGAAGAGGCTGCTTGAACTACAGGCGCCTGAGATCATCGTCCGTAACGAGAAGCGCATGCTGCAAGAAGCGGTAGACGCGCTGATCGACAACGGCCGGCGTGGCCGGGCGATCTCTGGTAGCCACAACCACAAGCTGAAGTCACTGACCGACCTCCTGCGGGGCAAGCAAGGCCGATTCCGGCAGAACCTGCTCGGCAAGCGTGTCGACTACTCCGGCCGATCGGTCATCATCGTTGGCCCGCAGCTCAAGCTGCACCAGTGTGGCCTACCCAAGAAAATGGCCCTTGAGCTGTTTAAGCCGTTCGTGATGAACGCGCTTGTTGTTCGCGGCTACGCGCACAACATCAAGAGCGCTAAGCGGATGGTTGAGAGGACACGCCCGGAGGTCTGGGACATCCTCGAAGAGGTGATCAAGAACCGTCCGGTGCTCCTGAACCGTGCGCCGACCCTGCACAGGCTCGGCATCCAGGCCTTCCAGCCAATTCTGGTTGAGGGTCAGGCGATTCAGATCCACCCGCTTGTTTGCAAGGCTTTCAACGCAGACTTTGACGGCGACCAGATGGCGGTCCATGTACCGCTTTCTCGTGAAGCCGTTCTTGAGGCGCAGAGGTTGATGCTCAGCACGTACAACATGCTGGCGCCAAGCTCTGGCGAACCGATCGTTTCTCCAACCCTGGACATGGTTCTCGGTAATTTTTACCTGACAAGTGTGGAAGGTGAGAATCTGGAGCAGACGGACTCTGAGGATGACACCGATGTTTCAGAAATCTCGGACGAGGTAGAAACTTCTGAATCCTCCGAAAATGAGGACGCGAAAATTGTCCGCGTCTACACAGATTTCGCTGACGCGCAACTGGCGTACGACCTAGGCGTCATCGGGCTGCGAGAGCTGATCAACGTTCGTTCTCCAGAAACCGGGGAGCAGATATCGACCTCCGTTGGCCGGATCATCTTCAATCAGGCGGTTCCGGACGAACTGGGATTCCAGAACAATTTGATCGACACCAACGCGCTCAGCGAGCTCGTAAGTGAAGCCTACGGGACGCTCGGTAATGAGCGGACGGCCGAGTTCCTGGACGAACTGAAGGACATAGGATTCCGCTACGCCACGCAGTCCGGGACGACGATCGCCATTAACGACATCATCGTCCCGGCCGTGAAGCCCAAACTTCTGGCAGAAGGCGACTCACAAATCGGCAAGCTCGACGACCTGTTCCTGCAAGGGATGATCGACGAGAAGAGCCGGTACCAGGAAGCGGTCAACATCTGGATGGCCGTCAACGAAAGACTCACCGAAGCGGTTCAGGACGAACTCCCGAACTACGGTGGGATCTACACGATGGCCCGCTCCGGCGCCAAAGGAAACATTCAGCAGATCAAACAGATGGCCGGCATGCGTGGCCTGATGTCCGACCCGAAGGGCCGGATTATCGAGCTGCCAATCCGATCATCATTCCGTGAAGGCCTGTCTGTGTTCGAGTACTTCATCTCGACTCACGGCGCCCGCAAGGGACTGGCTGACACGGCGCTTCGTACCGCCGACAGCGGTTACCTCACCCGTCGTCTCGCAGACGTCGCGCAGGACGTTATCGTTCTGTTTGAGGACTGTGGCACCGGCAACGGAGTGTGGCTTGAGACCGCAACGTCAGAACTGGACATCCCGCTCGTTGGGCGGATCGTGTCCCGGTACCCGGCGATGCCCGTGACCCACCCGGAGACGGGCGAGGTCTTGGTAGACATTGACACGCTGATGACTACCGCCGTGGCGAGCGAGATCATCGCCGCCGGGGTAGAACGTGTGCTGGCGCGATCGCCTCTCTCGTGCGAGGCAACCCGAGGCCTGTGCCAGCGCTGCTACGGCGCATCCCTGGCCAACGGTCAGCAGGTGCTGCTTGGAGAAGCCGCAGGAATCATCGCAGCGCAGAGTATTGGCGAGCCTGGCACGCAGTTGACTATGCGTACGTTCCACACCGGTGGAATTGCCAGCGCGGTGGACATCACGAGCGGTCTGCCGAGGGTTGAAGAACTCTTCGAGGCTCGACAGCCGCGTGGAATGGCGATCCTTACCGAGGTCGACGGCGCCGTTGAGTTGTCAGAGACCGTGGACAGCCGTTTTGTGACCGTGAGGAACTCCGACACGTTCAGCGAAACCTACGACATTCCGTCCAGCCACAAAGCGCTGATCAAGACGGGTTCATGGGTAGATGCAGGCACGCCGATCATCGGCGTCAAGAAAACCGTAAAACTGACCGATGAAGAGGTCACGCTGGCGCTGCCGGATGAGATCCTTTCAGAGGCCGGCGGTACGGCATCCGTCTCAAAGGGCGTAGTTACGGTGACGTGGGAAGACAGTGAGGAACGGCAGTACGCCATCCCGGCTGCGGCCCACATCATGGTGAACCAGGGCGACGATGTGGAGGCCGGCACTGCGCTGACCGATGGCCCGAAGTCGCCGCAGGACATCCTGCGGATTGAAGGTCACCAGAGCGCACAAGCATACCTGACCCAACAAGTGCTCCGGGTGTATCGCTCACAAGGTGTGCCGATCCACGAGAAGCACGTCGAGGTGATCATTCGCCAGATGATGCGCAAGGTCCGCGTTGACACGCCCGGAAGCACCGACCTGCTGCCGGGTGAGCTCGTAGACCGGCTCATCTATGAAGAGATCAACAACAAGGTGATCGCTGCATCCGGCGATGCGGCAACGGCAAGCCCGGTACTGCTGGGCGTGACTCGTGCATCGCTGAACACCGAGAGCTTCCTCGCAGCCGCATCCTTCCAGGAGACGGCACGGGTGCTCACGGAGGCTGCTGTGAACGGCTCCGTAGACCACCTGCTTGGACTCAAGGAAAACGTGATCATCGGCCGGTTGATCCCGGCACGACTTGACCGTTCGGAAGAGGGACGCAAGAAGCTCGGGCTTGACACGATCAAGCACCGGATTGAAGGCACCCTCACCGGAACGACTCAGGCGCCGCCATCCTTCGAAGAGGCTCTGGCCTCCTTCGGCGGTGAAGCAGCGCTCGTCGCAGCCGGCGGCGGCGTGGCAGACCCGGATGCCGCTCCGAAAGCGGAAGCAGCCGCGGCCGCCGCGGACAAGAGCAAGGATTCATCCGGCGATGGCGATGGGATAGCGAATTTGCTGTCCGCCATCATGGGTGGTGGCGATGGCTCGTCAAGCTCCACGTCGGACCCGAAGTCGAATAAGGAAGCGGAAGCGCCTAGCGGCGACGATTAATCGTCGTTCCGGTAATTCAGGCCGGTAATCCAGACGTTCCAGGCTTCTAACGAGGCAAAATGTCGAAAAAAATCAGGGGGTCGGGCTTAACCGCCCGGCCCCTTGTCAGCTACAATCTTTCTTCGAGTTGGTAGTACGGGCGATTAGCTCAGCTGGTTAGAGCGCAGCGTTGACATCGCTGAGGTCGAGGGTTCGAGTCCCCCATCGCCCACCACTACTTTCCAACGGACAGGCACCTGTACAATTGATCCCATGACTCCACTTCCGGGCCGAACAATGACTACGAGGGCGCGTACCGCATAGCGGTTTTCGCGCCCGATCCCAAGCGTGAACGCCGTCATGGCGAGCGCGCATGTCAATCGTTTCAGTCGGATCGCCCACCAGAGCGGTGATCCGCCCCGGAAACGGCCGACAACACTGGCCGTTTCAATCAGGAGTCCCGCCATGTCCGCTCAGCAATCATCAGCTGACGCCAGTTCAGATCTCCCAGAACTCTCAGACCTTCGCTATCGAATGCGGCATTCTGCTGCGCACGTGATGGCGGAGGCCGTAATGCAGTTGTTCCCGAAGGCGCAGATCGCCATCGGGCCGCCGACCGATGACGGGTTCTATTACGACTTTGAGGTCTCACGACCGTTCACCCCCGAGGATCTCGTGCAGATCGAGGCCCTGATGCGGAAGACCGTTAAAGCTGACACGCCCTTCAGCGGCGTGACACTTTCACGGGATGCGGCCCTCGAACGATTTCAAGATCAGAAGTTCAAGGTAGAGCTGATTACCGATCTCCCGGAGGATGAGGAGATCACCGTCTGGAGCCACGAGTCGTGGGAAGACCTGTGCGCCGGGCGTCATGCCGAGTCCACGGGCAAAATCGGCGCGTTCAAGCTGCTTTCGGTCGCCGGCGCGTACTGGCGTGGTGACGAGAAACGCGAGATGTTACAGCGCATTTACGGCACGGCATGGGAGAGCCAGGAAGAGCTTGATGGTTATCTAGAACGAATCGAAGAAGCGGAGCGCAGAGACCACCGCCGGCTGGGCCGAGAACTTGACCTGTTCTTCTTCGACCCCATCGCCCCGGCCAGCCCATTCTTCCTGCCAAAGGGCACCATCGTCCTCAACGAATTGATCGACTTCGTGAAGGAGCTGTACGGGAAGTACGGCTACCAGGAAGTGACGACTCCGCAGATCTTCAACACAGACCTCTGGAAGCAGTCCGGGCACTACGACAACTACCTGGACAACATGTACATGATCGACGTGGACGATCGGGAGTTCGGCGTTAAGCCGATGAACTGCCCGGCCGCTGCGATGTTGTACGCGGCAAATACGCACTCATACCGTGAGCTGCCTATTCGATACGCCGATTTCGGACGGCTGCACCGGTACGAGCGTTCCGGCGTTACGCACGGCCTGATGCGCGTACGCACCTTCGTGCAGGACGATGCACACATCTTCGCCACGCTCGACCAGATAGCGCAGGAGGTAAACTCCTTCATCGCCATGCTGGACGAGGCGTACACGATTCTGGGCTTCGGTGAGTTCCGGATGGCGTTGTCCCTGAGGCCGGATAAACGGGTCGGGACCGAGGAGATGTGGGACAGGGCTGAAACCGGTCTGTCCGAGGTGCTTCAGGCCTCCGGGCGCAAGTACGATCTGGAGGAAGGCGAGGGCGCGTTCTACGGCCCTAAGATCGATTTCTTTGTGCCGGACGCGCTGGGCCGTGAATGGCAGCTCGGCACGGTGCAGTTGGACTTCTCTCTGCCTGAGCGGTTCAACCTGCAGTACGCGGCGGAGGACGGAACTCTCCAACGTCCGGTCGTCATCCATCGCGCCATGCTGGGATCGCTTGAGCGCTTCATGGGCGTGCTGATCGAGCACACGGCCGGCGCACTTCCGATATGGCTCTCTCCGGTACAGGCGACCTTAATCCCGATCGCCGACAGACACATCCCGTTCGGCCAGGAGGTCGTCGAGAAGCTTCGCGCCGCCGGTGTGCGGGCGGAGGTCAACGACGGCAACGACCGCATGGGAGCGAAGATCCGTGCGGCACAGGGTCAAAAAATTCCATACATGCTTGTGGTCGGAGACCGGGAGCAGGAGGCCAACAAGGTGGCCGTGAGGGAGCGTTCCGGCGGCGATCTTGGCGCGGTGGATGTCGATGAATTTCTGGCGCTGATCGTTGAGGAGATCGCGACCCGGGCCTGATCGGCGAGGTGAAGTAGAAGTTGAGGGAGTAGGGGTTACCCTGCTCCCTCTCCGCGTTCTGTTCAATCGGGGCGTTCGGCGTCCACCGGAGTGTTCTGTTTAATTGGCCGGTCCAAATGGATCGAATATGCTCGATTTCATACTTCGCACACGCGCGACCTGCCAATACGCAGGTAAGATACGGGCACATAGTCGGCGATCCTCGTGTTTAACGATGACATTCGACCGGCGCCACCCTGTGACGACGCGTGTTTGCAGCGGAATTAGCCGCGTGCCTGGAGCAACTCCTAAATGACCACAGACAACATCACACTCCATCGCGGGCTAAGCGGCGTTTACTTCGACCGCACAGAGACGACCTTCATCGATGGAAAAGAAGGAAAGCTCCTCTACCGCGGGTACAACATCCACGACCTGGCCGGCGTCGCATCCTTCGAGGAAACCTCGTACCTGCTGATGTACGGCGAGCTTCCGACGCAGAAACAGTTGGACGATTTTGATGGGGTCCTGAAGGCCAACCGCAACATCCCGCCCGAGATTATCGACATCATCACGCTGGTCAAAGATGACCACCCGATGAGTGTGTTGCGCACCGCCGTATCGGCGCTGTCTGCGTTCGATCCTGAGTCCGAGGACAACTCGTCAGAGGCGACGCTTCGAAAAGGTATCCGCCTTACATCACAGGTGCCGACCATCGTGATGGCGCACCACAACATCCGCAACGGACGCGCACCAGTGGCGCCGAGCGAGACCCTGAGTCACGCCTCTAATTTCCTGTACATGATGGAAGGCGAAGAGCCGACCGCCGAGACGGCGGCGCTCATGGACACCGACTTTGTCCTGCACGCCGACCACGGCTCAAACGCATCGGCCTTCACGGCCCGCGCAGTTGCCAGCACGAACGCCCACCTGCACGACGCTGTGACGGCCGGCATCGGCGCGCTCTCTGGCCCCTCTCACGGTGGAGCCGCCGAGAACGTGATGACCATGGCGCTTGAGATCGGCGAGCCGGAAAACGCAGCACAGTACGTGAAAGACCTTCTCGCAGGAGGCGGCCGCGTGATGGGCTTTGGTCACCGCGTTTACCGCGCAGAGGACCCGAGGGCACGGCACCTGCGTGAGGGTGTGAGGAAGTTAAGTGAGGAGAAGGGCGAGCCGAAGTGGTACGGCATTCTTGAGGCCGTCCAGGAGGCCATGACGCCTTACGGCCGTCGGGGCATTCACGTTAACGTGGACTTCTTCGCCGGCGTGATCTACTACCTGAACGGCATCCCGCACGACCTGTTCGTACCGATCTTCGCTGTCGGCCGGATTCCCGGCTGGACGGTGCAGGTTATCGAGCAATTTGAGCACAATATCCTGCTCCGCCCGCTGCTCCAGTACGCAGGGCCAGAAGAACGCAAATACGTTCCGATGTCCGAGCGCTAGATCAACACATTGACCCGATAGTCTTGTTGAGGAGGGACGCCGTACTGGCGTCCCTTTTCTTATTGATGACCCAGTCAGAATTACTCCCGACGACAGATCCCATGACATCTCCTGACTCATACCCGGACCTAGAACGGCGGATTCGAGATCGAATCGAGTCCGATGGCCCGATCACGTTCGCCGAGTTCATGGACCAGGCGCTATACGGCGACGGCGGCTACTACACGCGCCCTGATGGAATCAGCCCTATAAGTCCAGAGGGGGACTACTTCACCAGTCCGTCGTCACACCCGGCTTTCGGTGCTTTGATCGCCGTTCAACTGCGTGATTTCTGGGAGCTGCTGGGCCAGCCGGATGTGTTCGACGCGGTGGAATTAGGTTCAGGTGACGGGACGTTGGCCCGGGATATGGTCGATTACTCCCGTAGGCTTGGTGGCGGATTTTCCGAAGCCCTGAGATACACGGAGTTCGACCGCAGCACGTCCGATCTCGGAGCTCTGCCAGCCGGCATCACCGGCTGTGTGCTGTCCAACGAGTTGCTGGACGCGTTCCCGGTCCACCGCTTCGTGATCGATGGCGGAGCGGTTCTTGAGCTGTACGTGGGGGTGGAGGACGGTGTGCTTGTGGAGTCGGTCGGGTCGGTGTCGACTCCGGAGATCGCCGAGCGCGTCGCTCCGTTCATCCCAGACCTTCCGGACGGTTACCGCGGCGAGGTCAATCTCGGGTTCCGGGCGTGGGCAGATCGTATGGCGGGGATCCTGGAGCGCGGCTATGTGTTGACAATCGATTACGGCGAGATGGCGAGGGAGCTTTATAGGCCGGGTCGCGCGGAAGGCAGCTTGCGTGCGTACTACCGGCACACGCTTTCGCAGAACCCGTTCCGGCACGTAGGCGATCAGGATCTGACGGCCCATGTCGATTTTTCGGCAGTGGACACCGAGCTGGCAGCGGCAGGGTTCAAAGCGATGGGCATGACAACCCAGACCGCGTTCCTGGACCGATTGGGAATTCGGTCGCTACTGGCTCACCTACCCGGACTTGGCCTGCCGGCTGGCGAGGTCGACCGGAACCGTATGCCCATGCTCTGGCTGGCGCGGCCGGATGGACTTGGTCGGTTCAAAGTTGCGTTCCACTCGCGTGGTGTCGAGGGGCGTAGTCCCATCGGCCTGGACAGTCGAGGCTCCGGCCACGATCCCTTGTTGCTGCCGCCCGTCACATTGGCGCGGGACGACAGCCACTTCGATCTCGTCGGCGGCGCGTACCCGGACTCGGTTGGAGGCGGGAGTAGCGAATTCACAGCAACCTGGGCAGAGTTGCTGGGCGGGGATGAGGAGACTAAACAGTAGGGGCGGCGTTTGCTCCGCCCAACGACAGTACCCTAGCGAGAACTTCCGCGCCCTGAGGCGACAACAGCGCCTTGAGGCTCTCGAAGGGTCGGGTCCCGCGATCACGCGCGGATCCCGGAGAACGCGCTCGCCTTAATCGCTGTCATCC
>Ga0115002_10005363_pt1 | contig 15149 bp, 10 predicted proteins | sample ArcticOcean_MG_C_8_FD_89576 | JGI IMG/M metagenome (GOLD analysis project Ga0115002, IMG submission 89576) | Marine microbial communities from western Arctic Ocean - ArcticOcean_MG_CB11_86 | ecosystem: Environmental > Aquatic > Marine > Oceanic | place: Arctic Ocean: Canada Basin | collected... | reverse complement strand
TCGCGCACCCGCTCCGATCACTCCCACGACGGGAACTGGCACCTCTTTCTCGAGCACGTCCAACGCGTGGGCGCTCGCGGTGTTGCACGCGACCACGATCATCTTGACGTCGCGGGAGAGGAGGAACTGTACGGCCTCCCGTGAGAAGCGGCGGATTGTGTCAGGGGACTTGGTGCCGTAGGGGACGCGAGCCGTGTCACCAAAGTAGAGGATCGCCTCCTCCGGCAACCGCCGAATCAGCTCCCTCACCACGGTCAGGCCGCCGAGCCCCGAGTCGAAGACCCCTATGGGGCGGCAGCGCGTGTCTTGGTTGGGGGGCCGTGGGTCCAAGCGACCTCGCGCCGTATAAAGCGGGTGGGACAAACCGCAGGGAAGGACCCTGCTACCGATGGCGCCATGCCGGGTTCCTGCAGAACACCAGCGAGGACCCCGAGAATCTTGACAACACCACCTTACCTGCCCGAATTTAGGCAAGCCTAATCCAGGGCATCAGTATTCGTAGCAAGGGAATATCACAGGTGGAGACCATCGAAGGACCGAGAAGCAAAAGGCTGTCCCGCCGCGACCTCTTGCGGGCGGGCACGGCGAGCGCAGTAGGACTTGCAGCAGCAGGCGGGTCCGTAGCACTCGCGCAGCCGAAGCCGGCCGACGATCAGGACCGACAGATCGTCCGAGGGGGCCGAGAGCACATCCACGCGATGGGCACAAGAGGCGACGTCGATACGACGCTCTACGACCCCTCTGCCTATCTTGAGAGCTTTGAGCGGGGACGCACCTCACTGCTCCCCGACGGCAGGACCATGCGCGAATACGAGATCACCGCAATCGATCGATCGATCGAGGTGGCGCCTGGTGTGCACTTCGACGCCTGGACGTACAACGGCACTGTGCCCGGACCTACGCTCCGCTGCACCGAAGGGGATCTCCTGCGCGTGAACTTCACCAACGCGGGCAGTCATCCTCACACGATTCACTTCCATGGTATCCATCCCGGAAATATGGACGGCGTATTCGAGGTCGTGGACCCAGGCGACACGTTTCGCTACGAGTTCGAGGCCCTTCCGGCCGGTGTCCAACTCTACCACTGCCACACGGCACCCCTCAAGCGGCACATCCACAAAGGCCTCTACGGCGGCTTCATCATAGACCCCCGCGACCGCGTTCCCGAGCCGGCCCGCGAACTGGTGATGATGATGAACGGATTCGACACTAACTACGACGGCGACAACGAAGTCTACGCAATCAATTCGGTCGCCTTCCATTATCAGCGCCACCCGATCCAGTTACGGGTCGGGGAGCTCCTCAGGATCTACTTGTTCAACATGACCGAGTTCGATCTACTGAACTCGATCCACGTTCACGGCACCTTTTTCAAGTACTGGCGCACGGGGACGCGGCCTGACCACTACGACTACACGGACACCGTGTTGCTCTGCCAGGGCGAGCGGGGGGTGATGGAGATGGCATTCGAGCATCCCGGTCTCTTCATGTTCCACTCGCACCAAGCCGAATTCGCGGAGCTCGGCTGGATGGGTCTGTTCGAGGTTCTCGGTGATAAATAGGGTACCTGCACAACCCGCAGACGAACCGACTGGCGGGAGAGCGAGCCTGTGGCTCAAAGGTGTTCTTCCGCTACTCATACTCGGTGGGCTCATGTGGCTATTTCTCACGTTCGGGCCCATGGGAGTATTCCGATCCTCTTTCCCCCCGCTCGATGAGCTCACGCTCGAACGCGTCGATTTTCCAGCTCCCGGCCTGATCCGCATACGCCTGGTGAACGGGGGGGGCGATCCCGTCACAGTGTCGCAGATTTCAGTGGACGACGCGTACTGGTCGTTCAGCATGGACCGGGACCCGACCATCGGACGACTCGGGAGCGCCGCGATCGACGTGTCTTACCCCTGGGTGTCGGGTGAGCCGCTGAAGATCGGCGTGATCACCTCGACCGGTCTCACTTTCACTCGAGAGGTAGCGGTGGCGATCGAATCACCGCGCGCTGATCGACGCTACCTGACCACCTTCGCGCTACTCGGACTCTACGTCGGCGTCATACCGGTCTTTCTCGGCCTCCTCTGGCTCCCCTTCCTCCGTGGGGTGCCACGGCACTGGACCGACTTTTTTCTGAGCCTCACCATCGGACTACTCGTGTTCCTGGGAGTGGACGCACTGACGGAGGCAATTGAGATGAGTGGTGACGTGGCATCGGCCTTTCAGGGAATCGGGCTGGTCACCATGGGGGTGGTGGGCGCCCCCATGGTGATCCAAGGGCTCGGCCGCCTGCGCAAGCTCAGTGCGGGCACGGAGGCGAGAAGGGCCGCAGGGCTGATCGCGCTCGGCATTGGCCTCCACAACCTGGGCGAAGGACTAGCGATCGGATCCGCTTACGCTATCGGCGAGATTGCGCTCGGCTCAACGCTCGTGATCGGCTTCCTGATTCACAACACCACCGAGGGAATTGGGATCGTGGCGCCGTTGGCCGGCGATCCCGTCCGGCCTGGCACGCTGATCGCTCTGGGAGCACTGGCGGGACTCCCGACCATCGCTGGCGCCATGATCGGCGGGCTCTCTTACTCCCCGGTCACAACAGTGCTCTTTCTCGCGATCGGAGCGGGCGCCGTCATTCAGGTCGTGTGGGTGCTGGGCCGACTCTTGTCCCAACGCCCGGGTGGCGGGCTCACAGGGCCACTCAACGCGGCAGGCCTCGTAGCCGGCCTGGTGCTCATGTACGCGACAGGCTTGTGGGTGGCGTTTTGAGGGTCGGCAGAGTCACCCTGATCGCCGCCGTCGCAGTGGCCGCTATGGCCGTGATGCCGAGGACCACTCTAGCGCAGGTCGGCGACCCGGGAGCTTCACTCGCCAGAGCAGGGGGATGGAACCCAACGGTGGGTGCGCGCACGGGCTGGCTCACCAAGGACCAGTCTCTTTCGCTCGGCGTTTTCCTGCACGTGCCCATTCCGCGGGTGGTGTGGGGACCCGCGTTGGTGGTGGCAGGTGACGCGGTGTTTCAGGATAATGGGCTCGTGGAGCGTCAAGCCACTATCGACCTCACGGCGGAGGTGCTCCAGGGTATTTACGCGGGCGGTGGGCCGGCGGTACTCAGCACCTTCTTCGAAGAAGAGGGCGTCACGCAGGAAACCAAAGCCGGATACACTCTGGTCGCTGGCCTTCGAGGAAAAATTGGACTCCTGGCCAGCCACCTCGAAGTCCGCTGGGTCCAGGTTGACTCGCGCAAGCTCCAGTTCTTCATGTTCGGCCTAAGCTATCCGATCTTGGGCGGGCCCTGAACGCTCTGAGCGCTGGGCCGACTAGTCCCTGACCCATTGATGGCGCTGGACGGATGATTTGGCCGCGGCGAAGCAGCGTTCGCTCACGCCCCGGTCCTAGGTCTCCAACTCCGGACCGGTCGGTAAAGCATCCCTAATTGCCCGCGCTGCGTTCGCAGCCCCCAGGTCGTGGAGGGGCATCGATGTAGCCTTCCAGAATTCCAGATCGGCGACCGGGAGGGCCATCTCTTGCACCTGCGGAATGGCCAGGTATGTCCGCCCGGCGCGCAGCGGCCACGTGAGCCCCCCACGTGGGATCGGGCATCCCCCACTCGGGTCCGCCGCGTTGGCGCAAGCTTATCTTCCAGCGCCGACGTCGGCTGTGTCGCTACGGGTGCCGCTTGCGAAGGTGCAGCGCTGAAGAATATGCTCGTGGCGTGCTCCCAGAGGGCGCATTTTAGGCGCTTGAACGCCTCGGTGAGGGCGGAATGGCCAAGGTATACTTGACTGCCGACCTGAAGCCTGTCTGACGACTCCCGACTCGACCTCAAAGAGGTGACCCCACGTCGAGCTCGACCACGGTCGAACTCGTGACCAGCTATCGAGTCTTCAACTAGGAGACCAAGGCGTTCATCGCCTCAACGCACCGGCTCTTCCGCCGCCTCGACCATATGCTCGAACAGCTTCGCGCCGGCTCCCGCGCAAAAATCTCCGGTGCCTCGGAAGTGGGTGTTGAAGCACTTGAACTCGGAGCCTAGGCTCCGCAGCAGATCTGCTGCCTCCGGGTACGGCGGCCGCTCAAAATATCCACCGTTACCCCCGCGGGCCATGTCGGCCGTGGACTGGCCGAGCCTGCTGATGGCCTTCGCGTCGGCACCCTTTGACACCAAGTACTCGATGAGATCGTTGCCGCCCCTGACCGCCGCGTAGTGGAGCGGCGAGTAACCCCATGAGTCGCGTAGGTTGACGTCCGCTCCGTGCTCATCGACCAGGTAGCTGACCGCGTTGACAAAGTTGTCCGGCACGCTGTTGATCATGTAGGCGCCGACCCCAAGCCATCCCCCTCCAGCCGCGGCGTGGAGGGGATACATGTTGGGCGTGCCCTCAGGCATGAGCGGCAGCCCCGAATCCTCTTGCAACCGCCCATCCTGTTGACGACCCCCTCGCATGCCGGGCGCCGGCCACTTGGTCGGAGCGCTGGGGTCGGCGCCGTGCGCGGCCAACGCCTTCATCGCGTCGATATCCTGCGCGAAGGCTGCCCTCCAGAACGGGGTGGCACCGGTGATGTCGAGCCCCAGCCTAGACCCGGTGGTGTACTCCCAATACCACAGGTGGGTCTTGAGCGGCACGTTCGGGTCGGCACCGGCCGCCAGAAGCGCAACCAACACGTCCATGTACTCGCTCTGCTGGGTCTCATGCTCATTGGGCCTTGGCTGGGCAGTAAAATTGCCCGCCCATTGAGTCTGTAGCACGGCGAAGAGAGCTGACACTCCGTCGGTGTTGGTCGCCAAGTTCGGATTCGCACCGCGCTCGATCAGCACCAACGCGAGGTCGAACTGACCATTCAGCGTGGCGAGCAGGAGAGGGCTGGTGCCGTTTCCGCTCACCTGGTCGATGTCAGCTCCTCCGTCTAGGAGAGCTTCCACCGCTCCGAGATAACCTTCGCGGGCCGCGTGCAGCACGGCAGTCATGCCGCCGGTCTTTCCGACCCACGTATCCCACATGGGAGGGGCGTCGACCTGGACTTCGCTACTATATCCTGAGGGGGTGGTCCAGGAGGGTCTGCTGACCGCTAGATCGTCCGGATCGAAGCCCTTAAGCAGCTGGTCGATCGCCTCGTCTGAGCGCAGGAACTCGCGCTGAGCTGCGATCGCGGCCTGAACCTCTGCGAGCGTCAAAGCCCGGTCGGTTCCCCCAGCGGAGTTCCTGCGGATCTTCGTGGTCGCCTCCTGAAGGCGTACTCGCGCTTCCTTGTCGATGGCCGTCCTCGCGAGCACATCGACGACCACGGTGCTGATCGCCGGATCTGCTCCGTGGCTTAGGAGCTCGAGGATGGCTGCCGTGCGCCCGTAAGACGCCGCGAAAATCAGTGGGGTCTGCCCATACGTTGATTCGCGCGCATCCACTGGCGCGCCGCGTTCCAACAGCGCTCGGACCGTGCTCTCTCCGTTCGTTGCTTTGGCGGCCAAGTGGAGTGGTGTCACGCCGCTGGTCGTAGTCACAATACCTGGGTTGGCGCCGGCCTCGATGAGCACGCTTACTGAGGAAGTGTGAGCACCCCAGCTGGCGAGGTGCAGTGGCGTGTAATCTCCGATGCGCGTCTTCGCTCCTACCGTGGCCCCCGCTTCGAGCAGGACATTGAGAATGTCGACGTTCCCCTTTTGGGCGGCCAAGTGCAGGGCGCTCATCCCGTCCCCTTGGGATACGTTAGGATCAGCGCCCTCCTCCAAGAGCGAGCGCACCGCCGCCACGTCACCCCTCTTCGTCGCGTCCAAGAGCTCTTTGTCGCCCGGTGCAGCGGCACCGGTCAGCAGCGTGGTGGCTAGGACCGCAACGCTCAGGCACACTCCCCTCCGGCTCATCCTTGTGACCTCGGGGCAGCAGTCCCCCTGGGGAAGCTGAGCGGGAAGGATCCGGTGCTGTCGCCGAATCCGTGGACGTCGTCGTGTCCGATTCCCTGCAGCAGGCTGACGAAGGCGTTGGCCATAGGCGTTCCCTCCGGAGCCCTGAGGTGGAGGTTGCCCTCCAGCGCGCCGTTCGCCTTGCCCATCAGGAGGAGCGGGCAGCGCCGGTGACCATGCAGGTTGGGGTCACCCATCGGCGAACCCCACACGATCACCGTCTTGTCTAGCAGAGAAACCTCGCCCTCCATGGTATTCTTTAGCTTCTCAAGTAAGTACGCTACCTGACCCAGGCGATGGCTGTTGACTAGGTTGAATTCCATGATTTTGGCGGGCACGTCGCCGTGGTGAGACAGCCCGTGGAAGGACCCGTTCGACCCACTCTCCGGAAAGGTCTTGTTCGAGTTGTCTAGGCCCGTCTTGAAGGTGATCGACCGCGTCAAATCGGCTTGGAGAGCGAGCACCTGGAGGTCGAACATTATCTCCATGTGCTCTTCCCACTGATCTGGTACGCCCGAGGGTGACTCAGGCATCGCCCGCTCCTCTCCGCTGCTGTTCTGCGCTTCGACGAGCCCGATCCTCCGCTCCATCTCGCGGATGTTGGTCGTATACTGGTCCAGGCCCCGTTGGTCGACTGGTGCCAGCTGCCTCTTCAGGTCGGCCAGCTCGCCGACGACCCAGTCGAGCAGGCTCCGGTTAGTCTCGAGTCGGGCAACGCGGTCAGCGGCAGAGTCACCTGCACCGAAAAGCTGCTCGAACACAACCCGCGGCTCTGCGATCGCTGGAAGGGGTTCTCCAGGAGACGCCCATGCCAGCACGTTTTCGTACGCGCAGGAATACCCGCCACCGCACCCGCCCCCGGCGTTCATATCCTCAGTGGTGAGCTCCAGTGAAGGCAGCACGGTTTCCTGTCCGAAACGACTCGCGTGGATCTGATCCAACGATTTCCCGATGAAGACGTCCGCACCTTGGGTACGTTTGGGATGGGCCTGGGTCAGAAAGACCGCCGTCGAGCGCCTGTGGTCGGCGCCAATCTCCTCGGTTTCGTAGGGCTCCGCCATCCGTGAGTCGGTCTGGCTGATGACGGTGAGGTAGTCCCGGTACGCCTCTAGGGGCTTGAGCTGGCTGTCATCCCCGATCTCGAAGTCACGGCCCAGTGTCGCCGGCGCGAAGAGGTTGCGCGAGTGTCCCCAGTCATTGCCGCCTGCACACCCATGCACCTCCTCGATGCAGACCATGCGCGTGAACTCCTGCGCGGGGTCCCGCCAGACTCGCCCGGCGGGCACCATGGCTTCCATTAAGGGAAGGGCGACCGATGCCCCCGTGCCGCGGAGGAACGTGCGGCGCGAAAGGTGCTTGCCAGTGATGAAATTCATGACTCTCCCCCCCTTCAGTTCGCGGTGGGCTGTGTTTGCTTCATCTGGAACACATCGCTCTTCACGATCCCCATGATGAATGAGGATGTCTTGTAGTCGTTCGCCTCAGCCGCCCTCGCGATCGCTCGGATGGTCGGCTGGTCAAAGTACTCCACGGGACGCCCGATCGCGTATGATAACAACTGCTCCGTGAAGTTCCGCACGAGCGGGATCGGGCGCTTCAGGAGAACCTGGGTGAGTTCGCTGGGCATGGTGATTGGCGAGCCGTCGTAGAAGACGCCGCGGGTATCGAGTGCCGCCATGTTCTCACGGATCCGCCACTGGCCGACGACGTCGAAGTTGTCGAGCGCCAGGCCGATGGGGTCCATAAAGCGATGGCAGGAGTTACATACCGGGGCGGCGCTGTGCGCTTCCATTCGCTCGCGGGTGGTCAGACGGCGTCCTCCTCCGGCGTCCGGGCTCGCCTCGAATGCCGGCACGTTCGGGGGCGGTGGCGGTGGAGGAGCTCCCATGAGCACCTCCATGACCCACTTTCCGCGCAATACCGGCGACGTCCGAATCGACATGGAAGTCAGCAGCAACACGCTCCCGTGGCCGAGGATTCCGCGGCGTCGGTCATTCGGGTATTGCACGCGACGGAATTCATCACCCGAGACCCCATCGATCTGGTAATGCCCGGCCAGACGCTCGTTGAGGAAGGTGTAGTCGGCGTCGAAGAACTCCAGCAGGCTGCGGTCCTCTTGGACCAGGTACTGGAAGAGCAGCTCAGTCTCCCGCACCATAGCCTCAGCGAGTTGTTGGGAGAAATCCGGGTAGAGGAACCGCTCCGGCCAGACTTTTCCCACATCCTGCAGTCTCAGCCACTGATGGGCGAAGCTGGTCGCAAGAGTCTCGGATCGCGGATCCGCCAGCATGCGCTCGACCTGCTGCTCGAGGATGGTGGGATCCGAAAGTCCGCCACCAGCAGCTACCTCGAGGAGTTCTTCGTCGGGCGCCGAGGCCCAGAGAAAGAAGGAGAGCCTCGTGGCGAGGTCGACGTCACTCATGCGATATACGTGACCAGGTCGGACGCCATCGGGCATGCGCTCCAACCGGAACAGGAACTCAGGGGATATGAGGATGGCCTGCACACCCATCCGCACTCCGGTCTCAAACCCACCCTTGGCAGACGCCTCGTCATAGAAATTTATCAGATCTGCCATGTTTTCCTCTGTCACGGGTCGCCGATAGGCCTGGGTCGCGAGTTTCGCTAGGATCGACTCGGCACAGGGACGCTCTTCGGCGGCAGCGGTCGGATGGCAGGTGAAGATCTTCCGGCGACTGTCGGTCTCGGACACGCCGGTCACGTTCCGGGGTCCGGTGATCAGCAGTTCGGTCAGATGCGCCAGCCCAGTGACTCCATACTGCCCGCCGACCCTCCCGGCGGATGACCACTTGGGAGGACTGAACTGATCGTCGTACGAGCCATCGATACGGTTTACGAACGCGGCCGACACTTCGTGCTGGCCCGCAGGGACTAAGATCGCCTCGGTATTCTTGGCAGGGACCACTTGTCCCGCACCCCCTGTGCTGTGCTCGAGCATTATGAGAGCGACCGGTTCACCGTCGATGGAGATGTCGACATCCTCTTCCACCATCCTATCCCCCTGGGCGGTCTCCACCTGAAAGACGTATTCGCCGTCCGCGGGGAAGTCGTGCGTCACCACCATGCCCCCGCGGGTCCCGAACGGAGTGCCATCGAGCCGATCCCAGGCGTGTTGGGAGACCTCTTCCGGGTTCCGGTACTTCGTCACGGAAGAAATCGCTTCGCGGTTCCCAACAGCCAATCGACTGACGTCGGTAGCTGCCCTTAGATATGAATCTAGGAGGGTCGTCGAGAACGGCTGGGCGTCGGACATATTGTCGAAGCTGCCGAGGAGAACGTCAGGAGGGAGCCATTCTCCAGCGTCCACTTCCAGAGCCAGAACGTCCCGGATCACTCGCTCGTACTCGGCCTGACTGAGCCGCTGGAACCGACGCTCTCCCAGGTTGGGAGCAGCTAGGGCCGCTTCTTCGATGGTCGATTCCAGGGTCTCGACCAACGCCAGCAGGGTGTCGCCGGACGGACGTGGCATGCCGGGAGGTGGCATCATTCCCGCGCGCAACTTCCGGATCATCTTCTCGGCCGTCTCGGCTCGCTCCGTCGCCTTCTCTACCGAGAAGTCCTGGAGGGACACGTTCCCGGTCATCAAGGCGTCATTGTGGCAGACCACGCAATACTGTTGGACGACCTCCGTGAGGGTAGGGGGCGTCACAGCGCGTGAGGGGACGGACTCGGTTGGGGATACGTGTGAGACCGAAACAGTGTATACGGCTTCGGCTTCGTGCCCGTACGGGGAGTGCTGGGTGTTCGCTGAGTGTCCGCTGGTTACCAACCACATCCCTACGAACACGGTGCCAAGAGCGGTTGTCTTCATACTCTATCCTCGGGAAAGCAGGTGCGCCCAAGCCTCCACACGCTCCAAACCTTAGGCAGCGTAATCAAGTAGAAGGCGGGCGTCCAGCACGTCCTTCACAGTCGCAACGATGCCTAAGGTCGGACGTTGTTGGTAGGCGACGACCACTACCTGCAACACTCCATCCTATTCACGAGTCAACACGACGAAATCCCCGAGCCCCGCGTGCTCGCTCACATCGAATGTTGCCGGATCGGCCGCCTTCCGGATCGAAACGACTAGGAACGTCGTCCGCGGTCGGTATTGTAGGAGTGCCTCGGCAAGGCCGAGCCGCCGCTCCACATGGAAGCCGCCGACCACGTGGATCACCAGGGCGTCCGGGCGGCCGCCCAGAGCGGCGGCTACGGCGCTCGCCATCCCGGCATCCCATAGACGCTGACCATCGAAGATATTCGGCGGCATGTCGTCGTGTTGCGCGGGTCCAGACATCGCAGAGTCGAAGCGAGCGCGGTAGGCGGCCGAAGCAGCAGGCAATGGCAGCTGCGGAAGGAAGCGGAACGCCTCTCGCGGGAGGTCTTCCAGACTCCCTTCCCCCCCGCGCGACACCATGTCCACGTACCGGCGGGGCACGTTCGCCGCTAGCACGCGCAGGCCGCGGGCCTTCGCGAACTCCACCAATGGACGGTACGCCGTCCGGTACTCGGCCCAGGGACGAGAGGCGGCGAGAAAGTACGGCTCGGTGATGAACCCACCTACATACTCGTCCACCACCTCCTGCACGTCCTGCTCGAACATCTCTAGCGAGAGCACCACCGGACGCGGCTGCCAACGCCGCGTGCCCTCCTCCAGCATGAGTAGCTTCACCCGATGTGCGATCGAGTCGTCATGCTCCTCCCCTACGAACAGCACTGAGACACTCCCCAGGGCTGTCACCAATTCAGGGAGAGATGCGGGGCGGCCGTCCCCAGCGTAGACCCGGAACGATCCCGGGTCGGCCTCCACCACCGAATATTCCGGGGCATTCAAGACCGTCGACGCACGAGACACGCACGCTGTGGACACGGGAAGAGCAGCGCAGACAACCAGGAAAGCCTTCTTCGCCCCTGTCGGCTGGATCCCTGACTTGAGCAGCCACCAAACAGAGCGTAGGGACATAAGGACCACCCAAACCGCAAGCGCCACCGTCGGCCAGCGATCGTCAGCCTTCGTGATCCAGAAAAAATGAATAACCCCGAGTAACGCCGAAACGTAAACCAGCCGGTGCAGGGTCACCCATCGCTTCCCCAAGCGCCGGATCCATCCCTTGGTGGAAGTGACGGCAACCGGGATCAGCAGGACGAAACCCGTGAATCCCACCATGATGTACGGGCGCTCGGCGATGTCCTCCAAGATGTAGCGCCAAGCGAAGAATTGGTCGAGGCCGATCCAGATCAATAAATGCAGGGTGACGTAGAAGAACGCGAATAGGCCTACCAACCGACGCACCTTCTGGAGGTCGTTCCACCCTGTAAGACGGCGCAGCGGAGTAATCGACAGCCCGGAGAGAAGGAAGGTAAGCGACGTGAGACCGCCCCAGAGCTGAGCCTCGGCCACCGGATTCGCACCAAGGCCATCCCCTAGGAAGAAACGGTGGAACACCCACACGAGTGGGGTGAGGCCGAGGATCCAAACTCCGGTCTTTAAGAGGAGAATCCGCCGCTTCAGTACCACTTCCTCAGATCCATCCCCCGATACATGTGGGCCACCTGATCGCCGTACCCGTTGAACATCAGGGTGGGGCGGCGTCTGAATTCACCGATCCTGCGTTCCCGAGCCTGGCTCCAGCGGGGGTGATCCACATCTGGGTTTACATTGGCATAGAACCCGTACTCGTTCGCCGCCATCATCTGCCAAGTGTTCTTCGGCATGTCAGACGTAAACCGCATTTTTACGATCGACTTCACGCCCTTGAACCCGTACTTCCATGGCGTCACCAGACGCAGGGGAGCCCCGTTCTGGTTGAGGAGGTCCGTGCCGTAGATCCCCGTCGCAAGAATGGCCAGCTCATTCATCGCCTCGTCCATCCGCAAGCCTTCCACGTACGGCCAATCCAGTATGCGACGCCTTTGGCCAGGCATTTGCGCGGGACGGACGACCGTCGTCATCGCGAGGAACTTCGCGTTGCCGGTCGGCTGCGCACGATTGATCACATCACGTAACCGCACACCCTGCCAGGGAATCACCATCGACCAGGCCTCAACGCAGCGCATCCGATAGACCGGCTCCACGATCTCGTGGCCCTTCAGAAGGTCCTCGAGCGCGAACGTGCCCGGGTTGCTGCACTCGCCATCGACCACAACGGTCCAGGGCCGCGGCACGAAGTCGCCTGAGTACCTCGCAGGATCTTCTTTGCCGGTGCCAAATTCGTAGTAGTTATTGTAATGCGTAATGTCCTCGTACGGCGTGCGCTCGTCCTCCTGTGCATCCGCAGCACCGAGCACGCTCGGCGCCAAGGCGGCGACACCTGCCAACGTCGCACTCTGCGCGAGAAATCGGCGCCGGTCTAGGTACGACTCGTAGGGCGTGATCTCCGAGGAGGGGAGGTCGCCCTCGCCTGGGCGGCGTTTACGGATGAGCATAGGATCTCCGGATCGCGTCTGTGGTCCCTTATCCTAGAGCCCTTGCGCCGGTGGGTTCCATATGGGGCACCAGGGGTCCCTTCCGGCTTGGGACACGATCCCCTTTTCTGAGGGTGAACGCAACCTGATACCCCCGTTCGGTTTCTGGTACCAGGAGGTCAGAAACCTAGGAGGCTGAACTCTCGACCCATGAAGGCGGCACCGCCTGTTCGGCCTCGTAGCGAGCGATGGCGCCCTCGTGCTCGAGCGTGAGGCCGATGTCGTCTAATCCGTTCATCAAGCTGTGCCGGCGGAAGGAGTCTATCTGAAAGGGCATGCGAAGCCCGTCATCGGACCGAATCTCCAAGGTCTCCAGGTCGACTGTCGCCTGATAGGTGCAGCCGGACGCTCGACTCATCAGCTCTTCGATGTCAGCCTCGGGAAGCTGCACGGGTACGATTCCGGTCTGATAGCAGTTGCCAATGAAGATGTCGGCAAAATTGGGTGCGATCACCGCGCGGAAACCGTAATCATGAAGGGCCCACGCGGCGTGCTCGCGTGAGGATCCACAACCAAAGTTCTGCCCGGCCACCAGGATGCGGGCACTCTTGAACTCGGGACGGTTTAGCGGGAAGTCATCGTTGAGCGAACCGTCCGGACGGAAGCGCCAATCGTTGAACAAAAAAGCACCGTATCCCGTCCGCTCGATGCGCTTGAGAAATTGTTTCGGAATGATCTGGTCGGTGTCCACGTCGACCCGGTCCAGCACGGCCACGACACCTTCAACCTTCCGCAGTGCTTCCACTCTCAGTCCTCCCCCAGTTGGCGCACGTCGACGAAGTGTCCGGCCACCGCGGCGGCCGCTGCCATCGCTGGGCTCACCAGGTGGGTGCGTCCTCCCCTGCCCTGGCGTCCCTCGAAATTACGATTGGATGTGGACGCGCAGCGCTGCCCGGATGCGAGCACGTCGTCGTTCATCGCCAGGCACATCGAGCACCCAGCCTCGCGCCACTCGAAACCGGCGGAACGGAACACCCTGTCGAGTCCTTCGGCTTCAGCCATCGCCTTGATCTTGGTCGATCCCGGTACCGCCATCGCGCGTACTCGTGGATCCACGCGGCGCCCCTCAAGCACCTTCGCCGCGGCACGAAGGTCTTCGATACGCGCGTTGGTGCATGACCCCAGGAACACCCGGTCCACTGCGATCTCTTGGAGGGGCGTGCCGGGCTCGAGGTCCATGTATTCGAGCGCACGCTCCGCAGCTGCGCGGGCAGGTCCAGTCTCGGGCAGGTCGGGTACGCATCCGGTGACAGGTGCCACCATGCCCGGGTTAGTTCCCCACGTCACCATCGGTTCGATGTCGGGGGCGGCAATCCGCACGCTGCGGTCGAAGCTGGCACCAGAATCAGTCGGAAGGTCTCGCCACCGCTGCTCGGCCTCCTTCCAGGCCTCTCCCTGGGGGGCCATGGGGCGGCCCTTGAGGTAGTCCAGCGTCGTATCGTCAGGAGCAACCATGCCTGCCCGAGCACCCGCCTCGATCGACATATTACAGACGGTCATGCGCCCCTCCATGGAGAGGGAGCGCACGGCGGCTCCCGAGTACTCAATCACTGAACCGGCCGCTCCAGCAATGCCTATCCTACCGATCACGCCGAGGATCAGATCCTTAGCTGTCACACCGAACGGGAGCTGACCGTCCACTCGGACCTCCATCGTGTCCGGCAATTCCATCGGTATGGTTTGGGTCACCAGTACGTGCTCGACCTGGCTCGTACCGATGCCGAAGGCGAGTGCGCCGAACGCTCCGTGCGTCGACGTATGGCTGTCCCCGCACACGATGGTCATGCCCGGCTGCGTGTAACCCATTTCCGGGCCGATCACATGCACGATGCCCTGCTCCGGCGAACCCATATCGTAAAACCGTACGCCGAACTCTTCTACGTTCTTGCGCAACGTCTCGATCTGGGTGCGCGAGACCTGATCCACTATCGGTAACGAGCGGTCCGTAGTAGGAACGTTGTGGTCGACAGTCGCCACGGTCCGTTCGGGCGACCGGAGACGTCGTCCCGCCAGGCGGATCCCCTCGAAGGCCTGCGGCGAGGTCACCTCGTGCACGAGGTGCAGGTCTATGTAGAGCAAGGAAGGGCCGTTCGCCTCCTGCCGAACCACGTGCGACTCCCACAGCTTCTCGAATAGCGTCTTTGGCATCGGTCCCCTAGCTCTATGTAGTGGTGGCGCCTAGGGCGGCTGACACCACCCGCGACGCGTACTTGGCCATCACCCCCCGTCGAAAATGCGGCTTGGGCGCCTTCCAGCCCTTGAGCCGCTCCTCGAGCTCCGCCTCATCCAACTCCACCTCCAACCTGCGCTTCTCCACGTCGAACACGACCACGTCGCCGTCACGTAGCGCTGCTATCGGCCCACCCACGGCCGCCTCGGGCGCGACGTGGCCCACCATCATGCCGCGCGTCGCCCCACTGAAGCGGCCGTCGGTCAGGAGCGCTACGTCCTCGCCGAGGCCGGAGCCAGCCAACGCTGCGGTAACGCCGAGCATCTCGCGCATGCCGGGTCCCCCCACGGGGCCCTCGTAGCGGATCACGACCACGTCGCCCTTCTCGACCTCACCTGCCTGTACTGCTGCGAAAGCGTCCTCCTCGCGCTCAAACACGCGCGCAGGACCCCGGTGCGCGAGCTTCCCGGTGCCCGCGATCTTCAGGACCGAACCTTCGGGGGCCAGGTTTCCCCACAGAATGACCAAGCCGCCCTCAGGCTTGAGCGGCTCCTCTACCGATCTGATCACCTGCTGACCGGACGTCTCGGCGGCGTCGGCAACCTCCTCGGCCATGGTGCGCCCGGT
>Ga0115002_10005358_pt1 | contig 15154 bp, 15 predicted proteins | sample ArcticOcean_MG_C_8_FD_89576 | JGI IMG/M metagenome (GOLD analysis project Ga0115002, IMG submission 89576) | Marine microbial communities from western Arctic Ocean - ArcticOcean_MG_CB11_86 | ecosystem: Environmental > Aquatic > Marine > Oceanic | place: Arctic Ocean: Canada Basin | collected... | reverse complement strand
GCTTCGGTCTTAATGGCTTTGTTGCCTTCAAACTCGATGCTCTCGATGGCCGGACGCTCTTCAACATTAATGATCAACACGCCGTTGTCGTGCGCTAGGCGAATATCTTTGAAATAGCCCGAGGCAAACAACTCACGTGTGACGGATCTGATCGTCAACGTATCGGCAACGTCACCGACTTCAAGTGTCACGATATTAAAAACGGTACCGGCTGACACCCGCTGCAAGCCTTGCAGCCGCACGTCAGTCACAATAAAGCCGTCACCACCCTGACCTGCCTCCTGAGCCGTGGCCACCGATGCAAAGGTCATTGCGATGGGTAGACACAGCAACAGGCGCATCGCTCGCACTTTAGCCGGCTGGCTGAAGCTCGAGATACTCATTAAACGCATGCCGCTCTTTCCTCTCAAAAAATGCCCCTCAAAAAATGCGCAAGATGTCATTGTAGGTGGCCAATACGAATAATCCGCCTACAAGGGCCAGTCCAATTTGGACCCCCACAACCTGAACTCGTTCCGGGACTGGTTTGCCGGTGACAACCTCGATGCTGTTGAACAGGATGTGCCCGCCATCGAGCAACGGAATCGGTAAGAGATTCATGATCCCAACCGAGATGCTCATCAATGCCATGACCGTCACAAACTGCAACCAACTGCTTTGCACGACTTGTCCCGCAACCTGGGCGATTCCAACAGGTCCCACCAAGTTGCGCACTGAGACCTGCCCAAAAATCATTTTTTTCAAGAATTCTAGGGTCATCGCGGTCTTTTCCCACGTCTGTGACAAACCCTCAGCAATCGCTTCGAAGGGTCCGTAGGCGACCTCCACATAAGCCGGGCCGACACCTAGGAATCCATGCTTGACCCCATCGCTCGTAACACGTTCATCGGGCTGCGCCTGCACCGAAATCGCGCGTCCGCCACGCCTAACCGAAAGTGCGATTACATCTTTCGGGTGACTCTCGATCACCCCCACCCAGTCGCGCCAGTAGTGAACCGGTGAGCCATCGACGGCGACCACGAAGTCTCCTGTCTCGAGTCCAGCGCGCTCGGCGGCGGAATCTTCGACAACTTCGCCAACCACGCTGAATGTGGTCGGTTTAAGACCCAACGACGTGATGAAATTGGGCTCAACGTCGCCGCTGTGCCACTCGTTTATGGGTACTTCTAGTGTTCGTATTACAGCGGACCTAAGGTCTTTAAAGGTGAATTCAATCGCGCCAGTGTCACCTAGGCGGCGACTTAATGTGAGCTGCGCGGCTTGCCAGCCAAGTATGTCATTTGCATCAATTGCGACGATCTGGGCAGGTGCATCCAAGCCCGCGCGTGCAAGCGGCGAGTCTGGCTCCGGCACATCTACCATGGGCAGTGGCTGCATACTCCCTGCGACACTGATGAACCAAAAGATTACAAAGGCTAATACGAAATTGGCGGCAGGGCCCGCCAACGCGATCGCGATGCGCCACCAGGGTGTGAGATCCATGTACGAAACGACCGCCGAGCCTTCTACCTTCATCTGTTGCAACAGTTCATCTGACGACAGTTCAGCCTGGTCGGGGTCGCGATCGTCGAGCATGCGGACATACCCGCCAAGTGGTATAGCAGCAAGGGTGAATTCTGTGCCGCGCCGGTCTCGGTGAGACAACAAGGCGCGACCGAATCCAACAGAAAAACGCAACACGTGGACACCGGACCAACGCGCCACGATAAAGTGCCCGAACTCGTGAACCGTGACGACGACCCCGAGAAGTAGCAGAAAGCCAAACGGATAGTACAAAAAATCCACGGATCTTATCCCTGTCCAATCATATGACGTTGCCTATTCTTACCTGAACCGAAACTGCACGAGTCAAACCTGTAGAACAACCGCAAATACGGGCAATACAGCGAGCCCCGAATCCATACGATCTAAAATCCCGCCATGCCCGGGCAAAATCGTGCCGGAATCCTTCACGCCAGTCGCTCGCTTCATTACGCTCTCGAACAGATCACCGAACACCGCGAGCACAATCAATCCGCTCATGACGGCCAGCCAGGTCTGCCAACCCGAGATCTGCCCGTTATTGTGCCACACCCACAGTGCCACGCTGCACAGACATGCGGCCAGCAGCGCACCACCGATCGCTCCTTCCCAGGTCTTACCAGGACTAACCCGCGGCGCCAGCCTACGTTTACCCAACGCGCCCCCGGCAAAATACCCACCTATATCGGTCAGCGACGTCAAGAAGAATAGCCACAACAACCACTGCCTTCCCTCGGGCAACTCGCTGATGACGACGAGCGCGACCCATGCGCCGCCCACGATAACCAATCCCAGTAACGCAGCCAACCAGGTGTTCGACCACACCTGAGATCCACGTGGGTAGGACAACACGCCGAGGATCGCAGCGATCCAGACAACGCACGCCAAATACAAAACGCCGGCTTGGAATTGCTCATACCTGTACAACAAAGCCGCACACGCGATGAATACCGCTACGTAAACGGCGCGCTTTGCCGGTTGATCAATGCGCATAAAGCCCGCCCACTCATAAATACCGGCTGCTGCAAAAATGCCAAATATGACGGCGAACACAGCTGGAGAAACGTAAAGTATGACCAGCCCGACTAGCGTGGCCAACACCAGCCCGGTGAGAACCCTTGCTAGCAACATGCTATTTGCGCTGTCCGTAGCGGCGATTACGCGCCGCAAACGTAGCAATCGCCTCGTCGAGGGAATCCGCGTCGAAGTCCGGCCAATAGGCGTCCGTAAAGTACAGTTCGGTATAGGCCAGATCCCATAGCAAAAAGTTGCTCACACGATGTTCACCACCAGTACGAATCAACAAATCTGGGTTAACGAGATTGCCGAGAGAGGTGTGTTGGGCAAAACAGTCTTCGTCGATTGCATCTGCATCCAACTGTCCGTCGGCAACCTTGGCGGCAATATCCTGCGTTGCCCGCACGATATCCCAACGGCCGCCAAAATTCACTGCAACCGCTAGTTCGAGGGATTGGTTGCTCGCCGTTAGCTCCTCGCATTCGCGCATCTTGCTCTGGATGTCATCGGCAAAGCGACTGCGGTCGCCAATGATTCTCAGTCGCACGTCACGTCTGTGCAGTTCTTCGAGATCGTTTTGCATGACATGGCGCATCAAGTCCATCAACAATCGGACCTCGCCTTGAGGGCGCTGCCAATTCTCGGTCGAGAAGGCAAAGAATGTGAGGCTTTTTACCCCGCGATCCGCACATGCCTCGGCTATCTGGAGCAGTCTTTTCGCGCCGGCTCGATGGCCGGCCGCACCGGGTAGGTGGCGCGCTTTAGCCCAGCGATGGTTACCGTCCATGATGATGCAGATGTGGTTAGGCACCACGTCTTCGGCGACATCAAGTTCCGCGCGCGAGGACGATTTTCGGGTGATTACCATAGCAAACGCGATGGCGTGCGCTAGATCTCCATGAGATCAGACTCTTTGGCAGACAACGCCGCATCGACCTCGGCCACGCGTGCGTCAGTATGAACCTGCGCACGTTCCTCGCCACGATGTCCTTCGTCTTCCGCAACCATCTTCTCTTTCATCATCTCGCGTATGTCGGCGATCGCATCACGGCGAATGTTGCGGATTGCAATGCGCCCATTTTCCGCCTCGTGTTTGGCTTGTTTGGCCAGGTCACGCCGGTTCTCTTCGGTTAGTGGTGGTAATGGCACTCGCACCACGTCGCCACTGGTGACTGGTGTAACACCGAGATTGCTTTTGAGAATCGCTTTCTCAATTGCCGGTATCATGGGTTTTTCCCAAGGGGACAATACCAACGTGCGCGCATCTTCGACAGAGACAGTTGCAACCTGATTCAGCGGAGTGTCGGTACCGTAGTAGGGCACCATTATGCCGTCCAACAACGACGGGTTCGCTCGTCCCGTCCGAATCTTGGCAAACACTTGCTGCAACGACTCGAGCGACTTACCCATGCGCTCGTTGGCGTCTTCTAGAATGTCCTCAACCAAAACAGCTCTCCTGTCTCTTTGCGTTTTGTTCTCTAGCGCTCATGCTCTCTGCATGCTGCCTTCTGCCTGCTGCCTGCTGCCTGCTGCCTGCTGCCTGCAAGACCAATTGCTCGAACTCGTCAGACTTTAAGCACTGACTACTCTAGTGCCTACTGTAGCGCCATTTGCAATGTCCACAAGCGCGCCTTTTTTGGCAAAATCGAAGACCACCAGTGGCATGTCGTGCTCTTTGCATAAAACGATCGCGGTGAGATCCATGACGCCCAATTCGCGTGCAAGCACCTCATCATAGGTCACAGTATCGTACTTAGTCGCTGCGGCGTCGATTTTTGGGTCAGCGTTGTACACCCCATCGACTGTCGTTGCCTTCAATACTGCGTCCGCACCCAATTCCACAGCACGCAAACACGCGGCAGTATCTGTTGTGAAATAGGGATTGCCGGTACCGCCGGCGACGATGACAACTCTATTTGCGTCCAACGCCGCCAGTGCTTCGTCGCGATCGTAGCCGGCAACCGTGCCGGCAATTGCCTGCGCGGAATACAGACTACAAGGCACGTTGCGAGCAGTTAAGAAACCGGCCAACGCAAGGCCATTCATGACGGTGGCGAGCATCCCCATGCGGTCTCCGGTAACACGATCCATGCCGGCCTGCGCCAAGAGCGCGCCGCGAAATATGTTGCCACCCCCTAGCACCACCGCGACTTGAACCTGCTTCTCCCGCACTTGTGCGATCTCAGAACAAATAGCCGCAAGCACATTCGGATCAATACCGAAGCCGGCCGCTCCGCCCAGTGCTTCGCCGCTCAGCTTAAGGAGAAAGCGCGGCAAATCTAATCTTTGTCCTTGAGTTGAGCCGCCACTTCGGCTGCAAAATCTTCGTTTGCAACCTCTATTCCCTCGCCTACTTCAAATCGGATAAAACTCGAAACATCGGATCCTTTGCTCTTGAGCCGAGACCCGACGGTTTCTTTGTCACTGGTAGATTTTACGAATACTTGGTCGACCAAGCTCACTTCAGCCAAATATTTCCGCACTCGGCCCTCGACCATCTTCTCGACGATTTCTTCGGGCTTGCCACTCGCGCGCGCCTGCGCCGTATAGATTTCTCGCTCCTTGGCGATGACAGTGGCCGGTACGTCCTCTCCTTTTACGACCGCTGGACTGATCGCGGTCACGTGCATCGCGATATCACGACCCAGCTCGCGGTCTTGATTAGTGAGGCCCACAAGCGACCCCTTTAGATTGTCACCATGCACATAACTCCCAACACTGCCGCCCGCCGGCGCCGTCAAGATTTGCCCGCGCCGTACGGTGATGTTCTCACCAATTTCTTGCACTAAGACCTCGCGTTCGCTATTTAGGCCGGCCTCTAGCAATGTCTCTAAGTCGCCATCGACCGAGTCATACAGCTCGCTTGCGACCTTTGCGACGAAACCGATGAACTTTTCATTCTTGGCCGCGAAATCCGTCTCAATGTTGACCTCGACGATTGCACCCTTGCTGCCATCTGCGGCAACCTTTACTCCGAGCAACCCGTTCGCGGTCGTGCGCCCAGACTTTTTCGCTGCCTTCAACGCACTATTTTTACGTAGATTCTCGATCGCTTTTTCCATATCGCCATCGGACTCAACCAGCGCATTCTTGCAATCCAGCATACCCAAGCCGGTACGCTCCCGGAGCTCCTTTACCATCGCTGCGGTTACCGCCATGTTGCTACTCCTTTTTTTCTGCGCCCGCCCCGTCGGAAGCGTTTGACTCGGCAGACGCATCTGTATCGGTGGCAGGGGCATCTTGGGTGGGAGCTTCTTCGGCTGCGGGTGCGTCAGTGGGCGATGCCTGGGCACTTGCCCCCGTCGTATCGTCGGCACCTGCCTTGGCCGTATCGTCGGTCCTCACCACCGCGGGCGCTACGCCAGCCGCAGCTTTCTCTTCTTTGGCAAACGCCTGTTCCACCGATGCGGCCACGCCTTCTGAGATCTCCGTATGTGGCGCTTGAGCTGCTGCCGCATCGTCGACCTCAATAAACTCATTCGGATCCACCACAAGGGACGCATTCTTCTGACCGTCCGCCACGGCGTCCGCGACGGCAGTAACGTACAAACGAATCGCACGAATTGCATCGTCATTGCCGGGAATCACAAAGTCGATGCCGTCCGGATCGCTATTGGTATCGACGATGCCGAACACCGGAATGCCTAACTTGTTGGCCTCGCTCACGGCTAAGTTCTCGTGTTGCACATCCACGACGAAAAGCGCATCCGGCAGGCCACCCATTTCCTTGATACCGCCCAAACTTGAATGCAATTTCTTCATCATCCGGGTCTTCTGCAAGGCCTCTTTCTTCGGCAGCAACTCAAACGATCCGTCCTCGCTGCCTTTTTCGAGATCTTGCAAGCGCCGGATGGACTGACGAATGGTTTTATAGTTGGTCAACATACCGCCCAACCAGCGTTGATCAACAAACGGCATTTTCACGCGCAGCGCTTGTTCATTGACCACTTTGGTCGCCGCACGCTTGGTGCCGACAAACAAAATCTTGTGGCCCCGAGATGCCATGTTACGGATCTCGATTAACGCTTCATTGAACGCAGGGAGGGTTTTTTCTAGATTCACGATGTGAATCCTGTTGCGGGCGCCAAAAATATACGGCGCCATTTTTGGATTCCAGAATCTGGTCTGGTGCCCAAAATGCACACCAGCAGCCAGCATATCACGCATGCTTACACTCATTTCTCATCTCCGGGTTGGTTTATTTCACACCATTCCCATCGCCTAACCGTGAAACACGGCACCCGAGGCTATGTGTCGAAGGTGCTACTTGATTTAGTCGGTTACAATTAACCATTCGCCACGCTTGTCCCGCGGCGGCGCGCTTTATAACATATTCCGGTTCACCAAAGAAGAGTATTGCACCGCATGGTTGCTCGCCTAGAAAATTCTCATGACGTTGAAAAAATGCGCGAAGCCGGTCGCTATGCGGCATCCGTCCTCGAAATGATTGGCCCCCACGTCGAGCCAGGTGTCTCGACCGAAAAGCTCAATCAAGTCTGCCATGATTTTATCGTTGATGAATTAAAGTGCATTCCTGCCCCACTCAACTATGGGGGCGGGGGTACTCAGGAACCATTCCCGAAGTCGATATGTACCTCGGTCAACCACGTGGTATGTCACGGCATTCCAAGCGAAGGCAAGATCTTGCGCCGCGGCGACGTCCTTAATATTGACATCACCGTGATTAAGGACGGCTATCATGGGGATACCAGCAAGATGTTCTTCGCAGGAGAACCGACCGTGCTTGCAAAGCGCCTAGTAAGGGTTACCCAGGAATGCCTTTACAAGGGAATCGATCAAGTGCGGCCAGGCGCGCACCTGGGTAACATCGGACACGCAATCCAACGCCATGCAGAAGCCAATCGATTTACTATCGTGCGCGAGTTCTGCGGCCATGGGATCGGCAAAGTTTTCCACGATGCCCCGCAAATATTGCACTATGGCAATCCTGGATCTGGTCTTGTGCTCGAAGAAGGAATGTCGTTTACGATCGAGCCAATGGTCAACGCGGGAAAACGCAACATCAAAATCCTGAAGGATCAGTGGACCGCCGTGACTAAAGATCACAAGCTTTCTGCGCAGTGGGAACACACCCTAATGGTCACTAAGGAAGGCTGCGAGATCTTCACCAAACGAAATGACGAGCGGATCTGAACTGCAACCTCACCGCACATGGCAACCACCGCTTCATTCTCTAAACGGCGCGACGCGCTCATCCAGGACCGACAGTCACTGGCCGCCAGGTATTGGCAAGACGAACACATAGAATCGCTGGTTCACGATCTGACCCAGGGCATGGACGAGTTACTGACCGAGCTGTGGCAAGAACATTTAGCTGACAGCAACGACATTGCTCTATTTGCGGTCGGCGGATATGGCCGCGGCGAACTGCATCCAGGATCAGACATCGACCTGCTCATCGTCGCAAAGAAACCGCTGAAGTACAAACGGCAAATAGAGGTATTTCTCCAGGGCGTGTTCGATCTCAACGTCGAAGTCGGACACAGCGTACGCGACCTAAAGTCATGCCGACGCGAAAGCCACAACGACATTACGGTGGCGACCGCCATGTTCGAGCGTCGCTTCATTACCGGCGATAAGTCGTTCGTCCCTCACGTCGACAAAACCATGGATAGTCCACGCCTGTGGCCAGTCGAGAAATTTTTTCGCGCAAAACATGACGAGCAAGTACAACGCCACAAACACTACGACAACACGGAGTACAACCTAGAACCAAACGTCAAAACCTCGCCTGGCGGCCTGCGCGATATTCATACGACCTTGTGGATTTGTAAGCGTCAATTCGGTACGGACGATCCACAGCGCCTGGTAGAAATGGGGGTGATGACCGAAACGGAAATGCAGTGGCTAGTCGAAGGACGACGGTTCCTGTGGTGGGTCCGCTATGGTCTGCACCTTCTCGCAGCACGTAAAGAGGATCAGCTCGGGTTCGCTTATCAGCGCGAACTGGCGCAAAGGCTCGGGTTCGTCGATACCGATGCACTCAGTGGCGTCGAACGATTCATGCAGCACTACTACCGCCACGTATTGGAACTGACAGAAGTCAATGACATTCTCATTCAGTACTTTCGTGAGGTCATCTTGGCGCCACGCAAGACCCGGCGCGAAAGCCTAAACGAGAGATTTGAGCTAACTAACCACTACATAGAAACTGTCGACGACAATGTGTTTCGGGAATCGCCTAGCGCCCTACTAGAAATATTTGTCATTTTGGCCAACCGGAATGACATCGCCGGGGTACGTGCCTCCACCATTCGCCTTGTGCGCGACAACCTGCACTTGATTGATGATGAATTTCGCGCAAACCCTGACCACGCCGAGCTCTTCATGGAGTTATTGAAAGCCCCCTACACGATTGTGTCTCAGCTCACCCGCATGCGGCGTTACGGCATCCTGGGTCGTTATATCCCGGAGTACGGCAAGATCATTGGGCAAATGCAACATGATCTGTTCCATACCTACACGGTCGACGCGCACACCATGATGGTTATCCGCAACATGCGCCGATTTCGTTACCGCTCGGCCGAACGCGAATTTCCCGTTGCCTACCACTGCGCACACGCGATACCGAAAGTTGAACTGTTGTACATCGCAGGTCTTTACCACGACATCGGCAAAGGACGAGGTGGGGATCACTCGACCCTCGGGGCAGTCGATGCACGTGATTTTTGCAAGCGACATAGGCTCAGTGATGTAGACACCGAATTGGTCTGTTGGCTAGTCGAAACTCACCTTTACATGTCAACGTTTTCGCAACGCGAAGATATCTATGACCCGGATGTCGTGTACCGCTTTGCATCGGAGATGAAGTCGCAAATGCGTCTCGACTATCTCTATGCATTAACCGTTGCAGACATCAACGCAACCAACCCTACCTTGTGGAATAGCTGGCGGGCAACGCTCCTTCGGCACCTCTATGGCGAAGCACGGAAAACGCTACGGCGCGGTCTGGAATCACCAGTCGACCGGGCGCAGACCATCGCAGCAAGCCAAGAGCGTGCACTTGAACGACTACTTGGCCAGGAGGCCAACGAAGATGAGGTCATCGCGCTTTGGCAAGATCTGGGCGATGACTTTTTCTTACGTCACACCCCGCCTCAAATTGCAAAAATATCCAGCGAGCTCATCGCACACGATTTGACTACAGGACCTTATATCGACGTGCGAGACACTCAAGCCCAGCTACCTGGCGAAGGTGCAACGCAGATTTACATTTATACGATCGATGAACCCAGATTGTTTGCATCGACCGTGGGCGCGTTGGCGCGGCAGGGTTTGTCGGTCGTTGACGCGACCGTGAACACTACTGCTAACGGCCTCTGCTTTGATACCTACACGGTGCTTGACCAAGAAGGTGCACCCGTAGGTAAAGACCCACAAGCCCGTCAAGACATAGTGCAACAGCTACGCCAAACCATCACCAACCCCGAGCGCGTGACAAAATCTTCAAAGCGCCTTTTGAGCCGTCGACTGCGCGAGCTGCCCTGGCCGACCCAGGTCAATATAAAGCCGGGCCCGAATAAGCATGAATCGACCATCATGATACTGGCATGCGATCGGCCTGGTCTGCTCGCAACCATTGCGGAGCTATTGATCAAACTCGACCTGTCATTGCTGTCTGCGCGCATCGCGACGCTTGGCGAACGTGTTGAGGACACCTTTGTCGTGGAGACCGAAGCCGGCACTAGCATCGACTCGGGCGAAGCAACCTACACGATCGCGCAGACCATCCGACAAGGGATCAACCGCGCATTGGCCGTCGCTTAGGATGACTGGGTGTTGAAACGGTTGTTCAGATTCCAGCTTCAAAAATCGCGGCTGAAGGGTGTCGTTAAAAGTGTTGTTGAAGGGTTGGTGTCTTGTGGGCGCGGCTTTAGCCGCGATCTTGGCCCGCAGAAACAGTGGCTCTCAGCTAGATTCTGGCTTAAGAATCGCGGCTAAAGCCGCTCCCACACAGTTTAACGATACCCCCTTTAGCAGCCGCGATTATAAGCCCCTGACCAATAACGAATAACGAATAACGAGGGTTTACGAGTTTGCAGCTATACAACCAACGCCTTAGCCAATTGCAGCGCTACCCTTTCGAGCGCCTGCGCGAGCTCACGGCCGATATCGAACCAACCTCTGCGGCTGTAAATAAAGTCCATATCCCGCTGTCGTTGGGCGAGCCGAAGCACGCGCCGCCGCAATTTGTGATCGACACGCTCACCGATCGCGCATCGTTACAAAACCTGATCGCCATGTACCCCGCGACCAAAGGGTCAGATGACCTGCGCGAAGCGATCGCCGAATGGCTAGGCGCCCGATTTCACATCCGTATCGATCCCAGCAACGAGGTTCTGCCCGTCAACGGCACCCGCGAGGCACTCTTTTCGTTTGCCCAAGCCGTCTTGTCGGTAGGCGCAAGCGCTGTTATGCCGAATCCCTTTTACCAGATCTACGAAGGCGCCGCGCTGCTCGCCGGCGCAACACCCGTCCACTTGTCCAGTTACGCAAGCGAACAATATCGGCAGAACTTTGACGATATTTCAGACGACACTTGGCGCAAGACTCAGATCATCTACCTTTGCTCACCGGGCAATCCGACGGGTATTAATCTCGGCCGATCAGAGCTACAGCACCTAATTGAAGTGGCGCATACCCATGATTTCATTATCGCATCTGACGAATGCTATTCGGAAATCTATTTTGACGATGCCAAGCCCCCAGATAGCCTGCTTGCCGCCAGTGATGCTATGGGCAACGAGCAATACTCACGCTGTGTGGCCTTTCATAGTTTATCCAAGCGCTCCAACCTACCGGGATTGCGGAGTGGTTTCGTCGCCGGTGATGCGAGCATTCTCGAACAGTACCTGCAATATCGCACATACCATGGGTGCGCCATGGGCGCACATACTCAAGCGGTCAGTGCAATGGCCTGGCGCGACGAAGAGCACGTTCGTGAGAGCCTAGCGCTGTACCGAAAGAAATTCGCTGCTGTCAGCGAAATCTTGCAAACCCACTATCCAATCCGCCAGCCGGAGGGTGGCTTTTACCATTGGCTACCGACGCCGATCGATGATCAGCAGTTCTGCCGCGAGTTGCTGCGCCGCGAGAACGTCACTGTTATGCCAGGCTCTTTTCTCGCACGCGAGGACCCACGTGGCAACCCCGGGGCCAATCACGTGAGGGTCGCTTGGGTCGCCAAAGAGGACGATTGCATTGCTGCAGCACACCGATTGGCGAACTTCGCCCAACATAGCATGTAGAATAGCGCTCCAAATTTGATCGAGATTTCTCATGGCAGAGGTATTTGCGCTCGCGGTTGGACTTGCCAACAACAATGCAAGTGGGCAGGTACTTGATTGTTTGTTTCCGCGACCCTGGCTCAATCCAAAACAGGCCATCCTCGAGGCCGCCCTCGAAGTCGATCCGGGTGTAAGCACAATGGATCCGCAAACTGCGCAACGTTTGAACGATCAAACCAATGGACAGTTGTTCCCGCAAGTTTTGATCGAGAGTGATAAACCATTGACTGTCGTTCGACTCGACGAAGAAGGGCCGATCGAATCTACAGCCGCTGCATATTTGAAACTGCATTTACTCTCACACCGGCTGAGCTTACCCAACACGTTAAACCTCGACGGCATGTTCGAGCACCTGCCGAATCTTGCATGGACCAACGCCGGACCAATCGAGGTTGACGCATTGCAAGACGCACTCGTCCGAGCGCGCACCAAAGGCGAACATTTGGAAGTGATGGCGGTAGACAAGTTTCCTAAGATGGTGAACTACGTCGTTCCAACCGGCGTGCGAATCGCGGATGCTAGCCGGATCCGGTTGGGCGCATTCCTAGGCGAAGGCACCACAGTCATGCACGAAGGATTCGTTAATTTCAACGCAGGCGCGCTCGGCCCCAATATGGTCGAAGGGCGCATATCGCAAGGGGTCATATTGCACGAAGGCACAGACCTCGGCGGCAGTGCGAGCACCATGGGAACCCTTTCGGGTGGCGGCGAGATCATAATCTCGATAGGGAAGAATTGCTTGGTTGGCGCGAACGCCGGTACCGGCATCCCACTCGGCGATCGCTGCACCATCGAAGCGGGCCTCTATATTACAGCCGGCACGGTTGTTTCAGTGGTCGATGAAGCCGGTGAGGAGGTTCGGAAAGCCAAGGCCCGCGAGCTGGCGGGCAACTCCGACATGCTATTCATTCGCAACAGTCAAACGGGTCAGGTAATGTGCCGCACAAATCGCCGTGCGATTAAGCTGAACGACGCACTCCATGCGCACAATTAGTAGGAGCGCCAGTAGGTGCGGCTTCAGATTATCGAAATCGGATCGGCTGAGGACCACTGCTTCTGCGCGCTTAAATCGGGCTGAAACCCCTCCTACAGCAGACCGATCATTTAGTAACACGCTCAAAATACGTTGACCGATTCCGGCCAAGAGTGGCCACATTTGACTGACCTGTGAAGACCCTGTGAATAGCCCATCAACGCAAACAGCAGCCCTACAAACGGCAGTCTTGGACTTGACGCAACAACTAATCGCGTGCCCGTCGATTAGCCCGCACGACCACGGTTGTCAGCAAATTCTGCAGTCGCGTCTTGAGGCGATCGGCTTCACATGTACCTTCTACAACGCCGAAGGCGTAACCAACCTTTGGGCGAGCAAAGGCAGCGGCAGCCCTCATCTGTTGTTCGCAGGCCATACAGACGTGGTCCCGACAGGCCCAGAAGCGGCATGGGACAGCCCACCATTTCAGCCAACCCAGATTAGTGGCCAGCTATTTGGGCGAGGCGCAGCAGATATGAAGTCCAGCCTCGCGGCGATGATCGTGGCGCTAGAACATCTGGACGCCGAGCGCCATGCACTCACCGGAACGATGAGTTTGCTCATCACTAGTGATGAAGAGAGCGACGCAATATTTGGCACACGCCACGCTATCGACCAACTCATCAAAGAAAACATAAAACCAGACTTTTGCGTGGTGGGCGAACCGAGTTCATCGACCCGCCTCGGCGACGTTGTGCGGTGCGGTCGCCGTGGATCACTCAATGCACGACTGGTCGTGCGTGGTATTCAAGGGCATGTCGCCTATCAACAAGAGGCAGACAACCCAATCCACTCGGTCCTTGGATTGCTCGGCGAGCTAACGTCAAGGATCTGGGATGAGGGCAACGCCTACTATCCTCCGACTAGCCTACAGATTTCCAACATTCACTCCGGCACCGGTGCAACAAACGTCATCCCTGGTGAATTGGAAGTCATGTTCAATATACGTTTCAACACCGAGCAATCAGCCGACGGCCTCATGCAAGCAATCGAGGCCATGATGAATAGTCACGGTTTGGATTATGAGATCGATTGGCAAGTTTCGGGACAGCCTTTTCTTACCGCCGAGGGTGTCTTAACGCGAGCCGTGCAATCCGCCATTGCGACCATTGTGGGGCTCGAAACAGAACTATCCACGAATGGCGGCACCTCGGACGGACGCTTCATTAGCCCGTGGAATGGCAACACGCCTAATCAAGTCGAAGTCGTCGAACTGGGCCCCGTCAACGCGACAATTCACAGGGTAAATGAGCGGGTCAGCATCGACGATCTCGGACCATTGGCTGAAATCTACGCTCGCGTCGTGTTACTGATCTTCGACATTTGAAATACGCATGAAACGCTACATCATCGCCGGCGCGTTTTTTTTCCTGGTGTTCGCAGTCGCATTTGCGCCAGCCGGTTTGATTGTTCGCGGTCTGGCCAAGGTGGACGGCGTCGACCTCGTCGATGCGCGAGGCACCTTGTGGCGTGGTACTGGCACACTTTTGGTCGCGAACACCTATCAAGGCGACGTCATCTGGAGGTTCCGCCCATTGTCGGTTCTACAGTTTTCGCCAACTTATGAGTGGTCGTTGGCTAACAATAATGTTCAGTTGAATGGTGCCGCAGCGTATCTAGGCGACAGCGCTAGTTTGGACTTACAAGGTTCGTTACCAGCAGACCTATTCAATCCCTGGCTACGACGCTACGACATATACCTATCTGGCAACATCCAAATCTCGCCGACCAATCTGACCCTCGAAAATCTGTCGCAACCCACGCTCACCCAAGCGAGCGGCCAGATCAAATGGAGTGGCGGACCCGTTCGCTACAAACAGTCAGGCATCTTGCGTGAAGCACAGCTACCACCCCTAGTCGCGAACGTGCAACAGACGGCGGTAGGTGTGCAAGCAATCGTGTACGAAGAAGGCAACGAAACGCCGCTCTTAGTCGGTGAACAAAGCAAAAGCGGGTATGTCAAAGTAGGTATGACAAAACGCTTCACAAAATTGTTGAAAAACCCCTGGCCAGGCAGTGATCCAGATCACGAAATTGTCTTGGAATTTGAAGAGCAGATCTTTTGAAATCAAGAACTTGGCTGCCGGTTCACAATTAGGGCAATATGTTGTGGCATTAAACCGGGAATGCCACCAAAGTCTGCTGAAGAGGACAAGCTCGATCAAACTTTCAGTGGAGACGCTGGGTACTAGTCGAGATGGCCGTAGCCAGCCGAATTAAAGAGGGACACAGTGTTCGACACACTCACAATCAAGGCCATCGAACCCATTCGCTG
>Ga0115002_10005355_pt1 | contig 15162 bp, 14 predicted proteins | sample ArcticOcean_MG_C_8_FD_89576 | JGI IMG/M metagenome (GOLD analysis project Ga0115002, IMG submission 89576) | Marine microbial communities from western Arctic Ocean - ArcticOcean_MG_CB11_86 | ecosystem: Environmental > Aquatic > Marine > Oceanic | place: Arctic Ocean: Canada Basin | collected... | reverse complement strand
CTATAGACCAACGTGTGAGGTCGGCGTTTGTTTGCGTCGGAGGCTTGCAACTTCCTAGGTCCCAAAGGGCAATCGACCCAGCATTGTTCATTCGCAGAGTGCGAACCCCTATAATGCACATTACGGGCAAACTAGATGGTGTTTTTGAGTACGAAACATCACAGATCCCTATGCAAAAATTATTGGGAACACCAAAGAGAGATCAAAAGATGATCGTTCTCGAAGATGTCGGGCACGGGATTCCGAGAGACACCATCATAGTGAATCACCTTGCTTGGATAAAAAAATACGAGTTGAGATGATGATGGTAAGGAGGTTTTTTCAATTATGAATTGTCCGGGAATCATAGAGGTGCGGGGAGCAGGGCCGAGCGACGGTCGATCCCGAAGTTGCCGTAGTCATTTCGGCCCAACCAGGCTCGTGGTAGCGGATTAGAACACAAACCCGGCGAGGCTTCTCGATCAGGTCCGTCGGCGACAGACTTAAGAGAGTTTGAAACAGCCGTCTGGTCAGGCTACGCGTTGGCGCGGTGCGGAGCCCCCGCACCGCATTCTCGGCGAGGCTCTGCAGGTTCATCAGTGCGGTGGGACGTGAGGACTGAGTCTGGCTCCCATTTCCCTTTGGCAGCGTAGGTGCGCCATCGAAGCAAGCACTTCCGGTGCAGTGATCACCGACGGTGTGTATACCACCTTTGCACCGCCGGTGCTTCCTACCCATATTGCAATCGCCTCACTGTCTCAGGCAGCGGAGGTAAGTCAGTCCATGTCAAACGCCCTCCCGACCATGGCGAGCGAGAAATACTCCAATTTCGACGGCAACCGCATGGCGGCACGGTCGGAATCTGCGAGATGCTAAAGAGCTAAATGCGATGATCAAAGCCACGCCGTTTGAATCGTTTCGGCAACATCGAACCGATCTGCCTGCTGAGTTGGAAGCGGATGTGAGAGTTCCAACCCTGATCGTCGAGCACTCGGACCACAGCGACCTTCTGTGGGCGCTTCGGCTGACCGAGTTCTTCGGTGACGCCGGGCGCCAATACAGTTATCAACCCGATGTCCAATGGAACGATGACGGCTGCGGGATGCTGTCGTACGCCGACACTCCGGTGGCTGAGGCTGAGGCGAACGCGAGTGGCACGTGCAGCTGCCGAGTCCGCAGTGGGGAGGCTGGCCTGACCTTTGAGATCGATGTGACCAATCAATCCAGCGAAATATGGCCTGAGTTCTGGGGTTGGCTGTGTCTCATCCACCGCTGGAGCCGTGCCTTTCAGGCCAACTGTGAACTGCCTGTCGGTGACTCTGGCAACTGGGTCCCCGCAAGCTCGCTTGCAGCTCCGTTGGAGAGATGGCTCAAATGGTGTCCTGTCTCCGGGCACGCTGAGGCGATGCAGATCGGCCAGAACCAGGGGACCAGGTGGCAGCCACACATTCAAGCCACTCAAGGCGCGGTGCGTGCATGGCGAATGCACGGCGGTCACCAGCAGTTTGTTCAGCTGAGCTCTCCAAATGCCATCATCCTGGGTTGGAGTCACTGGCCGTGTACGGACTTGGGTGTCCACTTCGGTACGCTCGAGCCAGGGCAGACCGGTAGAGTCACGGGGCAACTAGAGTTTACACAGAAGTCGTACGTGCCTATCTGACCCCAGGCGTGAATCGCCGCCCGGCCTACGGAATCGCGAGGCGAAGGAGGGGGGTTACGAGATAGACTTTCTTGCAGTCGGGTTCCCTGCTCCATTGGACATTTGTCAGTCACGAAGGTCGCCGATGGACCTATCGGAGCTCGGGGGATGTCGCCGTGGCCATCGGAAGACGAAACGCACCAAAATCGCTTGCCAGACCTGCACCTCACTCACCATAATCAGCCCGACCGATGCTGTGAACCACGCAGGAGATATGCTCTGTGCCTTCTCTCAAGATCACGCTCGTCGGTGGCGGCAGCCTCAATTGGACGCCCCGCCTGGTGGCATCCATCCTCCAGCACGAATCGCTCTCCGGGTCGCAGGTGATGCTCTATGACCTGAATCCCGAACCACTCGAATTAACGCACGCCCTTTGCAACCGCTATCGTGAACACACAGGGTCAACGACGACGATCGAGAAGACGACAGATCGAGCGGTCGCTCTGGATGGTGCGCACGGTGTCGTGGTGACGATCAGCACGGGCGGCCTCGAAGCAATGCGTCGAGATATCGAGGTGGCCGAACGGTATTCGATCTGCCACACAGTTGGCGACACGTGCGGTCCTGCAGGCATGAGTCGGCTACTGCGCAACGTGCCAATCTTCGTGGATCTGGCTCGGGCCATGGAGAGGCACTGTCCGGACGCGTGGATGCTGAATTGCTCCAATCCGCTCTCCGGCCTGACCCGAGTGGTGAATCGAGAGACGTCGATCCGCGCTCTGGGTGTGTGTCACGGTGTGTCTGGCACTGCGTCCACCTACCAGAATTTCTCCGGGGCCGAGAGCATCGCCTACATGAACACGGGGATCGATCACTGTTCCTGGTTCACGTCCTTTCAAACGGATGATGTGGATTTCCAACGGAATCTCGTAGAACAGGGAATCGAGCGCTGGTTCGAGCTGCCGCCAGGGGATGCCCGAGATGACCCGATCTTCGGCGCTCTGTTCACCCACCGGAACGGGATCCGTGTGGGGCTTCAGATCGGAGCTCTGCCTGCGATCGGGGATCGACACCTGTGCGAGTTCCTACCGACGTTCATGAATGGCCAGGAGAATATCGAGAAGTTTGGGCTAATTCGGACACCGGTGGCTGACCGACAGCAGAGCTCAAAGGATGCGTCTCAGCGGATCCGCAAAATGATCGAGGCCGAGGATCTGGAGGTCCCACACCCCACGAGCGACGATGTTGGCGCCTGGCTGTGTGCTCTGCACGGAGGTCCGCAGATCGAGGACAACGTGAGTGCGCCAAACGAGGGGCAGATTCCTCAACTCCCCCATGGCTGCGTTGTCGAGACGCGCGCCGTACTGGACAGCGCCGGGTGTCATCCATTGGTCAGCCCAATGCCCGAAGCGATCGAAGCAATCGTCCGCCCCCACGCCCTTCGTGACGAACTGGTCGTGGAAGCGGCGCTGGAGGGGAGTCGCGATAAGGTACTGGCCGCACTGTCGAGCGACCCGACGGTTGGCGGGGAAGACATCGCGCGGAAGTTGCTGGACGATCTGATCAAGGCGTCGGCAAGACTTCTGCCGCAGTTCCACACCGCTGGAACCAGGAGCTCTTGAATGGAATTTACCGACGGACAAAAACGAATATTACTATGGGCCAGCTTTGGCGCCTTGATGGCAGCGGGGTTTGGTTTTGTTTTCAGAGCCATGGTCCCCCAGCTTTGGGGCCTCGAATTTCACATCACCGATAGTGAAGTCGGTCAGTTGTTCGGCGCGGGGCTCTGGCCCATTGCCGTAATGATGATCCTCAACAGCTTCCTGATAGATAAGATCGGCTATAAAGCCAGCATGCTGGCCGCCTGTTTTTTCCAGACAGTTTCGATCGTTCTCACACTGATCGCCGGCAGTTTTGAAGCCATGTGGTGGGCGTGCTTTTTTGCCGGTGTTGGACACGGCATGATAGAATCCGCCATCAACCCCTTGTGCATATCCATCTATCGCACCGAAAAAACCAAAGCCATGAACATTCTTCACGCCTCCTGGCCTGCGGGGCTCATGGCGGGTGGAGCGATCTTTCTGTCCTTTTACAGCGACGCGGATTGGGCCACGGCAAAAACCGCATGGATCTTCATGTTGCTGCCGGTCATCGGCTACGGCACCATGTTTACCTTGGCCAGGAAGTTCCCGGTTGATGAGCGAGTAGAAAACAATGTGCCCATGATTGACATGCTCAGAGAATACGGTGGCCTGGGTATGTTTTTGGCCGTTACGTTTCTCGGTTATGAGCTCTTCAATCAACTGGACGTTTTTGGTGAGGGTCAGTACACGAGGCTTACCTATTCACTCGTGCTGGGAATTGTCGGCGGCGGCGTTTTTGGCTTTGCTGTAAAGTCAAAAGGCAAGGTCATGTTCTTCTTTCTCTGTTTGATCATGATTCCCCTGGCGACGGCCGAAATTGCCACAGACGGCTGGATTCAGAACCTCATGAGACCAACCATGGGCCAATATTCGGGTTGGGCGCTCGTGTTTTCTGCCTTCATCATGATGATTCTCCGCTTCGGATCAAGCATACCGCTGAAACTGACAGGCGGTCCATTGGGTTTGCTGCTCACCAGCTCGATCTTCTCCATCGTCGGTCTGTTCGCGCTGTCGTACGTCGATGGGGTACTCGTCTTTTTTGCTTTCGTTTTTTATGCCGTCGGTCAGACCTATTACTGGCCATCCATTCTGGGGTTTACTTCGGAACGATTCCCAAAAGGCGGCGCTTTAACATTGAACACCGTTTCTGCCATAGGTCTTTTGACAGTCGGTGTTTTTGGATTCCCCTTTCTAGGGGCTGTTCAGGATCACTACAACGCGAAGTCCATTACTCAAGCTCAGCCTGCCCTCGTTCAAACGGTCCAATCTGAGGGCCGGGTGATTGAAGGGACAGAAATCCCGATTTACGATGACAAGAATCTCTTTGGCGTTTCTTATTCAACCATCAATCCCGATGCGTTTATGGCACAGCCTGACTTTCCAGCAGAGGACAAAGAATCCCTCGCAGCCACCCTGACTCAAACCGGGCGTAGTACATTGCGCGTCGCCGCCGTACTGCCCATCAGTATGGCGATTGGCTTTGCTCTCATCATGCTGTGGTTTAGAGCAAACGGTGGCTACAAACCCATTGTTTTGGGTCAGGAGGACTAGCATGAACATCTCCGAGTTGCGTTCCAAGGCCAGCCGGCTGGAGAAAGACCTGCAGGTGACTCGCGATCTCCTGGCCCAGGCAACCCACGACCCCGAGGCGGCCACCGCCGATTTGGCCCGCAGCCGGGCGTACGCCTTCAACTGTGCGGCGCTGCCACTCGAGGAAGTTGTAGCCGGTTGTGTCGACTCGCTGAGCAGATACGGATTCTGCGTTATCGACAATGTCATTCCAGCCGACGAGGTGGATGGCATCCGCGAGGAAGTTGTGGGGGCGCGGTCCGCCGTGAAACAAAACATGGCGGGCATCGTGGAGCTGTTTGATCAGGGGGCGAGTGCCGAGCAATTGCTCGGAGGGCGGGCGGCGGCCAACAACGTGGAGTTGAGGCCGGTGCGGCGCGTCGGGCACCCTCCGAAACCTCCGAACGACATCATCTGGATGCCGCGCTACGCCCAACACCTGGCCCACCCGACGGTTACCGCCGTGGCACGCCACGTCCTCGACGACCACCTGCGGATCGCCCAGTTGCAGCCGCGCTTCGTCGATGCAGACGCGGCGGACGGTCCTCCTGCAGGTAGTGGCAGGGCCAGACACCGCGGCCGGGCTGACACTCGCGAATGGCACACCGACTGGCCACACGACTTGTCCGCCTACGGTCATGACAATCCCAACGAGAACGCCGGGTGTATCCGCCAGCCTTTCCCCGACGTCGCCATGTGCCTGGTAATGATCTGGTACCTGACCGATGTGGATGAAACCTCGGGCGGCACCTGGGTCGTACCGGGATCACATAAGGACAAACGCAACCCGCGAGGGCCGACGGACGACATGATTGTCTCGGCGCCCATCCCCGGCGATATGCAGGTAACTGCGCCGGCGGGATCTGTCTATGTCCAGGACTCGCGCTGCTGGCATGCCTCCGCCATGCACAATCCCAGTGGCCGCGCGAGGGTCGCCGTCGTCAACCGCTGGTGTCCCTGGTGGTTGTCCGTCGACGACTTCGCACCAGGAGACAAGTTCAGCGGCAGTGTCGTATGTCGCCCGCTGGCGCACGCCGAGTACCTGGCCCTACCACCGGACCTCCAGCCGTTGATGCGTCATCTCTGCCCCGATGAACGCGATACGCTACAGCAACCGGTGCTCGATCGTGCTGGCGCAGCGGGCCAACGCACGACAGTGGGATTTCAGCAACTGGAGGGAGATCCCGCTGCCCTGGCGCAGGCCAACGCTCACATCCGCGTCGCAATTCGTTGATGCAAAAATTGAACTTCAAGCAGGGCGCCGTCATCAGAGAGGACGACAATGAAACTCGGTGAAATTACCTGGCCGGAACTGAAAGCGTTGGACAAGAGCAACCTGGTGCCGGTGTACCCGATTGCCTCATTCGAACAGCATGGACCCCATCTGCCCTTCTTGACCGATACCCTGGAGACGCAGGAAATAGTCGACCGCCTGGACCAACGCCTGCCAGACGACGTTGTTTGCCTGCCGACTCAGTGGCTGGGCTACTCCTACCACCACCATCGCCTCGGCTGCCTTACAGCCACATCGGATACCCACATCAACCTCATGACTGAGACCGTCGCGTGCCTGCTCGATTCGGGTTTTCCCCGGGTGATGATCGTCAACGGCCATGGGGGCAACGAAGCCAACATGGCCGTGGCCCTGCAGAAGCTCAAGGAGCGATACGCCGACTCTCGCGTATTCGGTGTTTCATACTGGAAGGTGGCACACGAGCGCTTGGAAAAACTCAGGGAGGCGGGTCCCCGCGGCTGGGGACACGCAGGTGAGATGGAGACCTCCATGATAATGCAGATCCGCCCGGATCTAGTGAAGGCGGATCTACCCGGAATGGACGGTTCTCATCCCGAGTCAGCCCACGCTGATGATGTGGCTCAGTTTCTGCGCATGGACGAGATATCCGAACATGGAATCCACGGCGATCCGTCCTTCGGCACGAAGCAGAAGGGAGACCGCATGCTGGACGCGGCCGCCGACGCTTTGGTCGAAGTCGTCAGAGACATCCAGGAGGGCCGGCTATGAGCGCATTGATGCGTGTCATCCACAGCTTCACCGATGACACGGCAACCATCAGCATCGAAGGACTGGCAGCTCCTGTCCGCATGCTGCACCTGACGGACACCCATTTGCGTTTCTTTGACGAACGGGAGGGAGAACGCTACCAGGGATGCGTTGACCATCGGCAACGTCTTGAGAAAGTACATCGGGAACAGGGCACTGAGCCTGACCCCGAGGAGCCCTTCCGGGAGTCGATGGCGCAGGCCGCAACTCAAGACCTGGACCTGCTGGCATTGACCGGTGACATCATCCACTTCCCCGCACCTGCTTCCGTCGAGTTCACAGTCGAGCAGATCGCCACCCTGGGCGTACCGACCATGTACACCTGCGGCAACCACGACGTCCACTTTACCGACGAACCGGTGAATCATGAGATACGGCTGACCAGATTGGCAGCCCTTCAGCCGCTACACAACGGCGATCCGGATTGTGCCGCGCGTGAAATGGGTGGGATCCGATTCGTCACCGTCGACAACTCGGTGCCGCAGCTCAGCCGCAAGCAGGTCGACTTCGTCCACGCACAACTCAAGAAGGGGCAGCCTACGGTGCTATTGTTCCACTGGCCCTTGAGCCTGCCGACGCTGCGCGATGCCGTACTCGAGAACCTGGGATCCCCGCCCATGATGGGTGATCCGGACTGGTCACCCGAGAGCCGGAGTCAATGGCGGACCAGCGAGGATACACCCGAGACACTGGAGTTCGTGGACGCTGTAACGACAGCGCCGAACGTGGTGGCCGCGTTCTGCGGGCACGTGCATTTCGCGCATGTGGATGCGATCAACACGCGGGCTGTGCAGTACGTAACGGCCGCGGGGCACCAAGGCGGACGTCGTCTGGTCGAGTTCCGACCGCTTTAACGATGGGACACACCGTTGTGCAAGAAGCGGCGCGGGCCAGCCGCAACCCACCGGCTACCGACCACCGCCAAGTTCATCCTATCCAGCGCGACGGCCATCAGCAGGCGAAACGTACCAGAATCGCTTGCCAGACCTACACCAGACTCACCAAAAGGTGCCCTTATCCACACTAAGCACTACTCAGTCAGGTACCTCTCGGCCACAAAGTAGCAAGGAACTGTTGTAGTCCAGTTCTGTTTCAGAACTTATCGGCCTATGGTACGACTTGATGCACACTCCGTCTGAGAAATTGCCAATCCGAATGGACATACCCATTTTCCCCTGACATCCCCGTCAAGCTGATGTTCCAGCTATGTGACGCACTGGAAATGCATCCCACTGCATTGTTCGACACCGAAGCAAAAGGTGCCGGAGATCCCGCCGACATCATCAGCGGACGTATTTCAAGATGCTTCCTGCGTCATCGCCAGAAGCATCTGGGAGAACTCCTGCACGATACATTGGACGACCTGATCCGGCTTCGTGTCGATCTCATTGCCCTCACGGTCCATCTATTCGAGAATCGCCCCACCGTGTATGCCGGCGCGATTCTCGGCCAGTGGGGCATCACCCATCGCGAGACCGTCTCGGACGACGATGCGTACATGCGAAATTCACAAAGCGAACTGTTCCGAAATGGCGGGAACGAAAAGAGGTAAGAAAGCCGGGAGAGCAATGCGCCATGCCGGCTGGCTGTAATGCCAGCCGGTGCGGGTCATACCCGGCACAGTTCGGGCGCCACGTCGGCCCCCACAGGCCAATCGATCGCTTCACCTGCTGGATTCAGCATGACGATGGGCGCTGGCTTGTTCAGGTTGTGCCACCAGCCGTCCTCGACACCCACCGTGTCGCTCTCCCAGTCGGCGTAAATCCCGAAGACGGCCATGTCCTTATCGGGGGCCTGTTCACGCGCCCGTTGCCGCGCCTCGTCGATCGACAGGACCGCGTAACCACCCTTGCCCTTGTCGTGCGTACCACCGTCCACGCCCGCCATCTTGCGAAATGTCGCCAGATAGTTGCGCCGATTGCCGATCGTGTAGAGCATACACCGTGCCTCTGTTAGAGCCTACGCCTGCGGAACCTTGATGACCTTTCCGGTCTCCCACGACTTGATGATACTCTCGATCACCAACTGCACTTTGAGGGCATCCTCCGCCTTCGCGTCCACTTTGCTTGGCGGCGTCTTCTTGCGCAGATCGTCGACCCAGGCAGCAATCCGCGCAGGGAATGTATCAGAGAAGCCCATCATGCCGCCTAGATAGTCGTAGGTCTCAACTTCTTTTGAGAATCGTGGGAAGTAGCTCAGCTTCTCGCAAGCCTCATTGATGAGGACGCGGCCTTCGGAGCCGACCAGCTCGCAGGTCTCCAGACCATAACTTCCACCTGCGTCATACGATCCAGTGAGATGACCGATGACGCCGTTCTTGAACTGCAAATTTGCCTGCACATTCGACCAGATCTTGCGGCCCTTCCCCTTCTTGAAGAAGGCCTGCACACGGTCGACGTCACCGGCAAAGTAGCGCATCACGTCTAGAGAGTGAGGATGCAGCGCGCGAATGTGGAACCAGGGCGAGGACTCGTTCGGGTTGTTAATCCACATGGTCATATTGACGATGTTCAGTTCGCCGAGTCGCCCTTCGTCCATCCACTTCTTGGCGCGCACCGCGGCGGGCGTAAAGCGGTGATTGAGATTGACGCCGTAACGGATTCTCTTGTCCTTGGCCAGCTTGACCATGCGTCGCGCTTTGGAGATATCGTTGGAGATCGGCTTTTCACCGAGCACGGGAATCCCAGCCTTGAGCAACTCCATCGTTGCCTGGTAGTGGTCGCCGCCATTCTCGACACCGGCCGTACACATACTGCAGCCATCGAGTTTGATATCGCTTTTCAGCATCGAGCGGATGCTGTAGAACGCCTGCGCGCCATACGCAGCGGCAGCCTTGTCGGCGCGTTCCTTGTTGATATCACACACGGCGACCACATCCGTGTGTGCATTGGCCGTGTAGCAGCGTGCGTGATTGTTGCCAATGCCGCCAAGTCCGACGACGCCGACCTTCAACTTTGCCATGGGGATCTCTTTCGTATTTCAGTCAGATGATTCGGTTACCACAGGTCAGTCAGATGATTCGGTTACCACAGGAACAGGTAAGTCGACACCCAATTCGGCGGCCATCGTCGTGATTTGTTCCCACGCCGTGTCGTCCACGTCCAGTCCGTATTGTTCTCGCTGGGTGCGGATCCGATGGGAATTCTCGCCAGGGAGCATCACCTCAGAGAAGCCCTCCATCGGTTCACTCGACTTGAGAAAGTCGATAAACTGGTCTACTTCGTCGTGAAAGTCATCCAGTTCGCGGAAGGCGCGAATATCGAGAATCACCAGGAAGAGGGCATTTCCCGATTCAGGCGGATCCGCCTTGCTGCAGCCAGCCCCCGACAGCGCACCGGCGAGGATGTCGATGACGATCGCCAAACCGGTTCCCTTGTGGCCAACGAGCGGGAATCCCAACGGCAACATCGCTCCAAGAGGTTCGTTGTAGTAGTCCTCTACATTCGTCGTGAGACGTCCGTGACCGTCGACGACACTGCCCTCGGGGGCAGGTTCATTGCGATTGCGATATTCTCGCAAGGCTCCCCCCGAGGTCATGCTCGTTGTCATATCGAGGACGATGGGCCAATCGCGTCGCGTCGGTATGCCAAAGGCGATGGGATTGGTGGGCAGACGGCGTTCACGGCCACCGAAAGGTGCCACCGCCAGATCCGCGCCGTGACCATTGGCACACATCAAGCCGATCAGATGCTCGTGCTCGGCGACCATATGAACGAAGCGACCCAATCGAGCAACATGATTGCAGCCGCGAACAGTGACGATGCTCATCGCCCGATCCTTCACCCGTTCGATCGCAAGTTCCGTCGCCCGCGTCGCCGTCACGGGGCCATAGTTCCAGTTGCCATTGACCTGCACGACACTGTCATGCTCATGCAGGATTTCCAGTGGTGCTCCGGGTACGACCTTGCCGGAACGAACCATGTCCGTGTATTGGGGGAATCTGAGCACTGAGTGCGAGTCATGGCCAAGCAGACCCGATTCGACCATATGATCGGCAACGAGTGCTGCTTCGTCCGTTGGCACACCAACGCGGGCAAACAGATCCTGACCGAGGCGACGCAAATCAGCGGCACTGAAACGTGGCATTCTTCCTCTTTCTAACGGGGGAGCGTTCTAAACGCCATCATCACTGGCAACGACGAGCAGCGCATTGGCCACGGCACTCTCACCCGTGGGATCGGAGGGACGATTCACAACCTGGCTGCCCACGACCATCGTCGTCGAGCCACCACCATCGAGATTCAGTGCCTCCGCCGTATTGGCGCGAGACTTCGTGAACAAGGACAACTTCGTCGTCATGAAATCGGCGAGCTCTTCCAGACTCATGCCGACACTGTATCCGGGTTGGCGTCCGTCGACGGTCACAAGGAACAGGGTCTTGCCACGGGTAGAGACGCCAAGCGCAGTACGTGGATGGCGATTCGTGGCGAAGGCTTTGTCCAGATTCTCAGCTTCATGCTCAATGGACACGATACCATTGCGCACGATGCGTGGCCCACCACCGATCGCTTCACGCAGCCCGATCGATGCCGGAGAAAATCTCTGAAACAACCTAACCGTGTCACCAGGTGTGACAACTTCACGGGCGAAATTGGCACCACCCGTAACCAGCCACTGTCCCGGAGAAAGTTTGAGAGGCCAACGATGTCTGCGCACCTGAAGAACTCGTGCCCGCACTGTGTCTGCGTCACGCCAGCCGCCCGGATCAATCGCCTGCAGCACGAAGCCGACGTCGGCGCGCACCGTGTCTCTCCAGGCTTGCGCGTGATGATTGAAGTAAGTGAGACCATCCGGGCCACGTGGATCGCGGTTTACGTGCGAGATGGGCAGGGATCTGCCAGACGCCGTGATGAGCCCCACATCCAGATCGAAGACATCGATGAGGGGGCTCCCATCCCTGCCGATAGCAAAGGCGGAAAGTGATCCAGGCTCCTCCAGCAGTTCACCATCGCGAACTTGAATCCCCGAAGAGTGTACGGGGTTGCTGTGCCAGAAATCGCCATTGATCGCCACCAGGGCCTTACGGCCCAGTACACTGGTCTTTTCAAGACCGTTATCGCCCACGGGGGCTCGGGCCGATTGCAGGCGAATTCCGGCGCGGCGCGCCGTAGGCAGATCAATCTCGACGACGTGTAAGGCCCATGGTCCGTCGATCAAATGGATGGCGTGATGCCAGACACCCGGTGCGATCGCCTCGGTTACGGCAGGTATGCTCGGTCCCTGGCAGCCGGCGCCAGCTAGCAGGAGAGTCAATGCCAGAGGCTTGAGCCTACGGCCCGAGCGGACAGGACAAGACGGGGCCGGCCGGAGCGCTGGCGTTCGGGAGAGTTTCGGCGTCACGCGAATTCGGTAGGAGTAGTGGTCGGCCGCTCAGGATGCGACGAAAACGGAATGTATCCTGCAGCAGGGCCTCGGGTCAACCAGTTCGGAGACCGGGGAAGCTGGTGCTCGAGGCGTGGGGCCTAAACCAGCAACAGAAGTCGACCCACCACATGGACATCATCCGTTTGCAGGGAGGCGAAATACACCCCCGTGCGAACACTGTGGCCGTCATCGCTGAGTCCATTCCACACGATTCGCTGCCGCCCCGCCGGCAGCACACTGCAAAGAGGCCTGCGTCGGCATACCGTCTAACAGTGCCACAGATCGGGACGCCTCCCCTATCGGCAGATGGAGAAGCAGTGCATCGATATCACCGCGAGAAAGTCGTCCATCATTATTCAGGTCATATGATTGGATGCAGTCGATGTGGCTTCTGTCTCCGATCGCCTGAAACAGAAGCTGGACATCGTTGAATTCAAGTGAGCCATTGCCATCATGGCCAACGATGGAAACGAGGCGACCTAGAACAACCGTTCTAACGTGCGCTGGACAAGGGGTTGATCTGAGCCCTGGGAAATGGCGGTTTACCCGCGGGGTCGCCGCGCTGTTGAATCACGGCAAAGGCCGTGTCGCGCAGGGGGGCTGCAGGGCGGCGATCGACTGGGCAGCGAAATCTTCGACTTCAAGAACCGCCGAGGCTGGGTCGGGCAGCGGTCGCGAGGCACGAGGAGACATGTCTCAGGCCTGCCTACGCAAAGGCCCCAAAGACGAAGGCCTGCTCGAGATCTTCGACGATGGATTCCCCGTTCTCGTCCGTCACCATCAGCGTTGCCATATAGGCGTGCCACTTGGCGCCGATCTGTTTTGGATGACTGTCCTCCATATGCTGCTCGGAGGGCGCCGTGGCGAAGAGAAAGAGCCGGTCCTCGTAGTAGTGGATGACCATAGAGATGTCGTGTTGGCGAAAGGATTGGGCCAGTTCCGGCCACAATTCGTCATGCGCCTTCTTGTATTCAGCGTAGCAGCCGGGCTTGAGTTTGAATGTGCTCGCCATGGTGTACATGAGATTACCTCCTACCGAGTTTCAGTTACGCCGCCACGCCCACGTTCACGTTCACGTCTGCGTACTCGTCGCCGTGTCCGAAGCTGGCAGCCAAGCGCTTCGATGCCAGCTCAAGATCGACGACATTGGGCGACCAATCCACTGCCCGCACCTGCTCAGCGACAAGGGAGAAGGTACCCACGAGAATCAGTCGTTCCATGTGCGCCTTGTGGACCCGACCTGCTGATCGTTCGGTGAAGTCTACGAGATCGAGGAAGGGGCCTGCCTGGACGCGTTCGACATCGATCGCCTGCAGGGATGCGCTGCTGATCGATCGCACGTGCATCAAGCCGGGTCGGATCAGTCGATCACGGCCGGTGTACTTCACACGCGAGTCATTGATATCCATGGGCAGAATGCGACATCCCCAGCGACGTGCCTCGTTGAGATAGACATCGCGACGATAAAACCCGTGCCCATTGCTGATAACGGCAGCCAGGAATTGAGCCGGATAGTGCGCCTTGAGGTAGGTGCACTGAAAAGAGAGCTGCGCATAGGTCGCCGAATGCCCTGCTTACGTTTGCGCTCACGCTCGACGAAGGTCGCTGTATAACTGGTACCAGCAGGCCGAACGAGACTCGATGTGATGGTGATTTCTTCGAAGGTCTCTGCCTGCGATTTCTTGTTCAGTCGCGTCTGTGCGGGGCTCTCGATATAGAAGATGCCCTTCGTTCGCCCCTTGCGGATCACATCTTTGACGGCCTCGTCGGCGTAGCATTTCTCCAGATCCCACACCTGAGGATCGGCAGCGCCCTGCTCTTCGAGTTGAGCCAGCGCATCCCGCAGGACCGACAACGACCCATTGCCGAGGATGTCGAACTTGATCAGACCGAGTTCGTCGATGCCATTGTGCATGTCGACCTGGGTGACGAGGCGGTCCGTCTCCCCCCCGGAGCGTTCGCAGGCGACGTGACGACGCATGGGTTCGTTGGTGATCAACAGCCCGCCGGGATGCTGACCGAGATGGCGCGGCTTGCCAAGAATCTTTCCCGCCTGATTCCACAGGCGACGGATCTCGTCGTCCTCGATGCGTTGAGTCTGCGAGCGATGGCTGGAAAGAATCTGTGTCACTTGATCGTCGCTGTAGCCAAAGACCTTCGCCGTTTCGCGAAAGACGGCGCGCTCACGGCAGTGGACGGTCGTGCACGTAACAGCGACACGCTCCTGTCCCCAACGGTCGGTGACGAAGCGGTGTACGTCATCGCGCTCGTCCCAGCCGAAGTCGAGGTCGGCGTCGGGTGGTGAGGCGCGATCTTCGTTGAGAAAACGCTGGAAGTAGAGATCGTAGCGAATCGGATCGAGATCACTGACACCGATGTTGTAGAAGGTCAGATTGTTGGCGGCGCTTCCGCGCAGAATCGTGCAATCGGTAGGCTGACGATAGCCCGTGGCGAAGCGCTCGTTCGCCCAGTCGCGGATCTCTTTCACGATCAGGAAATACGATGGATACCCGAGTTTTTCGATCGTCTCCAGCTCCATCTGCTGAATGCGCCGTGCCCGCGCTGCCTCGGGTTTGCCCGCATAGTGGCGTTCGCAGCCCGCCCACGCCAGTTCGGCCAGACAACTCTCCGGCGTGTAACCTGCTGGCACATCGACGCGAGGCATGATCCACTTGCCGAGATCGAGTTTGATGTCGCCGCACTCCTCGGCCAGCCGCATACTGTTAGCCAGGGCAACTGGATGGGAATCGAAGGCGTGCTGCATTTCGGAGGCTAAGCGGAATGTGGCGTCCGGGGGCGCGCATTCCCCCGGACGCAATCGCGACACCGTCGAGTTGAGACCGATGGCGGTAAGGATCTCGTGGGTCGAGGCATCGTCGCGATCGAGGAAGTAGCAGTCATTGCTG
>Ga0115002_10005353_pt1 | contig 15166 bp, 9 predicted proteins | sample ArcticOcean_MG_C_8_FD_89576 | JGI IMG/M metagenome (GOLD analysis project Ga0115002, IMG submission 89576) | Marine microbial communities from western Arctic Ocean - ArcticOcean_MG_CB11_86 | ecosystem: Environmental > Aquatic > Marine > Oceanic | place: Arctic Ocean: Canada Basin | collected... | reverse complement strand
AGAAGTTTTTTTTAGAGAGAATGTTTGGTTAAAAAAATATATGCAAAAATCAAACTCTTGTCGAACATTCTATTTAAAACCATTTCATTCAAAGGGTAATTGGGGTGGAATAAATCCATTTATATCTTCAATAGATAGAGAATTTAATTCTAATTTTTCAAAAATAGTTGTAATTACAAGAGCAAGTATTAGATGGTATAAATTACTCTCTTTTTGGAAATCTGTTCCCTACGCATCTAAGGCAATTAAAGATGCTATTGGAGTAGAATTTTATAAGGGAATTGGAGAATGGCCATTTATTCAGCAAGCAACTTTCAGTATATGGAAAAGTGAAGAGTCTATTTTTGATTTCGCATATGCAAGTGGAAAACATTCTGAAATAATCAAGAAAACCAAAAAGAATAAGTGGTATAAAGAAGATATGTTTACTCGATTTAAAATTATTAGTGATACTGATTTTAAGTCAACTATTCTTGAATATAAATGAAGACATCAATTGTTATTGGAGCAGGTATTGGAGGAATGGCAACAGGAGTTAGATTAGCGGCTCTAGGTTATAAGGTTAAAATTTTTGAAAAAAACTTATATCCTGGAGGAAAAATAACTGATTTTAATCTCAATGGCTATAGATTCGATGCTGGCCCTTCTTTATTTACGATGCCTAACTTAGTTGAAGACCTCTTTGTTTTATGTGGAGAAACACCAAATGATTTTTTTAAGTATAAAAAAAAAGAGATAGGGTGTAATTATTTTTGGGAAGATGGAACTTTTGTGAGAGCATACACTGACCGCAAAAAGTATCTTGAAGAGATTGAATTAAAACTTGGAGTTCCTAGCTCTGTTGTTTTAAAATATTTAAACAGGGCTCAAAGGAAATATAATTTAACTGAATCAATTTTCTTAAAAAGCTCATTACACAAATTAAAAACTTATGCTAATTTAAAAACGGTTAAAGCTTTGCTTTGCTTTTTTAAATTAGAAATAAACACTTCACTTCATCAAGTAAATTTAGAACAATTAAGAGAAAAGCATTTAGTGCAAATGTATGATAGATATGCTACATACAATGGATCTAGTCCTTTTAAAACCCCAGGAATAATGACGATAGTCCAACATTTAGAAAGTCATTATGGCACATTTATTCCCAAGAAAGGAATGAATGATATTTCTAAATCAATTTATCAACTAGCAATTAGACAAGGGGTTGAGTTTTATTTTGATCAAAAAGTCGATAAAATTATAACTGAAAACAAGAAGATTAAAGGTGTAAATGCTAATAGTTTATTTTATCCAGCTTCATTAGTGGTTTCTAATTCTGATATATATTTTACTTATAAAAAACTTCTTAAAGAGCATAAAAGTCCTAAACAAATTTTGTCTCAGGAAAAATCAAGTTCTGCAATAATTTTTTATTGGGGAATATCTGGTATTTTTAATCAATTAGAGTTACATAATATTTTATTTTCTGACGATTACGTAAGTGAGTTTGATTCAATTTTCAATAAGAAAAATATAGCTTCCGATAATACTATATATATAAATATAACATCAAAAGATATTCCTGAAGATGCTCCAAAAAAATCTGAGAATTGGTTTGTTATGATAAATACACCTTCGGATTCTGGTCAAAATTGGGGTGAAATAAAAAACACCCTAAGAAGTCAAGTTGTAAATAAAATTAATAGAATTTTAAAATGTAATATTGAGGATTATATAGTAGAAGAATACATTATGACTCCACCTATAATAGAAAACAAAACACAATCACATCAAGGGGCTTTGTATGGGTCTTCTAGCAATGATAAAATGTCATCTTTTTTAAGACATCCTAATTTTTCAAAAAAAATAAAAAATCTATATTTTTGTGGAGGAAGTGTCCATCCTGGAGGAGGAATTCCTTTATGTCTGCTATCTGCTAAAATTGTTGAAGGTTTAGTGTCAAGTAAAATAAAATAAATGATACCTAAAGTTAAAATTAATTTGTTAAAATTTTCAATAGCTACTATATGGATATTTCATATAATAGGAATTATTGGAATTCTATATTTAGACTTTAAATGGTTTTTATCAGCAACCCCCATAAATATATCAATCAGCTTTATACTTTTATTGGTTAATTGCCGGAAAACATCAAAATTTTTAAATATTGTGTTTCTGACATTTTTTGTAGGGATAGTTGCTGAAGTAATAGGTGTTAATTATGGACTTATATTTGGAAACTATTCATATGGTGAAGCTTTAGGGTATAAAATATATGGGGTACCTATCCTTATTGCGGCAAACTGGACGATAGTCACTATTTGTAGTGCTTCTATATCTAGTCAATTTAGTAAAAATTTTTGGATAAAAATTTTTACAGGAATAGGTCTTATGCTTCTATTAGATTTATTGATTGAACCAATAGCTCCTATACTAGATTTTTGGGAATTTGATGACGGATTCGCTACAATTCAAAATTATATAGGCTGGCTTTTAGTTTCTTTACCGTTGCATTTTTTCTTCCATTATTGGAAAGTAGCTATTAATTCTTATTTTACTCATCATTTATTTTTATTACAATTAATTTTTTTCATGACATTAACATTAAAGCTTTAAAATGTATTACAATATGAATAAATTATTTTTAGGATTTGCTATTATTTTTTTTATCAATTACAGCTGTTCTACGAATTCTAATAAAGCACTTGTAAGTTTAAAAAGGAATGATAGTATTTCTTTATTAGATACTTTATCAATAAAAAGAATTAAAATATTTCAATTCCCAAATGACTCTAAAATTGATAGCGTTTTAATTAACCTACCTGACTTTAGTTCTTTTGCTAAAACAGTAGAAAATTTATCTTCACTAAACCCTAAAGGATTAGAAGTTTTTTTAATGGATGCAATTATTAAATGTGACAAACTTTTACTTTCAAAATTTCCTAAAGAAATAGACGTTCCTCCTGTAAAAAGTAGATTAAAAGTTGTAAAGACTAAAATTCTTATATGTAAGTATTATAGTTCTATTAATGATATATTGATGCTTGAAAAATCCATGAAAGAAATGTTTATTTCTTATAATTTTTTTTTGGAAATTATTTCAGATACAATAATTAATGAAGGTATTACTATAGAATCCTTTTAAATTTAAAACGGAGAGAATATCATTATAAAATCTATTTCTTAGGGTAGTTTGTGAATTAAAAAATATATGGATTAATAATTACTAAATCCTAAAATGACATTAACAGGTTTTTCACCTTGAATTTATAATTCAATAAATTTATTATTTTTTTTGATGAAACCATTTTTTCATTTTTTTTCTCGCCTTGAAAGGTGGGAATATTTAATCCTTTTAACTTTGCAACAGATGTATAGTATTTTTTTATAGTTGGATGAAAGGGAGAGACACAATTATATATTTCATTTTCATGAAATTTATCAATAATTTGAAAAATAATATTTATAGAATCATCAATATGAATAAAATTTATTCTACCCAATGGATTTAAAATATTTTCTCTTTTAGAGAGATTATAAATCGGATGCCTAGTATTCCCTATTAAGCCTCCCATTCTAAGTATAACCGTTTTAAAACGCGAAGAGTTAATGAGTATTTTTTCACACGAAACTAATTGATTAGCGCTATTAGATATTGGTTTAATAGAGCTATTCTCAGTAACAATTCCATTTAATTCTCCATAAACAGAAATACTACTAATAAAAACAACCTCTTTTATTCCATATTTTTCAATTGTATTTTTACAAATCTCTATTTTTCTTTCAAATCTTTCATTGGGATTCTTTTTTAAACCTGGAGGAATAGTGATTATAAGAAAATCAATTTTTTTAAAAAAATTTAAATCTCCTTCAATTCCATTCTCATTAATTTTCACTATAAAGGATTTAATGTTATGTTCTTTTAATAATTCTGATTTATTTGGGCCTGTATTGCTTCCATTGACACTATAGCCATTTTTAGCTATAAACTTAGCTAAGGGAAGACCGAGCCATCCACACCCTAAAACACCTATTTTTTTCATAGCAATATTCAATTTTATGTGCATGAAATTAGCTGATTTTTTATAATTTATTTGGAAGTGATGAAATTTTTTATATATTAGATAAAATCAAAATAAAAATTTAATGGCGGTGAAAAGTTTTCAAGGAGCTAGAGAGAGTAAGTCAAAAGATAATTTATCAAATATACTTGTTAAAGATATTATGACTAAAAATTTAGTTATTTTTTCTCCTGAAGATTCAATATTTGAAGTGATGAAAAAATTCATTAGTCAAAAAATTTCTGGTGGACCCGTGGTAGATGAAAGAGGCAATATAGTAGGAGTAATATCTGAAGCTGACTGTATGAAAGAAATTTCAGACAGTAGATATTTTAATATGCCAATTTTAGATAAATCCGTTAGGCATTTTATGACTAAAAATGTTCAAACAATAGATTCTTCATTCAGTATTTTTGAAGCAGCTTCCCTTTTTCATAAAACTAGTAGAAGACGTTTTCCTGTAGTAGAGAACAATAATCTCGTAGGTCAAATAAGCAGAAAAGATATAGTGATTGCAGCTATAGGAATGAAAGCGCAAACATGGAGGCGTTAATTTGTTCTCTTAGATAATTTATTGATTTGAAACTCTATTTCAGAATCTTCAATTTTTTCAAATAATAATTTGGTTTCACCAATAACATGACCTCCTTTCAATAAAGGAAATGTGTTTTTTAATTCCTTCCATAAAACAGGAATTTTTATGTTTAATAATAACATGAGTTTAAAGCTAGTAAATGGCAAAAAAGGTTTGCAGATAATAGATAGCCCTGCAGCAATCTGAAGAGATATGTTTATTACTGTTTTAACTCTTTTAGGGTCTGTTTTAATAACCCTCCATGGTTCTTGATCTGCAAGATACTTATTTCCCATTCTTGCTAAATTCATCATTTCTTGGCAGGCTTCCCTGAATTTAAATTTCTCAATACTAGATCCAATTATTTCAGGAAATTCTTTTAATTTATTAATAATATTTTCATCATTTTCTGTTAAATGATCTATTTCTGGCACTTTGCCTTCATAATATTTATAAGTTAAAACACTAATTCTATTGATAAAATTTCCAAAAATTGCGACTAGTTCATTGTTGTTTCTTGCTTGAAAATCTTTCCAAGTAAAATCATTGTCTTTGCTTTCAGGAGCGTTAGAAGTGAGAACGTATCGAAGAACATCCTGCTTGTCTTTAAAATCTTTTAGGTATTCTGGTAACCAAACAGCCCAATTTTTAGAAGTAGAAATTTTTTCCCCTTCAAGATTTAAAAATTCATTTGCGGGAACATTAGCAGGTAAAATATACTTTTTCGTAGCCTTCAAGATACTTGGAAAAATTATACAGTGAAAGACAATATTGTCTTTTCCAATAAAATGGATAAGCGCTGTTTCTTTATCTTGCCAATAAGGCCTCCAATCTTTGTTATTAATTTCCGCCCATTCTTTAGTTGAAGAAATATATCCTATAGGCGCATCAAACCAAACATATAGAACTTTGCCAATGGCTTCTTTTAATGGCACAGATATTCCCCAATCTAAATCTCTTGTTATAGCTCTAGGTTTTAATCCATTTTCAATCCATGATTTAACTTGACCATATACATTAGGTTTCCAATCCTTTTTATGACCCTTAAGTATCCATTCTTTTATAAAATATTCATATTTATTTAGTGGCAAGAACCAATGTTTTGTTTTTTTTAATATTGGAATTGAACCTGAAATAGTTGATTTTGGATTAACTAGATCAGTAGCATTTAAAGAACTTCCACATTTTTCGCACTGATCTCCATAAGCGTCTTTGCTTTTGCAAATAGGACACTCGCCAGTAATCAATCTGTCAGCAAGAAATTGATTTGATTCTGAATCATATAGTTGATTTGTAATTTCCTCAATAAATTTATTTTCATTATTTAATTGAGAAAATATTTCTGAAGCAGTTTCATGGTGAATTTTGTTAGATGTTCTTGAATAATTATCAAATGAAATTCCAAATTCATTAAAAGAGTTTTTAATGATATCATGATATTTATCAATGATAATTTTTGGAGTAACTCCTTCTTTTTTAGCCTTAATTGATATGGCTACCCCATGTTCATCACTTCCACAAATATAAATTACATCTTTTTGAATTCCCCTCAAGTATCTGACGTAAATATCTGCAGGAATATATACCCCAGCTAGATGACCGATGTGAATAGGTCCATTAGTATACGGAAGAGCTGCAGTAACAGTATATCGCTTTGGACTTGAAGACATTTATATAGTTTTCACAAAAGTAGTTTTTTTAAAATTACGAGATCAAATATTGATAAAAATATAAATGAGTTTTTTGATAAAAATGTATAAAAAAAAACAATTTGTATAATAAATCATATTTTTGTTAAAAATATAATAAAATGAAAACAATAGCGTCAGTTGTTGAGGAATACATAAAGACTAAACCATTCTTGTCAACTGCTCTTTCTCAAGGCATTATTAATCTCACTTCCTTATCTAGAGAAATACAACCTGAAATCGAAAAAATCCTTAACAAGAGAGCTAGAAATGGAGCAATAGTTATGGCGTTAAAAAGAATTTCTGATAATATGGAATTCATATCAACTCATAAAATAGTCAAAGTTCTTAAGGCTATAGGTGAAATAACTGTTCGCTCTTCCTTAGTCGATTATAGTTTTAAAATATCAAATTCGCTATTAAGCTCTCAAGCTTCTTTTCTTTCAGAGATAAATCATAATAAAGATTCATTTTACACTTCTTCAAGAGGGGTTTCGGAATGTAACATTATAGTGAGTAGTAATTTAATTCAGTTAATCGATGAGTATTTTAAAAATGAGATATTAATAAATAAATACGATAACCTATCCTCGGTTACAATTAAACTTCCATCCGAGAATGTCTCAATTCCAGGGATTTATTATTTTATTTTTCAAAGATTATCTTGGGAAGGGGTAAATATTCGTGAAGTTATTTCAACTTCAAATGAATTTACTATTTTAGTTGATGAAGATTATGTTAATATTGCTTTTAAGGTAATTAAAGATTTAAAATCGCTTTAAAATGAAAATATTTCATTTGCGTCTTGAATGTTAGAAATATCTTTTATAACTAATAATAACTTCAACCCTGTCTTGGTTTCTTTTTCTTTTAATTTAACTTTATCTCCATTTTTTTGAACCCAGGATAATATTTTTGAAAACTCAGAACTTTGAAAAAAATTACTATTTTGATCAGATATAAAAAATGCTCTGCATTGATTTTTTTTAAGTATAAGTTTTTCTATACCAATTTTAGAGGCTTTCCATTTTAAACGAATCGAGTCTAACAAATCAATAACTTGATCAGGGATTGATCCAAATCGATCTTTAAGATCTTTTTCGAAATTTATTAATTCAATTTCTGTTTTAATTTGCGATAATTTATTATAAATATTTAATCGTTCAGTCACAATATTTACATAATAATCTGGAATAAATAATTCAAGATCAGTTTCAATCTGAATTTCTTTAACATAATTTTTTAACGTATTACTTTCAAGATTAGAATATAAGCTCTTAAATTCATTTTCTTTCAATTCATTAATTGCTTCTTGAAGAATTTTTTGATAAGTTTCAAATCCAATTTCGTTAATAAAACCACTTTGCTCCCCTCCAAGTAAATCACCTGCTCCTCTTATTTCTAAATCTTTCATAGCTATTTGAAGCCCTGCACCTAGCTTAGCATACTGCTCAATTGCCTGAATTCTTTTTTGTGCATCTTTAGACATTGAATTATATGGAGGGGTAATGAAGTAGCAAAATGCTTTTTTATTACTTCTCCCAACTCTTCCTCTCATTTGATGGAGATCACTTAGTCCAAAATTATTAGCATTATTGATTAAAATAGTATTAGCATTTGATACATCTAGGCCATTTTCGATTATGGTAGTAGCGACCAGAACGTCAAATTTACTATCCATAAAGTCTAATAAATTTCTTTCTAAATCCTTTCCATTCATTTGCCCATGACCAATTCTAATTTTCGCATCAGGAACAAGTCTTTGAATTAATCCACTAAGTTCTTTAATGTTTTCAACTCTATTGTGAATAAAATAAACTTGCCCACCTCTTTGCATTTCATATAAAATACTATCTCGAATTATTTTTTCGTCAAACCTGACTACTGTACTATCTATAGGATACCTATTTGGAGGAGGATTTTCAATTAGAGAAAGATCTCTTGCAGCCATTAAACTAAATTGAAGAGTTCTTGGAATTGGAGTCGCAGTAAGAGTTAAAACATCTACATTTGCTTTAAGAGCCCTTAATTTTTCTTTTACAGAAACACCAAATTTTTGTTCTTCATCAACGATTAAAAGCCCTAAATCTTTAAATTCAATTTCTTTCCCAACTATTTGATGGGTCCCGATAATTAGATCAATTTTTCCATTTTTTAGATTTTCTATTATGATTTTCCTCTCACTAGAGGAACGAAATCTATTTAAATAATCAATTGTAACTGGAAAATTTTCTAATCTTTTTGAAAAAGTTTTGAAATGCTGAAAGGCTAGAATTGTAGTCGGAACAAGTATCACAACTTGTTTGCCATTGTCAACCGCCTTAAAAGCAGCACGAACAGCAATCTCTGTTTTTCCAAACCCGACGTCCCCGCATATCAATCGATCCATTGGCTGATCACTTTGCATATCACTTTTAACAGCGTCAGTTACTTTAATTTGATCAGGGGTATCTTCAAAAAGAAATGAAGCTTCTAATTCTACTTGTAAATAACTATCTAGATTACACGCGTATCCTATTTTTTGTTTTCTTTTGGCGTAAAGTTCTATTAGATTAAATGCAATTTCTTTAACCTTTGACTTAGTTTTTATTTTTAAGTTTTTCCATGCAGCTGATCCAAGTTTGTGTATTTTAGGTATTTGCCCATCTTTACTTCTGAATTTTGAAATTTTGTGAAGGGAATGAATGCTGACATATAAAATATCTCTATCAGCATATATTAATTTAATTACTTCTTGCAAAGAACCATCAACATCTATTTTTTGAAGACCACCAAATGATCCGATACCATGATCAATATGGCTAACATAGTCTCCTAGCTCAAGATGTGTCAGCTCTTTTAAGGTTAAAGCGTTTTTTTTAGTATAAGAGGATTTTAGCTTAAATTTATGATATCTTTCAAAGATTTGATGATCGGTAAAACAAGATATTTTTGCTTCAACATCTTCAAATCCTTCATGAATTGGATTAACCATAGTTTTGTAATGAACCACTTGTTTAATTCCGTTAAAAATATCCCTGAAACGATCAGCTTGTTGAATACTTGAGCAAAAAATATAATTTTTATATCCATTAGCATTATTAGCATTAAGATGGTCAATTAGCAGTTCAAATTTTTTATTAAAAGTGGCTTGTGGGCTATGCTTTAGGTGTATAGTTTTATCAGTTTTTAAGTCTATTGATTTTTGAAGTAAAACTTTACAAATTGGCAATATCTTTTCTAAAAAATATTGTTTTGAAGTAAACAAAATCTCTGGAGATATATTTTTATTTTCCTTATTTAATTTGTTATAAGCTATATTTGAACGATTAAATAAATTATCGATGTGTCCAATTGTACTGTCAATATTTTGAAATAACAATAATCCATTATTTTTAAATAACTCAATTATGTTTTTCCGTTTAGACTTAATAAAATCCCTACTAGTATTTGGCAATAATTTTATTTCGTTAAGACTTTCAATAGACAATTGAGATTCAACATCGAAGCTTCGTAAACTATCTACAGAATCATCATAAAATTCAATCCTGTATGGATGTTGGTTAGCAAATGAAAATACATCGATAATTCCACCTCTAACTGAAAATTCTCCAGGTTGAGAAACAAAGTCTACTCTCTTAAAATTATATTCAAAAAGTAATTCATTAATAAAATCTAATGATAAAGTGTCGCCTTTTTTTATGACTATAGTGTGCTTTTTTAAAGTAGATTCAGACACAATTTTTTCAAAAATTGCCTCGGGATACGTGACTAGTATAAGTTTTTTTTGAGAACTATTTAATTTTGTAAGAACTTCTGATCTCAGTAAAACATTTGCATTGTCTATTGTCTCACTTTCATATGGAGTTCTATAGCTAGCAGGAAAAAAAAGTGTATTTTCATCACCCAACATTACTTCTATATCATTTAAAAAGTAAGCTGCTTTTTCTTTATTTTCACAAATAAAAAGAAAATTTTTATCAACCTTTTTAAAAATATTTGCAAAACGAAAACTTAAACCGGATCCAATTCCACCTTTTAGAAGTAAGGTGTTAGATTCCTCCAAAATAAACTTTTCTAAAGTATTTTGTGAGTTTAAGTCTGAAAAGGAATTAATTAGAGATTCGATCTCTTATTTTTTTGTAAATATATGATCAATTACTTTAAGTGTTATAATTAATTAACCCATTTTTTTCATAATTATAGTTAGTTAATAAATACTGAAAATTAAAGGTTAAATCAAGTTCATATTTTTCTATTTTAGTTTAAATAAAATTCTTAATGTTTTTAATTTTTGATACTGAAACTACTGGTCTCCCAAAAAAGTGGAACGCCCCCTTAAGTGATTTGGAAAATTGGCCTCGCTGTGTTCAAATAGCATGGCAACTCCATGATCAGGATGGAGAGAGTCTATCTAGCGAAAATTTTATAATTTTTCCAGAAGGATATAATATTCCTTATGATGCAGAAAAAATCCATGGAATTTCTACGCTGCTTGCTAAAAAAGAAGGAGTTCAACTTACTGAAGTTTTATCTAAATTTAAAAATATATTATCAAAGGCGTCATTTATATGCGGTCATAATGTTTCTTTTGATTTAAATATTTTAGGAGCTGAATTCTTGAGATCAAATCAAGAAAACCCATTAGAAGGATTTGAAATAATTGACACCTGTACTGAAGAAACAGCTTTACTTTGCAAATTACCTGGAGGAAGAGGGGGTAAGTTTAAATTACCTACTTTATCGGAATTATATTTTTATATTTTCAAAAATCCATTTAAAGATGCTCATAATGCTACTGCTGATGTTGAAGCCACTACAAGATCTCTTTTAGAGCTTTTAAGGACTGACAGGATACACCCCAAGGCGTTAATAGAAAAGAACGAAATATTAGAAAAACTTAAAAATTCAATTTTAAATGAAGTTCCTCTTTTAGGTTTAGATCATAAAAACCTTAAGCTAGAATCAGAGAGATTTTCAAAAAAGAAGGAAAATAAAAATATTTCACAAAATAAAATAGATAATTTTCAGTTCAAAAACTCTTATTTTGCTCATCTTCATAATCATTCTCAATTTTCTGTATTACAGTCAACTTCTAAAATAAGTCAATTAGTTTCTTCAGCTGAAAAATTTAATATGCCGGCAGTTGCTCTTACTGATCATGCTAATTTGATGGGAGCTTTCCACTTTATTAAAGCTATAAAAAATAGAAATAAGGAGTTAGATGAGGACGATAAAATAAAGCCAATAATTGGATGTGAGTTTTATGTCTGTGACGATCATAAAGATAAAACAAGGAGAGATGATGGCTATCAAATTTTATTTTTAGCAAAAAATAAAAATGGCTATCACAATCTAGCGAAAATGAGCTCAATTGGAAACGTTGAAGGATTTTATTATGTTCCAAGAATAGATAGAAATATAGTTGAAAAGTATAAAGAAGGCCTCATAGTTCTTTCTGGCAATTTACATGGTGAGTTAGCTTCTAAAATATTAAATACTGGAGAAAAGCAAGCTCAAGAAGCATTACTTTGGTGGAAACAAAAATTTCCAAATGATTTTTATATTGAGATAATGCGTCATAATCAAGAAGATGAGGATAGAGCTAATGAAGTTTTAATTGAGTTTTCAAACAAGCACAATCTCCCATTGGTGGCTTCAAATAACACTTATTACATAGATCAGAAAGAGGCTAATGCTCATGATATTTTATTATGCCTAAAAGAGGGAGAAAAACAAACTACACCAATTGGAAAAGGAAGAGGTTTTAGGAATGGATTTCCTAATCAGGAGTATTATTTTAAATCTCAAGAAAAAATGTTTGAACTTTTTAGAGATATTCCTGAAGCAATTTTTGAAATAGAGAAAATAGTAGAAAAAGTAGAAATTTTTGATCTTGCTAGAGAAGTTGTTCTTCCTAAGTTTAAAATCCCTTCAGATTTTATAATAGAAAATGATAATGATGGAAAAATTGGGGAAAATAAATATTTAAGACATCTAACCTATATAGGAGCTGAAAAGAGATATAAAGACTTAGATCAATCAATCCAAAATAGATTAGATTTTGAGTTAGAGGTAATATCAAATACTGGTTATCCAGGATATTTTTTAATTGTTCAAGATTTAATCGCTGCAGCCAGAGAAATGGATGTTTCAGTTGGTCCTGGAAGAGGTTCTGCCGCTGGATCAGTTGTTGCTTACTCATTAGGCATTGTAAATTTAGATCCCATTAAATACAATTTATTATTTGAGCGCTTTCTTAATCCAGATCGAGTTAGCTTACCAGATATTGATATTGATTTTGATGACGAAGGGAGAAGTAAGGTGATGGATTATGTTATTGAAAAATATGGTTCTGATCAAGTTGCACAAATTATTACTTATGGAACAATGGCAGCCAAATCAGCTATTAGAGATACTGCTAGAGTTTTAGATTTACATCTTAGTGAAGCAGATAGAATATCAAAATTATTGCCAAATATTAAGCTATCAAAAATATTTAGTTCTAGTGAGAGTGAACTTAAGGGGCTTCTTAGAACTGATGAGTATAATAAAGTTAAAGAATTTATAGAACTGTCAGAAGTAAAAGGTTTAATTGGCGAAACTATTCAACAAGCTAAAATTTTAGAAGGATCCCTTAGAAATACGGGAATTCATGCTTGTGGAGTTATTATTACGCCAAGCGATATTAAAAATTTTGTACCCGTCACTAAAGCTAAAGATTCTAATTTATATGTCACTCAATTTGACAATTCAGTTGTAGAAGATGCAGGTCTACTTAAAATGGATTTTTTAGGCTTAAAAACGTTAACTTTAATTAAAGACACTGTTAAGCTTTTAAAGCACAAGCATGATCTAATAATAGATCCTGATGATTTTCCGCTGGATGATGTCAAAACATATCAATTGTTTCAAAGAGGAGAAACAGTTGGTGTTTTTCAATATGAATCTTTTGGTATGCAAAAACATCTTAAAGACTTAAAACCCAATGTTTTTGACGATTTAATTGCAATGAACGCTTTATATAGGCCAGGTCCATTAGAGTATATCCCAAGCTTTGTTGCTCGTAAAAATGGACAAGAAGATATAAAATATGACCTTCCTGTAATGGAAGATTTTCTTAAGGAAACTTATGGGATTACCGTCTATCAAGAGCAAGTCATGTCGTTGTCTCAGAAATTAGCAGATTTTTCCAAAGGTGAAGCTGATTTACTAAGAAAAGCTATGGGTAAAAAAATAATTACTCTTTTAGATAAATTAAAACCTAAGTTTATTAATGGAGGAAAAAATAATGGGCATGATGAGATTATTTTAGAAAAAATATGGAAAGATTGGGAAGCATTTGCTTCATATGCTTTTAATAAATCTCATTCTACTTGTTATGCTTGGATAGGATACCAAACGGCATATCTTAAAGCGCATTATCCAGCTGAATATATGGCAGCTGTTTTATCAAACAACATGAATGATATTAAGCAGGTTACTTTTTTCATGGAAGAATGTCGTCGAATGGAATTAAATGTCTTGGGGCCAGATGTTAATGAATCATTTCACAAATTTACAGTAAATGATAATCAGGCTATTCGTTTTGGAATGGGAGCGATTAAAGGAGTTGGTAGAGGAGCTGTTGAAACAATTATTGAAAACAGAAAGAATTCTAATTATAAATCAATTTTTGATTTAACTAAAAGAATTGATCTTAGAGCAGCAAACAAGAAAACACTGGAAAACTTGGCGCTTGCAGGTGCATTAGATTCTTTTGGAGAATCCCATAGAGCTCAATATTTTTTAATAGACGGAGACGGTTTAATTTTTCTGGAAAAAGCAATTAAATTCGGATCTAAATTTCAAGAAAATTTAAATTCTTCACAAATAAATTTATTTGGAGACGACAGTAAAGTTCAAATAGGAGAGGTTAATCTTCCTGATTGCGATCGATGGACAAATTTAGAAAAATTAAAAAAGGAAAAAGAAGTAGTAGGGATTTATATTTCTGCCCATCCACTTGATGATTTTCAAAGAGAAATGAAATATTTTTCTTCGGCTAGTTTATTAGATTTAGTTGATCTTGACAAATTAGTTAATAAGGAATTGAGTTTCGGTGGAATAATAAATGAAGTAACTCATTTACAGGCCAGAAATGGTAAAGGCTGGGGAAAGTTTCTTCTAGAAGACTTTAAAGATCAATATGAATTTAAAATTTTTGGTGAAGAGTATTTAAAATTTAAACATTTTTTAGTTGTAAATCAATTTACAAGAATTAAAATATTAGTTAGAGAAGGCTGGATTAATAGAGAAACCGGAAGAAAAAGTGATCCAAGAATACAATTTAATAATTTTGAACAACTTCAGGATACAATTAATTTAAACACGAAAAAATTAACACTCCAATTAAAAATTCAAGAATTAAATGATCAAGAAATAATTGAATTAAGTTCTCTCTTAAAGAAATTTAAGGGAAATAAATCTTTAAATTTTGATTTATTTGAACCTAAAGAAGACATCAAACTTAATTTATCAAGTATAAAACAGAAAATTGAAATTAATAATGATTTGTTAGACAAGTTAGAGGAGAGGGAAATTCATTATAAAATCAATTGAAATAAGAAAGTAAAACTGATAATATAGTTTAGCTTAAAAAAATGAATTATTTTTACAAAATTAAATAATATAAAAATGGCTATAGAAATTACTGATTCAAATTTTGAAGAAATAGTTCTTAAATCAAAAAAACCAGTTATGATTGATTTTTGGGCGGCTTGGTGTGGCCCTTGTAGAATGGTTGGACCCATAATTGAAGAAATTGGTTCTGAGTATGAAGGCAAGGCCATTGTAGGCAAGCTGGATGTTGATACCAACCAGGAATTTGCTGCAAAATATGGTGT